>Ga0102941_1000226_pt1 | contig 25054 bp, 22 predicted proteins | sample SalPonR2_C_D2_MG_FD_79281 | JGI IMG/M metagenome (GOLD analysis project Ga0102941, IMG submission 79281) | Salt pond soil microbial communities from South San Francisco under conditions of wetland restoration - Salt Pond MetaG R2_C_D2_MG | ecosystem: Environmental > Aquatic > Marine > Intertidal... | reverse complement strand
GAGAGCGTGTCGCGTTTCATGGCTCGCCTCGATCCGCTGCAAGGAAAACTCGGACCCGTCCTGTTCCAGTTGCCGCCGAAGTGGCACTTCGACCATGAACGGCTGGAGACCTTCCTGCAGGCGCTCGATGACGAGCAACGTCACGTAATCGAGTTCCGGGACCAGAGCTGGATCAACGAGCAGGCCTGCGAGCTGCTGGCCGCGCACGGCGTGGCGTTCTGTATCTATGAGCTCGCCGGCTTCGAGACGCCACGCACCGTCACGGCCGAATTCGTCTATGTCCGGTTGCACGGACCGGACGCGGCCTACGAGGGATGCTATGACGACCAGTCGCTGGCCGGCTGGGCGGGAGCCCTTTCCGCGTGGGCGCGCCAGGGACTGGACGCCTACTGCTACTTCGACAACGACCAGGACGCCTACGCTGCGCTCAACGCGGTCCGGCTGCAGCAGATGTTGAACGACTGACCGAGGAGCATGCCGCTATGCCCGAATTGCCTGATGTCGAAACCTGGCGCCGTTACCTCGACGCCACCGCGCTGCACCAGGAAGTCGATCTCGTCCGAGTTCCCGCCCCAAAGGTGCTGGTGGGCACGACACCCCAGGGACTCGGCCATGCGCTCAAGGGCCGCCGCATCGACGAGACATATCGTCACGGTAAATACCTGTTTGCCAGGCTCGACACCGACGGCCACCTGGTGCTGCATTTCGGCATGACCGGCCAGCTGCGGTACTCCCGTGCCGGGGAGAGTGATTGCGACGCGACCGCCTGTATTCATTTCTCGAACGGCGCCCAGCTGCATTACATCGCCCCCCGGAAACTCGGCCACATCGCTCTCAGCGGCTCCGTGAACGGTTTCGTCGCTGCCCACCAACTGGGGCCCGACGCGCTCTCGATCGACGCGGAGCGATTCGCCGAACTCGTACAGGGGCGCCACGGCGCGGTGAAATCCTGGCTGATGAACCAGCACATCATGGCAGGCATCGGCAATGTGTATTCCGACGAGATCCTTTTCCAGGCCCGTATTCATCCCCGGCACCAGGTCAAGGCGCTCGACAGCGACGGGTTGCGTGACTTGCACGAGGCGCTGCACGAGGTCCTGGAAGCGGCGATCGAAGCGGGAGCCGACCCGGATCGGATGCCCGAAAGTTTTCTGCTGCCTCATCGCCGTGAGGGTGGTCACTGCCCCTGCTGCGGCGCCGACCTCGACACGACACGTGTCGGCGGGCGCACCGCCTGGTTCTGTCCGCGGTGCCAGCCGCTCAGCTGAGTCCGGCCACCAGCAGTTCCATCAGCGCGGGCCCGTCGGGCCCGGCCAATCGAAGCCCGTGACAGCCGGCGCAAGGACCACCCCCGGGCAGCAGCCGCCCGTCGTCGTCATAGCCGATCGCCTGGAAGGTCCAGCGGCCGCGCAGGTTCTTCAGCACACCGAGATGATGATCTCTGCCGTCGAACACCGCATGCAGGTCCTGGCGCAGCCGCAGGAGCCTGAGCCCGGCCAGTTCGGGCCGGCCGGGCATGGGACGGAAGCTGAAAGCGCGCAATGACCGGGCGTCCGCGGAAAACAGGGTATTCAGCGGTGCGAAGCTGCGCCGGTGGTGCTCGGTCGGTCCCTTGCGCAGCAGGCCGAGGTAATGCGCATCCGTGCCGTAGCCGACATTGGTTTGCCAGCCGTAATCCGGATATTCCTCCGCCAGCGCATGCATCAACCGGTCGCGCACCACCTTGGCGACCACGGATGCAGCGGCGATGGACAGCGAGCGCCGGTCTCCCTTGATGACCGTCCTGACGCGACATCGGAGTGCCGGCGTACCGCGACCATCCACCAGCGCCAGGTCCGGCAACTCGCCGAGCCCTTCCACGGCCCGTTGCATGGCCAGCATGTCCGCATGAAAAATATTGAGCCGATCGATCTCCGCCACCGTTGCCATGCCGACGGCCACCCCGCCGACACGCTGGATCGCGACAAACAGCCTTTCTCGCTCCGCGGCCGAGAGCAGTTTCGAGTCATTCAGCCCGCGGAGCTGGCGCGGCCGGGCCCCGTTCGGCAGCAGCACGGCGGCGGCGACCACCGGGCCGGCCAGCGGCGCACAACCGGCCTCGTCCACGCCGCAGACCCGGCCTTCGATCTCGCGTTCGAGCTTGAGATTCGGGCACTTGGGCAAGGGCGAGGTCGCGGACATGGTGGCGAAAGATTAACCGATTGACGAACTGCAATGCACGCATCCGGCACGCTGCACACACTGGCGCTCAAGCTTTCGCAGAGATGGACATGAGCACCGTAGCAATCAACGGCCTCGGGCGCGTCGGACCTTGTACCGACATCCGCCGGGGCGGCCGAAGCCCCGGCCATGGCATGTTCCGTCAGGAGGCCGGTGAGAAGCGCTACCAGGCCATGCTCACGGACTGCTCGTAATGGGTCGAGCAGACCTCCGGACACTGGCCTCCTTCGACCCGGGCGGCCGCCGGGTCCTGGTGCGCACGGATTTCAACGTGCCGTTGTCCGACGGCGAGATTGGCGACGATCGGCGCATCGTGGCGACGCTCCCCACGCTGCGCCGCCTGCTCGATGACGGCGCAGCGCTGGTCCTGGCGTCGCATCTCGGTCGGCCGGACGGGCGGCCCGACCCTGCCCTGTCCTTGCGTCCGGTGGGCCAGCGGCTGCAGGAGGCCCTCGACGGCCGCGTCACTCTCGCGCCCGACAGCGTCGGCCACACCACCGAGCACGCCGCCGCGGCGCTCGCGCCCGGCGAGATCCTCCTGCTGGAGAACACGCGCTTTCATTCCGAGGAAGAACGCAACGACCAAGGCTATGCGGCAGCCCTCGCGGAACTGGCCGATTATTTCGTCAACGACGCGTTCGGCACGCTGCACAGGGCCCATGCGAGCACCGTCGGGGTCGCCGCCCATCTCCCGTCGGCGGCCGGCTTGCTGGTCGAGAAAGAACTGGCGGCACTCGATCGCGCGGCCCGGCAGCCCGCCCGCCCGTACGTGGTATTGATCGGCGGCGCCAAGATCGACAGCAAGCTGCCCGCCCTGCGCAAACTGCTGGCTCGTGCCGACCGGGTCCTCGTCGGCGGCGGCGTGGCGAACACCCTGCTTGCGGCATCCGGCCATGCCCTGGCCGATTCCCTGTTGGAGGACGACTGCATCGGCGCGGCCGAGAAACTGCTCGAGACGGCCGGCGAGCGACTCGTACTGCCTGTGGATATCGTCATCGCAGACGGGGCTGGCGAAGATGCCACCTTGAAGGTCGTGCCGGTGGGCGATCTCGAGAACGGCTGGCGAATCGTCGATATCGGCCCGCAGACCGTGGCCCTGTTCGAGCACGAGATCGCGGCCGCGGCGACCACCGCCTGGAGCGGCCCGCTCGGCCGCTTTGAGATCGCCCGATTCTCGAAAGGCACCTTCGCGATCGCCCGTGCCCTCGCCGACGCCGAGGGATACACCATCGTCGGTGGCGGGGAGACCGCCTCCGCGGTGCGGGCCGCGGAGGCCGAGGCCGGCATCGACCACATTTCCACCGGGGGCGGCGCTTCGCTGGCCTACCTGTGCGGGGACTCGCTGCCCGGGCTGGAAGTACTGCGCAAGCCGTAGCACACCCGCTCCCTGGGTCGAGGCGCAGCGTTGACGGACTGCAATGATGTCCGATTGCCACGGAACTAGGCTTTTGGAAAGGCCATACGGAGAACCGTCTTCTTGGACACAATCATCACGCTCACCATGAATCCCACCATCGACCTGGGCCTGGAGATCGAGCAACTGGCGCCGGATCGCAAATTACGCAGCGGCACGGTGCGGCGCGAGCCAGGGGGTGGCGGAATCAACGTGGCGCGGGGGATCCGCAAGCTGGGTGGCGAGGCCTGTGCGTTGTTCGTCGGCGACAAAGCGATCGGCGGGCAGATCGAAGATCTCCTCGGAGCGGAAGGTGTGCCCTGCCGACGGCTGCCGGTCGCGGCCGCCACGCGGGAGGCTTTCTCCGTGCAGGTGAAGGACTCCGGCGATCTTTTCCATTTCGTTCTGCCGGGACCCGAACTGGGCGAGGAAGAGATAGCGCAGGTGATGGATGCCGTGGCATCGGCCGACCGGGCGCCAAGATACCTGGTCGCAAGCGGCAGCCTGCCGCCGGGCGTCGCAGACGATTTCTACGGCCGGCTCGCGAGCAAGCTGCATGACCAGGGCACGCGCCTTGTGCTGGACAGTCATGGCGCCCCGCTGCGGGCCGCGTTGGAAGCGGGGGTGTATCTCATCAAGCCGAACCTGCACGAGTTCGGCGAACTCACCGGCGAGACACCGCAGGACGAAACACAGGCGCGAGCGCAATCCCGAGACATTCTGAACCGCTACCGACTGGAAGTGCTGGTGCTCACGCTCGGCTCGAAAGGCGCCCTGTTGACTACGGCAAAGGAACAAATCCGCATGTCCCCGCCGGACACCCGCAGCGTGAGCCCGGTCGGAGCCGGAGACAGTTTTCTTGCGGCTTGCGTGTTCGAACTGGCCCGCGATGCCACGTTGGGAGAGGCGCTCAAGAGCGGCGTCGCGGCCGCCGCCGCCGCGGTGCAAACGCCGGGAACCGAGCTGTTCGAGATCGACGAGTACCGCCGGATCAGACGCCAGACCGGGGAACGGCCTGCCCCGGCGAATCATCAATAACTCCCGAGAGGCAAGCCATGAAACATGAATTACCCGATCTGCCCTATCCCAAGGATGCGCTCGAGCCACACATCTCCGCGGAAACGCTCGAGTATCACTGGGGCAAACATCATCGCAAATACGTCGATACGTTGAACGAACTGATCTCCGGCACGGAATTCGCCGACGCCCGGCTCGAGGACATCGTGGGGAACGCGGGGGCCGGGGCGATTTTCAACAACGCAGCGCAAGCCTGGAACCATGCCTTCTACTGGAACTGCCTGAGCCCGGAAGGCGGCGGCCGCCCCGAAGGCGCCGTGGCGAAGGCGATCGACAGCAGCTTCGGATCCTTCGACAAGTTCCGCGAGCAGTTCTCCGACGCTGCGAAATCGGTGTTCGGCTCAGGCTGGGCGTGGTTGATCAATACGGGCAACGACGTGATCTCGATCCAGACGATGCCGAACGCGGAGACCCCCTTGATGCACGGGCGCATCGCCCTGTTGACCTGCGACATGTGGGAACACGCGTATTACCTGGATTACCGGAACGACAAGGGCAGCTACCTCGACGCGTTCTGGAAACTCGTCAACTGGGACTTCGTCAACGAGCGCCTGGAAGCCTGAGCAGACGCGCGATGTCCGCGAACCCATCCAGTTTCAATCCAGGCTGCCACGACGCCGTGGTGCTCGATCTCGACGGCGTGCTGACGAAGACACAGGACGTGCATGCCCGGGCCTGGAAAAAGGCCTTCGACGAGTTCCTGCGCGCTCACGCCGACGGCGAGGACGACCGGTTCCGGCCGTTCGAGATCGATCCGGAATACTACGACCTGGTCGATGGCAAGCCGCGTCTCGACGGCGCGGCCAGCTTCCTCGACTCGCGCGGCATCGAGCGGCCCCGCGGCACGCCGGATGACGAACCCGGTCGGGGTACGATCTGGGGCATCGCCAACAGAAAGAACGAGATTTTTCTCGATCTGCTGGAAACCGAGGGTGTGACGACCTACCCGTCTACGGTGCGCTTTCTGGCCGGACTGCGCTGTGAAGGCCTGCGGACGGCGATCGTTTCCTCCAGCAAGAACTGCATGGCGGTACTGGCTGCGGCCGACGCCCTCGACCTGTTCGATACGAAGATCGATGGGCGTGATGCACAACGGCGTGAACTGCAGGGCAAACCGGCCCCCGATATCTTCGTCGCGGCCGCCCGGGATCTCAGCGTTGCGCCAGAGAACTGCGTGGCGGTGGAGGATGCGAGTTCAGGCGTCGAGGCCGCGCGCCAGGCAGGCTTCAGCTGCGTGATCGGCATCAATCGGGGCGGCTCGGAGCAGGCGCAGGCGCTGAAGGACCATGGCGCCCACATCGTGGTTGCCGACCTCGACGAGCTGGTCATCGAAGGCGACGGACTGTTTTTCAGGGAGCTTCCGTTCGATCCGCCGCAACGCAAGGCCTTTATCGATCATCTCGAGGGACGCCGTGTCGCGCTGTTTCTCGATTACGACGGGACCCTGACGCCCATCGTAGACCGGCCGGAAGAGGCGAAACTATCGGCCGAAATGCGCGATATCCTGCGAAAAGCGGCGAGTTGCCATACGACCGCCATCATCAGCGGACGAGACCTGCCGGACTTGAAATCGCTCGTCGATCTCGAGGGCGTAGTCTATGCCGGCAGTCACGGCTTCGATATCGAACTGGCCGATGGCCGGCGCAAGAGCCCGCCGGCTGCTGAGCAGGCGCTTGGGGCGTTGGAGTCTGCCGGAGAGCTGATCGAGCGCCGACTCACCGGAACCGACGGCATCATCGTCGAACGCAAGAAGTACGCGGTGACGGTTCATTACCGGCTCGCCGCGGCGGAAGATCATTCGACCGTGGAGGCCGCCGTAGACGAAGCGCTGCGAACCACGGAAGGACTGCGCAAACGAGGCGGCAAGAAAATATTCGAGTTGCTGCCCGACATCGACTGGGACAAGGGCGAGGCGCTCTTGCTGTTGCTCGGAATCCTCGGGCTGGAAGACGCTGAACGAATCGTTCCGGTTTATATTGGCGACGACGTGACGGACGAAGATGCGTTCGCCGCGCTCGGAGACGAGGGGATCGGTATTGCCGTGGGACGTAGCGCTGCGGACAGCAATGCCCGCTGGGCCCTGCCGGAGCCCTCGTCGGTCGGGCAACTGCTCGCCTGGTTCTGTCGCCGGGAGGTGCGGAGACATTGAGCAGCTGGGAACTCGTCTACACGGAGTATCACCCGGACCGGGAACGACTGCGTGAAGCGCTCTGCACTACCGGCAACGGCTACTTTGCCACCAGGGGCGCGGCGCCCGAGGCGCGCAGTGATGATCACCATTACCCGGGCACTTATGTCGCCGGTTGCTTCAACCGCCTTGCTACCGAAATAGCCGGCCGGACAGTCGTGAACGAGTCGATGGTCAACCTGCCCAACTGGCTGCCACTGGAACTGCAGCTCCATGAGGAAGCCTGGCTCGACCTGTCGCAATTCGAAATCCTGGATTATCGCCAGGCGCTGGATATGCATCGCGGCGTGTTGCGCCGCGAAGTCGTGCTGCGCGACCCCGCCGGGCGGGAAACACGCATCGAGCAGTGGCGGTGCGTGCACATGCGCAGGCTGCACCTCGCCATGCTCCATACGCGCGTCGTGCTGCAAAACTGGTCGGGCCCGATACGCTTGCGCAGCGCCCTCGACGGCCGGGTCGCCAACACCGGCGTGTCACGCTACAGCGACCTGAACAGCCAGCACCTCCGGCATCTCGATCGCCGCGTGGTGGACCCGGAGTGCATCACGCTACAGGTCGAGACGAACGACTCGGAGATCCGCATAGCGCAGGCGGCACGCACGCGCCTTTATCGTGGGGAGACGCAGGTCGGTTCGGCGCCCCTTATCGAGGAGAACGACGACTATATTTCGCAGACCTGGAGCCTGGAGCTGGAACGTAACGAGCCGTTGCAGGTCGAGAAAATTGTCGCGCTATACACGTCCCGAGATGATGCGATCTACCGGCCCGAGACGGAGGCGGGAAAAGCCGTCCGCGACGCCCCCCGCGCCGCGGCCCTGTCGGTGGATCACGTCCAGACATGGGAGCAACTCTGGCGCCGGTTCTCCTTCGAACTCGATCACGCACCGAACGGGGAGCACGAGGGACGACTGGACAAGGAGCGCACCTTGCGCATCCTGCGACTGCATGTATTCCATCTCCTGCAGACCTGCTCGCCTGCCGCCATGGACCTCGACGTCAGCGTGCCGGCCCGTGGACTGCATGGCGAGGCCTACAGGGGTCACGTTTTCTGGGATGAACTCTTCATATTTCCCCTGCTGAACCTGCGCATGCCGGCGATCACACGGGCCTTGCTGCAGTACCGCTATCGCCGCCTCGACGAAGCGCGCCGGGCAGCGCGCGAGGCCGGCTATAGTGGCGCAATGTACCCTTGGCAGAGCGGCAGCGACGGCCGGGAGGAAAGCCAGAAGCTGCATCTCAATCCCAAGTCGGGCCGCTGGATTCCGGATAACAGCCGGCGCCAGCGTCATGTCAATTCCGCCATCGCCTTCAATATCTGGCAATACTACGAAGTCACCGAAGACAGGGAATTCCTGGCCTTCGTCGGGGCGGAGATGATCCTCGAGATCGCGCGATTCTGGAGCAGCATCGCCGCATACGACGGGGCCCGCGGACGCTATGTCATCAAGGGCGTCATGGGGCCGGACGAGTATCACGATGCCTACCCCGACAGCCAGTCCGGCGGGCTGGACAACAACGCCTACACCAACGTGATGGCAGTGTGGGTGCTGCGCCGCGCACTGCAACTGAAAACACTGCTGGGGGACCAGCGCTGGGACGAATTGTCTGAACTGCTTTCACTGGACACCGAGGAACTGTCGCGATGGCGCGACATCTGCGAGAAAATGTTCGTCCCTTTTCACGAGGACGGCATCATCAGCCAGTTCGAGGGCTACGCCGAACTGGAGGAGTTCGACTGGTCCGATTACCGCAGCCGATACGAAGACATCCAGCGACTCGACCGGATCCTGGAAGCCGAGAACGATACGCCGAACCGCTACAAGGTCTCGAAGCAGGCCGATGTGCTGATGCTTTTTTATCTGCTGTCGGCGGAGGAACTGCAGGAACTGTTCGCCGACCTCGACTACCGCTTCGATCCCGACACCATCCCGAGAAACATCGATTATTACCTGCAGCGGACCTCTCACGGCTCGACCCTCAGCCGCGTGGTCCATTCCTGGGTGCTGTCCCGTTCGGATCGTGAAGGCGCGTGGCAACTGTTCTGCGACGCGCTGCGCAGCGACATCGACGACATCCAGGGGGGCACCACCTCTGAAGGCATCCACGCCGGCGCGATGGCCGGAACCGTGGACCTCGTGCAGCGTTGCTTCACGGGCATCGAGACCCGGGACAACGTTTTGTGGCTGAACCCGTGCCTGCCGGAACCGCTGAAGCGGCTCGGGTTGCAGATTCATTACCGCGACCAGGTGCTCGACCTGGATATGACCGCCACGCAGTTGCGCATCAAGTCGCAGGAATGCGCGGCGCTGCCGATCCGGGTCGGCTTTCGCGGCGAGACAATCGAGTTTTCGCCGGGCGACTGTCGCGAACTCGAGCTGGACACCCCTTGTGGACGACGGAGGAAAGTATGAAAGTCGAAAGAGCTGACTTACTGGTCATAGGCACCGGCCAGGGCGGCGTCCCACTGGCTGCGGATTTCGCGGCCGAGGGCAAACGCGTCGTGGTCTTCGAGCGCGAGGACCTGGGAGGCAGCTGCGTCAACTGGGGCTGCACGCCTTCGAAAGCCTTCCTGGGCGCCGCCCACGCTGCGGGTCGGGCCCGGCTCGGCACCTCGCTCGGCATCAATTGCACCGTCGAAGTGCGCTTCGACAAGGTCATGGAGCGTGTGCGCGAGGTGCGCGACCGCTGGAATTCCGGCGTGGCAGACAAACTCTCGGATGCCGGTGTGGAGATCGTGCGCGGCGAAGCCTCTTTCCGCAAGGACGGCACGGTGGAGGCGAACGGGCAGGCCTACGGCGCACCCGTCACGGTGATCGACACGGGCAGCCGTCCCACCGTACCGCCGATCGATGGTCTCGCCGACGGCCCTTACCTGACGGACCACGACATCTGGGACATCGATAGCTTGCCGCGACGCCTCGCCATCATCGGCGGCGGCTACGTAGGACTGGAACTCGGGCAGGCTTTCGCGCGCCTCGGCAGCAAAGTGACCATCCTCGAGCAGGCGGAGCGGATCCTCGCCACCGAGGCTTCAGACGTCGCCGACGTGTTGCGCGAGTCTCTCGAACGCGACGGCGTCACGATCATGGAGAAGGCCGTCGTGGATAGCGCGGCCCATGACGGCGACAAATGGCTCCTGCAAGTCGGCAGTGAGAAGTACGAAGCGGACGCGCTCCTGGTCGCGGCGGGCCGTACACCGAACACGGACGCGTTGAATGTCGACGGCACCGGTATCGAGCTCGACGATGACGGTTTCGTGAAAATCGATCCTCATTTCAAGGCGACGCGGGGCGTCTACGCCATCGGAGAAGCCGCAGGCCAGCCGGCTTTCACGCACGTGGCCTGGGAGGATTACCGCCGCCTGAAGACGATCCTCGAGGAAGGGGTGAGGCGGCGCGACGACCGGATCCTCGGTTACGCGGTCTTCACGGACCCGCAGGTCGGGCGGGCCGGACTCAGCAAGCAACAGGCCGAGGATCGGGGGTACCCCGTCGAGATAGCGGAAATGGCACTATCCGACATGGCTCGGGCCGTGGAATGGGGCCATTCGCTGGGCTTTTACCGCCTGGTATTCAACATTGAGAGCGGCCGGCTGCTGGGCGCGGAGCTCGTCGGCCACGAAGCGGCCGAGATCGTACACGTGCTGCTCGACCTGATCGAGCAAGGCGGCACCGCAGAACAGCTGGGCAGCTGGCAACACATCCATCCGACCTATGCGGAGAACCTGCCCACGCTGGCGCGCCAGATCAAACCATCCGATGGCTGACGGGGGTGCCTCGAATCCGTTTCAGTCGGCGGCAATCCGTCGCAGTGCCGCCAGGTCGCAGCGCAGCAGGCCATGGTTCGCGCCGGCGTCCGATTCGAGTGTACCCATGCGTTTCAGCGAGGCCACGACCCGACTGACGCTCTCCGGGGTCACGCCGAGTATCTCGCCCATGTCCTGGCAGGTCAGCAATTCGACTTCTTCGGTCGCTCCTGCGCCGCGCATGCGGGCCAGGAACAGGATCAGGCGGGCGACGCGGCTGCGGATGCAACCGGTGGAGAACTCCGTGATCCAGAAGTCGGCCTGCTGCACCTGTCCATAGAGGCGCTCGAGCAGTTCGATGTAGCTGCCCGGATTATCACGGCGAAGCCGCCGTATCGAGCCGGCTTGCCATGAAACGGCGACCACGTCGCCCAGCGCGATCGCGCTGTGGGGATTTACGGCCGGAGCGCCTCCATTGGCCGGCGAACCGAGCACGGCACCCGGTCCATGCAGGCCCACGATCCGGGCTCGACCATTGGGCAGGTGCCGGACCAGCTTGACGAGCCCCTCGCGGATCGCGAACAGGCTCGCGGCCTCGGCACCCTCGCGAAACAGCATGCCGTCCACGGCGAAACGCCGGGGCGCGCCGAATTCGTCAGCGGTGACTTGCGGGCCCGCCGAGAAACCGGCCGGACGACCGCGCTTGTGAAACGCTTCTAGCTCGCGAAATGCCGCGGAACTGACAGCCATGTGTTCATCCCCTTCCTGTTTTTCCGATGCCTTTTATCCAGTATGGGTCGCCGACAGACGGACCGCCTATCCTCGGATCCCGGTAACGTGCTGTCGCGATCCGGTGATCCTGCTTGCCGCCATGCCGGGATTGAGAAACTTCAATGCCCGCCGCACTGAAACCGCCATGATTGGTGCACATGACGGAACATGAATTCGTGCTGGCCCTGGACGCCGTGGACAACCGCCATACGGATCGGGTCGGCGGCAAGAACGCGTCATTGGGCGAAATGCTGCAGAAACTCGGCGACGCAGGAATCCGCGTGCCGGCAGGCTTTGCCACCACTGCAGCCGCCTACCGGGCATTCCTTGATCACAACGACCTCTCCAAACGAATAGACGAGAAACTGAAAAGTCTCAAGGCGGGCGACGTTTCGCTCGACCATGCCGGACGCTCGATCCGCCAGATGATCAATCGCGGTGAGTTCCCTGACGCGGTGGCCGAGGCGATCGGCCGAGCCTACGACGAGCTGGCGAACGCGCAAGACGAGGACCATCCAGCCGTCGCCGTACGCAGCAGTGCCACGGCCGAGGATCTTCCGGAAGCGAGCTTCGCGGGCCAGCAGGACACGTTCCTCAACATCCAGGGCAAGAAAGCCTTGCTCAAGGCCTGCCGTCGCTGTTTCGCCTCCCTGTTCAACGACCGCGCCATCGCCTATCGCGAGAAACACGGCTTCGATCACATGGACGTCGCCCTGTCTGTCGGCGTGCAACTGATGGTGCGCGCCGACACCGGAGGCGCAGGGGTCATGTTCTCGATCGATACGGAAACGGGGTTCTCCGACACCGTGCTCATCGATGCCGCCTGGGGACTGGGAGAAAGCGTCGTCGGCGGGCTGGTGGATCCGGACCAGTACATGGTCTTCAAGCCGGCACTCGACAAGGACGGCTGCGTCCCGATCATCCAGAAGACGCTCGGCAGCAAGCATCGCAAGATCGTCTACAACAAGAGCGGCAGCAAGCCCACCCGCAATACCACAACCTCGGCAAAGGAACGACAAAACTTCGTCCTCGACGATGAAGAGGTTTGCCGCCTGGCGCGCTGGGCGGTGATCATCGAAAAGCACTACGACTGCCCGATGGACATCGAGTGGGCGAAGGACGGCGAGACGGGTGAACTGCTGATCGTCCAGGCGCGCCCGGAGACGGTCAAATCACAACAGCAGACCGCGCTGCTCAAGACCTACACCGTGCACGACAAGGGCCCGCAGGTGGTGAGCGGCTTGAGCATCGGCGACGGCGCGGCGGCCGGCAAGGCCCGCGTGCTGAAGAGCAAGATTCCGCGGGATGAGTTTCCGGAAGGCGACGTGCTGGTCACGGACATGACGGATCCCGACTGGGTTCCCATCATGCGTCGTGCGAGCGCCATCGTGACCGACCGTGGCGGCCGCACCTCGCATGCCGCCATCGTGAGTCGCGAACTCGGCGTGCCCGCGATCGTCGGCACGGGAGATGCGACCCGCGAAATCAGCGACGGCGATGAAATCACAGTCTCCTGCGCCGAAGGTGACCAGGGCTTCGTCTACGCTGGCGAGGCCCGCATCGAGTCACGCGATATCGATCTCGACGAGATACCGAAGACGCGCACCAAAGTGATGCTGATCCTCGCCAACCCCTCATCCGCCCTGCGCTGGTGGCCCCTGCCCGCCGACGGCATCGGCCTCGCACGCATGGAATTCATCATCAACAACGCGATCAAGATCCATCCGCTGGCGCTGGCCTGCTGGGATGACGTGGAGGATGCCAAAGAGCGCAAGCGGATCGAGAAACTCACCGCAGGCTGGGAGAACAAGGCGGAGTTCTTCATCGATCACCTGGCGCGGGGTGTCAGCCGCATAGCCGCCAGCCAGTATCCGCATCCGGTCATCGTGCGCATGAGCGACTTCAAGACCAACGAGTATGCCCAGCTGATCGGCGGTAAGCTGTTCGAAACCGACGAACCCAACCCGATGATCGGCTGGCGGGGCGCGAGCCGCTATTACAGCGAGGACTTTGCGCCCGCATTCGCCCTGGAATGCCGGGCCATCGCGCGCGCCAGGGAGACCATCGGACTCACCAACATCCGCCTGATGATACCGTTCTGCCGGACTCCGGAGGAAGGTGAGCAAGTACTCGAGATCATGGCGGAACATGGCCTCGAACAGGGTCGCGACGGCCTCGAGATCCTGGTCATGTGCGAGGTGCCGTCCAACGTCGTCCTCGCGGACCGTTTCGCCGAAAACTTCGATGGCTTCTCCATCGGCAGCAACGACCTGACGCAGCTCGTGCTCGGGATCGACCGCGACTCGGACCGCCTGTCCGGACTGTTCGACGAACGGAACGAGGCGGTCCAGCGCATGATCTGCGACCTCATCCGTGTCGCCCACGAGCACGATCGATCGGTGGGGCTGTGTGGCCAGGCACCGAGCGACCACCCCGAGTTCGCGCGATTCCTGGTCGCAGCGGGGATCGACTCCATTTCGGTCAATCCCGACAGCTTTTTCTCGGTCAAGAAGGCCGTTCACGAGGCCGAACGCGAAGACCGGGACTGAGGTCCACCGCGCTGCGGAAATTCCCTAGGGTGCTGACGGGAGTCATCGCGCTAAAGTGCAATCTCGTCGCCCCCTGACGCGATCCGGACCTGCCAGGACATGCTCCGCGTCGCGAACGAGTTTCCCCGTGCAGACCGATTCCTCGACAATAGCCGATCCTGCGGTCACCGATCCGGTAGCCATCTCGGCCGACCCCGCCCGCGTGTTCCGCCGCATGCTGATGATCGGCACGGCGTGGACGCTGCTGCTGCTGACGGCCCTCGGCTGGGCGTGGCACGACCAGCGCCAGCGGACCCTGGAACTGGCGGAGCATGAAGCCCGCACTCACTTCAAAAAGGACCAGGCCTTCAGGCTCTGGGCCACCCGCCACGGCGGCGTGTTCGTGCCGGTCGATGAACGCACGCAGCCGAACCCGCACCTCGCCCATCTTCCGGGCCGGGACACTGTCACGGACGCGGGTCTCGAGATGACGTTGATGAATCCCGCCTACATGGTGCGCCAGATGATGGAAGAGTTCGAAGAACTCTATGGCGTACGGGGCGGTATCACCAGCCTGGATCCGTTGAATCCGGACAACGCGCCGGACGCCTGGGAACGCCGTGCACTCTTGCAGTTCGACCAGGGCATCGAGGAAGTCGCTGAGCTCGACTACTCGGAAGACGAGCAACGGCTCCGTCTCATGCAACCCATGGTGACCACGGAGGGCTGTCTGAAGTGTCACGCCCACCAGGGATACCAGGTGGGCGACGTGCGCGGCGGCGTCGGGGTATCGGTATCGCTTGCACCCTATCTGGAGGTGCAGGAACAGACGATGAGGCAGATGGGCCTCAGCCTGGGCGGACTGTGGACGGTCGGACTCTTCGGTGTGGGTTTCCTGGCCCGAAAAGACCTGAAGCATGCCAGCGACGAGCGCGCCTTCACCCACCGGTTGATCGACCGGGAGCAGTCGCTTCGGGAGGCCCAGCAGATCGCTCATCTCGGTAACTGGCAAATCGACCTGTGCGCCGATAAGGTGTCATGCTCGGGAGAGCTCAGCCGAGTCCTTGGCGTCGACATGGCTGAGACCGACGACGGCTATGCCGGTTTTCTGCGGTTGTTCCCCGCCGGATGCAGAACGCTGCTGGCGCGTGAGCTCGACCGGCTGGCAGCGAGCGGCGCAACGATGGATCTTCAGCTGGAACTGGGTCGCGACCAGAACCAGCCGCGATGGATCCAGCTCCATGGTGAAGCCGTAAGCGACGCCACCGGCCGATCGACGCTGTTGCGTGGCACCGCGCAGGACATCAGCAGGCTGAAAACAATCGAGCACGAGCTGCTGCGGGAACAGGCGCTGCTCGAAGAGCGTGTCGCGAGTCGCACCAGTGAACTCGTCATGGCAAAGGAAGCGGCCGAGGCAGCCAACCTGGCCAAGAGCCTGTTCCTGGCGAACATGAGCCACGAGATTCGCACGCCCTTGAACGCAATCCTCGGCATGGCCTACCTGGTGCGCCACAGCCCTGATAACGCCAGGCAAACGGAGTACTTCGACAACCTGGACAACGCCGCGAATCATCTGCTGGGCATCATCGACGGCATCCTGGACCTGTCCCGCATCGAGGCCGGCAAGTACGAACTCGAAGAATCCGTTTTTCACCTCGACGAGTTGATGGACAACGTCGAGGGCATGGTCCGGGACCGGGCGGAAGCCAAGGGGATCGTTCTGGCGATGACGGAACCGCCGCGCACCGGCGGGCTGCTCGGTGATCCGACGCGTATCCAGCAGGCGCTGCTGAATTACCTCGTCAACGCCATCAAGTTCACCGATACCGGCCGGATCACCGTAACGGTTCATCGTGTCGAGGAAGGTGAGCGCGAGGTGGTACTTCGCTTCGAGGTCGCCGACACCGGCATCGGCATCGACCCGGAACGGCTGCCTTACCTGTTCAAAGCCTTCGAACAAGGCGACAACTCGATGACCAGGAAGTACGGTGGCACCGGGCTCGGTCTCGCCATCACCGGCAAGCTGGCGGCCCTGATGGGGGGAACCGCCGGGGCCACCAGCAAACCGGGTGCCGGAAGCTGCTTCTGGTTCACGCTGAAGCTGGCGAAAGCCGCGCAGTCGCCACCTCGGGAGGCATGAAGGTCTAAGCTTGGCGGGAAACCGGGCGAATTTGCCCGGCCCCGGAGTTGCACATGCCGCGCGGCAAGCCGTTCGCCGGCAACGCCTGAGCCATGCCATCGCTGATCGAAAGCCTGCCCCTGCCGTGGATCTTCACGCTGTTCGTGCTCAGCGGTGGCGTCATCGCCGTGATGGGCACCTGGCTGGCGGGCCTCGTCGATCAACTCGCCGACCGCACCCGGCTCGGTGAAGCGATCACAGGGGGAATCCTGCTTGGGGCGACGACCTCGCTCCCGGACATCGTCGTTTCTGTCGCCGCGGCCGCCACCGGCTACCCCGAAATCGCCGTCAGCAATGCTCTGGGCGGAATCGCCGCCCAGACGGTGTTCCTCGTCGCCGCCGACCTGAGCTATCGGCAGGCCAATCTGGAGCATGCCGCGGCTTCGGCCACCAACATGCTGTCAGCCACCCTGCTGTTGCTGCTGCTCGCTCTTCCGCTGGTCGCCGCCACCGGCCCCGAGTGGCACCTGGCGGCGATTCATCCTGTGACGCCAGTCGCGTTTCTGGTCTACATCGGCTTCCAGCGCATGCTTGCAAGAGAGCGAGACCGCCCGGCGTGGCAGCCTGCGCGTACTGCGGAGACGGTCGTGGACCGACCCGAGGCTCGCAGTAATCGCGGCACCCTGGGGGCTCTGTGGCTGCGATTCGGCATCGCCGCGGCAGCAGTTGCGAGTGCCGGGTTCGTGATCGCCGAAAGTGGCATCACGCTTGCCGACCGCACGGGACTTTCCGAAAGCCTCATCGGTGTCGTGTTCACGAGCCTCACGACGTCGGCCGCGGAGCTGGTGACATCGATCGCGGCCGTCCGTCGCGGCGCACTGACACTGGCGGTCAGCGGCATCATCGGGGGCAACGCCTTCGACGCCCTCCTCGTGCCGATAAGCGATATCGCTTATCGCGAAGGCTCCATCTACCACGCCATCACACGGGAATCGATGTTTCTCGCCGCCGCGACACTGGTCATGACGATTGTCCTGTTGATGGGGCTGTTGCGGCGCGAGAAAAGCGGGGTCGCCAATATCGGCTTCGAGGGCGGTTTCGTTCTCACGTTGTATTTCGGCCTGGTGACTATCCTTTATTTCATGTGAATCGCTGCAGGCCGTCGAGGGCGAGCCAACCGAACAGGCCGAAGGTGACGAGCAAGGCGAACAGCGCGGCGTAACCGTCGCGGAACACCATGGCCAGGCCGAACGCGATCCACGCCGTCGCGGCGATGTTGGCGCTGAATGGAATCGCCTCCAGAAGAGGCACTACGAGAGCCACGAGAATGCAGGCCACTGCGATCAGATAAATCCCTCGTCCCGCGCTCACAGCCTCCAGTCGCGGGCTGAACCAGCGATCCAGCCAGGCGGCCGGCCGGTCGAGCCTCGCCAGGACCCGTTGCAGGCGGGCGCGGGCGACCGAGCGCCGCAGCAGCAGTTCCGGCAGCCAGAACTCCTTCCGGCCCGCGAGCAACTGTCCGGCCGTCAGCAAGACGAGCAACGCCATCAGCGTGGGAACACCCGGCACATCGCCGATCAGCGGCGCGATCGTCACCAGGCCCGCCATCAGGATCACGGGGCCGAAGGAACGTCGGCCCACCTGCTCAAGCACGACACGAAGATGCACCGGATCCTCCCGGCCATCGATATCCCGGATTCGACGTAACAATTCGGCCAGGCTGTCGACCTCCTTACTCATCAGGTTGCCGAGCTCCCCCCGCTCATCCATGTCCCGCCGAATCCATGTGCTATGTTTTTTAGTGTAGGTGGACAACAGAATGCAATCGAGGAGGCACTCCCATGGCCACGAACAGCAACGAAATCCAGGAACTCAAGTCGGAACTCGCCAGCCTCAGATCGGATATGGCGGACATCGGCGAGACCCTGGCGAAGCTTGCCCGCTCGTCGGCGAACGAAGGCCGCGAACGCGTCAAGGAAGCCGCCAACTACTCGCGGGACCAGGCCAAGCAGACAATGGGCGCGTTTGAGAAAGAGGTCGAGGAACGTCCCATGACGAGTCTCGCGGTGGCCCTCGGCATGGGTTTCATTCTCGGCAAGCTGATCGATCGCTGACCGGTCATGCGCCGTCGCGACCAACTCACGGGATACCACCGTTGCTCGAGCGCCTGAAACACGACCTGGAGGCCCGTGCCCTGACTTGGATCGTCGTGGCACCGGTCTTCATCCTCGTGATCACCTTCCTCGCCATCGCGTGTTTCCTCGCCTTGCAGGAAACGCTGACGCCGCCCATGGCCGCGCTGGTGACCGCAGCGGCGGGGATCATGGTGATCGTGATACTTCTCCTCGTCATGCGCATCGTCACGTCCGGCAGCCTGTCGCGCGCTTCGGCCCAGACCGGCTCGGAGTCGGCCCGGTCTCCCCCGCTAGGTGACCAGCTCGAGGCCATGTTGCAGGATCGAGCGGATCCGGTGCTGTCGCGCTGGATCCGCGATAATCCCGACAAAGCCATGGCGGCGACGCTGGTTCTCGGGGTGGCCGCCGGCTACAGCAGTTCCGTGCAACGCGTGCTGCTGGACCTGTACCGGCATTATGCAGCGGCCGAAACCACTAGACGCCGGGGCGACACCAAAGGTGCGGAACCGGGCGCGTGAGTTTCAGCGTCGATCTCGTTTTGGCCGGGCCTGCCGATCCTGTCTCGGCGAGGCGCGAGGATCTTCAGTCGTCTCCCGCCTCCGAGCCGCTCTCGAGTTCGTCCAGGCGATCCGCGATAGTACTCACGGCGCATCCGTGGCGGCTGATGTTCTGCCACGGATCTTCGGTTCTCGCCAGACGGCGGAAGATATTCTTGATCGTGTATTTCTGCGGGTCCAGGTCGTCGGCGGCGACCTCGTGCCAGTGCAGCGGCGTGGCAACTGGTGCGCCCTCCTTCGCCCTCACCGAATAAGGGCCGACCGCGGTCTGGCCGTAGGCATTGCGCAAGTCGTCGAGAAACACCTTCGTACCGCGCTTGTTCTTGCGATGCTCGATCGTCAGGCGATCGGGATGTCGCGCGACGAGCAGTTTCGTCACTCGCCGCACCACGCTGCGAGCTGTCTCGAAATCGGCGCTGCGGTCCAGCGGAATCACGAGGTGCAGTCCCCGCGACCCCGTCGTCTGGACGAACAGGGGCAATTCCAGTTCGTGGAGGAGATCGCCGGCGAGCTTGGCCGCTTCCTGGACCTTGCCGAAGTCCTCGTCGGAGGGATCGAGATCGATGACCAGCCGGTCGGGATGATCGGGCCGGTCGGTCCTTGCCAACGCGAGGTGCAGCGTGATGCAGGCGTGATTGGCCAGGTACGCCAGCGTGGCTGCATCACTGACCACGGCATGGGTGATTTCGCCGCCCTCTTTCGGCACGGTCACCCGGCCGATCCAGTCGGGAAAGTAATCGGGCACCGCTTTCTGGAAAAAGCCCTCCGCTCCGATGCCGTCGGGAAACCTGTGCATCGTCACAGCCCGCTCCCGATAGTGTCTCAGTGCGGTGGGCGCGATGCGGCAGTAGTAGTCCGCGAGTGCTTCCTTGTCGATATCCGCCTCTGGAAACAAAACTTTGTCCGGGTGGCTGAGCTTGACCTCTCGCCCGTCGATCTCGAGGGTTTTTTCGTCCATGGCCTGCTAGGTGTCCTCCCGGGTGACTTCCCGGGCTGACTTGTCGCGGCGCAGGCCCAGAAAGCGGGGATGCCGCAAGCGACCGGCGCGTGTCCACTCCGTGAAGCCGAACTCTCCGACGAGTTCGGGTTTTACCCAATGCACTGAGTTGCCTTCCGGTCCATCGCAGAACGGCGATTCATCGCTCTCCAAGGCTCCCAGCTTTGTGCGGAACTCCACGAGGAACTCATCGTCATAACCGGTGCCCACCTTGCCGGCGTAACGCAGTTCGTCGTCCTCGTAATAGCCGACCAGCAAGGCGCCGAATCCTTCTCGTTCCCCCTGCGGCTCGGTGAATCCGCCGATGACCAGTTCCTGGCCCTTGCTGCATTTGAACTTCAACCAGTCGGTGGAGCGTCCGTGGGTATAGGAGGCGTCCGCCCGTTTCGCGATCACGCCCTCCCATCCTTTCTCGCAGGCCTCCTTGAAATACGCTTCGCCCTCGGCATTGCGGTGGGCCGTAAAGCGCACGCGATGACCGAAATCGAGTGCGCCGCGTAACAGGGCCTTACGCCGGCGTAGCGGCAATCCGTCCAGCCGATACCCATCCAGGTAGCAAATATCGAAGGCGTAAAAGTAAACCGCGACGCGACTGGCGCGGGCCTGCTCCGGATCCCGGATCTGAATGCGTTGTTGCAACCTGGAGAAACTCGTCACCTTATTCTTGAAGGCCACGACTTCCCCATCCACGACGAAATCCGCCGCATTCATGTCGCCGAAGGCCTCGACCAGTTCGGGATAAGCCGGGTTGACGGCCTTGCGGTTGCGGGTCACGAGACGGACATCCTGCCCGTTGCGAAAGACAAGAATCCGCTCGCCGTCGAACTTGCGCTCGTAGATCCAGTCGGAATCCGAGAAGCGCTTGTCCGTCAGCGTGGCCAGCATGGGTGCGAGCCACTCGGGCGAACTACTTTTATCCAGCTCGGCGCGCTCCTCTTCCGACAGGTCGTCGACCCAGTCAGCCATTGCCTTTCCCGTTCCGATCCTCGTCCTCGTCATCATCGCTGCCCGCGGCAGCGATCTCGTCCAGCGTCCGACCGCTGAGCACGGATTCCGGCTCGGTGGATACGGGATTGCGGCGCGCGTCGGCGTGCTCGTCGTCGGTCTTCACGAGCAACCAGCGAGGCTCATCCCCTCCGCCAATGCGCTGCAATGCGTACCCGCCCTTCAGCTTCTCGCCATGCAACTCGACGACAGCATGGCCGTCGGCCAGCGCCTCGGTCATGGGCTGATCCTCGCCGTCTTTCTGGCTGAGGTTCTGGTACGCGCCGCGGTCCCAGATCAACACCGCGCCCGCCCCGTACTCCCCTTCGGGGATCACACCCTCGAAGTCTGCGTACTTCAGCGGGTGGTCCTCGGTCGGAATGGCCAGCCGCTTTTCGGACGGGTCCGTGGAGGGCCCTTTGGGCACGGCCCAGGAACGCAACGCGCCATCAACCTCGAGCCGAAAATCGAAGTGCATCGTGGAGGCATCGTGTTGCTGGATGACGAACACGGCCTGCTGGTCGCTCTTGTCGCGCTTCCCCTCGCCACGCGGCTCCGGCGTGCGGCGGAAATCCCGCTTCTCCTGGTATCGATCGGCTGACATGAGTTCACTCGTCAACAACTCATGCCCAAAGAATAGCAGCGGCTATGGAACTGGCAGGGCGACGTCTTCTTGACCATGCTTGGTAGGCGGGAGGACGCAGACGATGGACAATGCTTTCTGGGCAGCGCTGGGCACGAGTGCGTCTGCGGCGCTGGTCACCGCGGCGGGAATTTTCACTATTCGCCGGTTCGCCGGCTGGGGACAGCGGAACACTCCGCATTTCATGAACTTTGCGGCCGGCCTGCTGGTCTCCGCGGCACTCCTGCATCTTGTCCCGCAATCACTGGCCATGGTGGAAAGCGCCCCGGCCGGCTGGCTCGGAGGATTCGTTGCGTTGCTGCTGTTCAACCGCTTTGCGACAGGGTTCCTCTGCGAACGCGATCCGGAAAACAAAAGCTACGTGCTCGGGCTGATTCCAATGGTCGGCATCGGCATTCACTCTTTCGTGGACGGTTTCATTTATTCGATCAGTTTCTCGGTCAGTCTGTTCACAGGCTATCTGGCGACCATCGGGATGGTCCTGCACGAGTTCCCGGAGGGCCTGGTGACCTACCTGTTCCTTCTGCGCGGCGGGTTCGCTCCCCGGCATGCGACGGTGCTGGCCCTCGTAGCCGCTGCGGCGAGCACGCCGTTGGGAATGCTATTGTCTTATCCTTTCGTCAGCCAGATCGGTACCCGGATGCTGGGAACCCTGCTGGCTGTTTCAGCGGGCGCACTGCTGTACGTGGGCGCCAGCCACCTGTTGCCCCACGCCGAGCAAGAGCGCAGAGGACAGGGCCTGCTGGCCTTCGGCGGCGGAACGCTCGTCGCGATCCTGACCGTCCTTTCGCGGGGCTGACGGCCTCTCATGGAACTCATCGTACCGGCATGAAAACCGAATACGTGGCAGTGATGGCGCTCGCTTCGTTGTCCCTGTTGACGACGTGGATCGGGGTATTCCTGGCGCTGCGTTTACGCAACAACGGTAATGCGATCGCGGTCGGCATCGGCTTTTCCGTCGGCATCATGTTGCTGATTTCTCTGCTCGAGCTCGCCCCGGAGGCCGTCTCCCGGGCCGGCATAGGCGCCGTCGCGCCGAGCTTTCTGGCCGGAATCGCGATCATCTGGTCCGCGCACCTGCTGATTCCGCACCGCCACCTGACCGACGAGCGCGGCAAGGGCAATCCGCGGCTCGTGCGTACCGTGTACCTCGTCGCCTTCGGCCTGGTGCTGCACGACTTTCCCGAGGGCTTCGCGATGGCCAACGGCTATATCGCCTCGCCGGAACTCGGCGTCATGCTGGCGCTCGCAATCGCCTTGCATAACATCCCGGAGGAATTCGCCATGGCGGTTCCCGCAGTGATCCTCGGACGCAAGCGCCTGATTTACGGGGCCGCCGCCCTGTCCGCACTCGCCGAACCGCTCGGCGCGGCAATCGGCCTGGTGGCGGTCGCCCTGGCTCCCGCCCTGAACAGCCATTTCATGGCTTTTGCCGCGGGCGCAATGGTCTTTGTTTCCGTCCACGAACTGATTCCGATGGCGAGACGTCATCGGCAGCCGGGATGGTTTGGTGCCGGCGCGCTCCTCAGCGCTGCGGTCTATGCATTATTGACCCTCATCGAGGCATGAAGCGGCTACACGAGATCCCGGGGTATATCGAGATCCCAGTCACGGCAATAGACGCGGCGCTCGCCTTCCTCGAATTGCTGGTAGGCATCGAGGTTGGCGTGCAGGTGAAACATCGTGGGCGTCGACGTGAGCACCGTCCGTGTCACCGTACGGATACGCCAGGAGCCGCGCGCGAGGCTGCGTTCCCATAGAACTTCAGCCCGCGCAGAGTTGAAATCGTCGGCCACGGACGTGTAGCGCTCCACACTGCGGGCCTGGACTTCCAGCTCGATGTCGTTCAGCCGGAAACGACCCCGGTCGTTGATGACTTCGAGCGTGGACTCATCACGCGCGAGGTCACGATGGACCAGCCAGTTGTCGTGCGGAGCCTCGAGCCGGGTACGCCGTGGCGCCGGCGCGCCGAGCGGTGCCTCGAACGGCCGTAACTCCGCATCTGCGGATTGCGGTGGCCGCTCCGGCAGAACCAGCGTGCTGCCGGCGGTATGGATCTCGAGGCGCACGGGTTCGGGTGGCGGCCAGGCCATTGGCCAGTATGAGGTCGACAACGACAGGCGCAGGCGATGCCCCGGCGGGAACACATGAGCGATGCCATTCATCCGGACGGTAACGCGATAGCGCTTGCCCGGCACCAGCGCTCGGGGTTGGTCGCTGCTATCCCTGTGCGTGAGGTTCAGCAGGCCGAAAGTCACCCGTGTCGCTTTGTCGTCCTCCGCAACGTCCGAGAGCCGAGCTGCGATCATCGCCACGGGCCGATCCACACTGATGTCCAGTTCGACGCAAGGCGTGCCCAGTATTTCCAAGGATGCCGCCAACGGCTCGCCCTGGAAGAACAGCGCCCCGCCGTCCTCTTGCCGTTGATCATGAGCCAGGTCTGGGCCAGCCGCATAAGAGCACCACTTGCCCGCGAACAATCCGACCGTAAGCGGCGAGCGCAGGCTATGGACCCCGGGTGCCGGTGACTCACCGGGAGACAAAAATCGATTGCGCGACAAGCCGAGGCGCCTCGCACGCACGTTCGGGCCGGGCCAGGCCGATTCGGCCACCCAGCGGCCCGGACGCTCGTCGTAGTACGTCGTGGGCGGGACACTGTCCTGCATCCAGACGCGCAACATCGGTTCGTCCATGATCCCGGTGTGCTGTTTCTTCAGCCACTGGTCCCACCAGCGCAGCAGTTCCTGCAGAAAGCCGATCGCCGGCCCGGGAATTCCCTCGTGGGGATACTTGTGGCTCCACGGCCCGATCAGGCCCTTGCGCGGACCCGGCAGTTTCTCCATCAGCCGCAGCACCGCGTTGGAATAGCCATCGGCCCAGCCGCTGATTGCATAGACCGGGCAGCGGATCGCCGCGTAATCGTTGCACACCGAAGCGTGCCGCCAGTACTCGTCGCGGCGCTGGTGCCGCAACCACTGTTCGAGCCACAGGCCGCTGCCGCGCAGGCGCTCGAACCACATCGCGCGCCAGTCCTCTCCAACCAGCATTGGGTCCGGCGGCATCGAATTGTAGGCGAACATCACGGACGCCCACGAAATGTTGTCGCCGAGCAGGCAGCCCCCCATGTGATGCACGTCGTCCGCATAGCGGTCGTCCGAGGCGCACACGGCGACCACGGCCGCGAGTTCCGGCGGCTGCAACGCCGCGATCTGCAGGCTGTTGAACCCCCCCCACGACTTGCCCATCATGCCGATCCGCCCGCTGCACCACGGCTGGGCGGCGAGCCAGCGCAGCACCTCGCAACCGTCCTCGAGCTCCTGTTCCAGGTACTCGTCCTCCAGGACTCCGCCCGACTCACCGCTGCCCCGCAAATCCACGCGTACGCAGGCATAGCCATGTCCCGCCAGGTAACGATGCATGATCTCGTCGCGGACCGCCGTGCCGAATCGTTTCCGATAGGGGATGTACTCGACGATCGCGGGCACGGGGGTCGCCGACTGCGCACGCCAGAGGCGGGCCGCAAGCTGCGTGCCGTCCGGCATCGGGATCCATACGTTCGCTTCTTCCCGCACTGCGTAAGGGAAGTCCTCGACGGTTCTCATGGCTCGGCATCCTCGGTCGGACGCACCCGGAAATCGAGAATTTCGCAGGCCTCCCGGTACCTTTCCAGCAGATCTTCCTCCCGGTCAGCGCCGAG
>Ga0102941_1000224_pt1 | contig 25135 bp, 26 predicted proteins | sample SalPonR2_C_D2_MG_FD_79281 | JGI IMG/M metagenome (GOLD analysis project Ga0102941, IMG submission 79281) | Salt pond soil microbial communities from South San Francisco under conditions of wetland restoration - Salt Pond MetaG R2_C_D2_MG | ecosystem: Environmental > Aquatic > Marine > Intertidal... | reverse complement strand
TACTAACACTTCAAGTTCAGTAGTTTCAGTTTCTTTTATGATTTCCACTTCGCCTAGAAAGCTTACCAGGTTCTTTAGTGAAAGTTGTTTTTCCTACTCCACCTTTTCTGTTAGAAATGTTTATTGCATTTGGCTCGAGTGTGCTTTCAGCTTTAGTTGTTATTATCTGTTTAGGCATTCTACTTCCTCCTTTCTCTAAGTAGACTGTTTACGTAGACAGTAGACCTAGCTTTTTTTATGTCTACAGTTTACGTCTACGTTTACTTTATTATTTTGTTAGTAGAAATTGGAGAAAGGAATTGCTGATTGGAAAGGGTTAGAAAACTTTGGTGATTGCAGCAGGAGCAATAGTTAGGAAGGTTATCTATTCTGTAGGCAAGAAAAAAAGCCAACAGGAAGATAGACCATCATCTCCTGCTGACTTATTTGTCAAACATTTATTTCTTTTTTACCGCTTCATTTTGGTAGACATTTGCTGTGTTTGTTTTTTAATCAAATCACTCTATAACCACAGCATTATCATAAGATCTAATAAAGTCAAAGACATTTACATTTACATCCATAGTTTCTTCAGTAGCACCTGAATTATATTTTACTAAAAGTGTATAAGTATCTTCTGGAATTGTTTTTCCATTATTAGATTCTATTGTTATAGTTCGATTATTTGCACCGATAGTTAATTTTACATTATCAGTGATTTTCTCATCAGCTGCATTATATAATTCCCAATCACCAGTATTCACAAATTCCAGATCACTATCAGTATTTTGGTCACCAACCGATATAGTTACAGGAACTGTATCATCAACATCTTCTAATAAATCAAATTGAATATTAGCTTCCTCATTTGTTTTATTTTTAGATAAACTATCTATATCTAAATTCACATTTCCATATACTTTAAGCCCAAAGTTTATAGTCTTTTCACTAGGTTCATGAATTATTGTGATTCCTTCTCCATACCACTCTCCACGATTACTTGTATCTACTTCATCTCCATGTTTTGGATTGGAAGTGTATTCAGCATTCCAGTCTGCATCATCAAACTCTGTTATACTTGTATATCCATCTGTATAAGTTTCTGTAATTACCAATCCACTTAAGTTTAGAGATTCTCCTGAATCATAAACAGTTTTATTAGGTCTATTAAAAAAACCATCTATTGCTATACTTTCTATATCTGCAGGCTCAATAAACTTTGCTTGTGTTGTAGTCTTATTCTCATCTCCACTTTCTTGCTCATTAAAGATTATTTCTGCAGTTTCCTGTATTTCAGTAGAGCTAATTTCAAATGTAACTTCTCCATTTTCATCTGTTGTTGCTGTTGTTATTTTCCCATCATCATTTACTTCTATATTAGTACCAGCCCTTGCATCAGCTTCTACCTTTACCCCTTCTAATGTATTATTCTCTACATCATATACCCTAACTTTATAATTTATAGTGTCAGAACCATCTGCCATTACTGTCTCATCATTAGGCTTTTTTTCAAAAATATCTATATTATCTATTGCCCAGTTTCTACATTAAATTCATCAGTTCTTGCTATATTATCATCTGTAATGTTATGTGGATTCCCAACTGAGGATATCTCAAATTCTATATCATAAATACCATCTGATGACATAGATTCATTTTCAACAATTACTAAACCGTGTTCATTTGTAGAAGTAGAACTACTGATCTCTGAACCACTTGTATCATCAGCAAGAGCTATAGTATAATCTACGGGGACATTTTCTACAGGATTGCCATCTTTATCTGTTATTAGTGCTGAAGGATAATTATTATCAGCTCCGTCTGCTGATTTAATTTCTTCTCCAACTACTGTATCTCCTGGCTGAGAATTTATTTCTATAGATAATTCTCTTGCATATTTAACTGTGAAATCTTCAATCTGTTCATCTCCCATTTCAAGTTCTATAAGTCTTGCCGAACTCGACTCTTCAATATTTCCCATTATTACCTCTGGAAAAAAATAATCCTTATCATTATTAACGGAGTCTGTATTTAATGAAACTACTAGAAGTCCTGGAGAGTCTTTACTATAATTTTCATGATTCAAATTATCGAAGGTATAAGATACTTCATCATCTACATTTTCTAATTCAATTGTAGTTTCTTGTGTAGGTGTAGGTCCTTCATTCGCTAATGACCTAGGACCCACGAAAGGGTTGTCTTCAAACAACCAAACATTTACTTTTATAGGTCCGCCATTTATAGCGGGAGCACCATCTTCTATATCAATTGTTCCTGTTATTGAAGTAGTATCTTCTTCTAATCTCACTTTCACTGTCACAGCTTCATCAGGCATATCAAAAGTATATTCCGCTCCAACAGTTACTTCACTTGGTGTTATAGTATCTCCACTAGTATCACCAGTTACTTCAATACTGCTAAACTGCTTACCATCTGCAATATCACTGATATTTACTGTTACTTCAGTGCCTTCTGTCGCTTCACCATCGGGGTCTGTTGTTACTGTTGCTCCATCTACACTTGTTAAATTAATATCACTTACTTGTGAACTTTCATTTTTACTAAGAGTAAAATCATTTCCAGTTATATCTTTTTCTTTGTCTACTATTATTTCTTTAGAGCTATTTTCGTATCCCTGAGCCTTTGCTATCACATCATAAGTTCCAGGTATTACATTCTCTAATTTGTAAGCATAAGATCCCTTATCATCATCTGATTTAGTATTAACATTAGTAGTATACTTTTTTCCACTCTTTGCTTCTTCCACTTCTATCGTAACCTCTATTTCTGCATTTTTATCCAAATTACCTCCTGAATCTTGAATTTTAATTTCACCTGAAATAGAGCCAGGTATTACTATTTCATCATCTTTATTACTACAACCGGTTATAGAAGCAAAAATAAATAAAACTACTAATACTATAATTGATATCTTAAATTTATTCATTTCCTATCACTTCCCTATATATAAATTATTAATTAAAATTCGTATCCAGCCTGAAAACTTACTTCTAAACCATTAAAATTAAAATCTCGCTCACTGTGAACATTTGAATATCTATAATTAATCTGACCGCCTAATTTAAAATTATCGCTTACAGAATGAGCTCCTTTTAACCCTAATTTAAAACCTGGACCTATAAATGGCTTATAATCTATATCACCTTCATCATCAGTTACATTACTACGATAAATACCAACACCAGATGAAAGCCAAAACTTTTTAGCAAACTCTGATCCTATTAAAGACATATTCAAATCCGATTGAATTGCTGAAAGCTGATAAGAACCTTTAACAAGAAGACCAAAGTTAGAAGCTTTTAAGGCAATATTTTTGTAATCTACACTCATAAAATCAAATTCTAAACCAGCTTTTTTACCTAATTCAGAAAACTTATAATCAGCTCCCAGTTGAATTCCAATACCTCCCTTGATTTCTTGACTTCCATAGTGATTTGCTAAATTATTTATCTCACCTAGATTATATGTGTTATAACTGATTCCCAAATAAGGTTTTACCTGTTTAATATCAAATTCAAATGCTTTTACTCCTCCATGAAAAATTAATAAACTTAAAACAACTAAACATATTATTACGTTTAATTTTTTTCTCAAAGTAAATCCTCCTTCTTTTAATTAAAATTATTATAGTTAATAATTACATTTTTATTTTTCTCTAGAAAAATTTCTTAAATTTTTAATAATTATTATTAAAAAAATTAGTAAATATGATATATCACCTCCTAAATAAATTTTCAAATATAGATTTAACTATTTTTTATTGAAAAATGTTTCACTGCATTTTCTAATTCTTCAGCCATACTTGATAATTCCTCTGCAGAAGCTACAATCTCTTCTGTGGAAGCAGACTGTTCTTCACTGGAAGCAGCTACCTCTTCGGCGTTGCTGGCAGCTTCTTCACTTACTTTAGAAATATCTTCTACAGCTTTCTGTATTGCACTACTGTTTTTCTCCATTTCTTTGTTACTTTGAGTTACTTCATCTATAATCTCTCCAAGTTCTGTGACAGTCTTCTCTAGCTCATTAAATATATCAGAAGTATCATTAACTGATTCTACACTTTCATTAACTTCTTTTTTACTCTGATTCATTTTGTTAATAGTATTTTGAACATCATCCTGAATTTCATTTATTAAATCTCCTATTTTTTCAGTAGCTTCTGAAGATTCTTCTGCTAATTCTCTTATTTCATCAGCAACTACACTAAATCCCCGACCTGCTTCCCCTGCTCTTGCTGCTTCAATAGCTGCATTTAGAGCTAGAAGATTTGTTTGTTCTGAAATTCCATTTATTAATTCTACTATTTCACCAATATCAGCTGATTTTTCACCAAGCTTATTTATTGTTTCAGCAACTTCATCTGTACTCTTGTTTACCTTATTTATTTTAGTAACTGAGTTGTCAAGTTGATTATTACCTTTATCTAAGTTTTCTAAAACATTATCAGCTTTATTAGACATCTCATCTGACATATTACCAGTTTCTTTTATTTCTTCTATTAAATCTTTTATATTTTCAGTAGTCTCATCAACCTGTGCAGATTGTTCTTCAGCACCAGAAGCAACATTTTGAATAGCTCCACTTACTTCTTCAGCAGATTTAGCTACTTCTTCTCCAGAAGAAGATAGTTCATTACTGGAAACAGCAATTTCATCAGAAATATTAGAAACCTTGGCAATCATCTCTCTTAGACCATCAGCTAACTGATTAAACCAGGCTCCTAGAGATTCAATTTCATTTCTATTAACCTGCTTATAAACCTCACATTCTTCACAGGAATCATATTCCCCGGAAGTTATTTTTGGACAGTGAATTTCTTTATTGAATTCTGGAGCATAACTACCTACATCAAACCAGCATTTTACATTATCTTCACCAAAGTCAGGACAACTTTCTTCACCACAATCCATTATTTCAGAACAATTTACACTTTTTATAGGATAAGAGACAGTAAGATCACCAAGTGCTAAATCAGCAAATAAATCTTTAAAATTATCTAAAGCATTAAAAACTTTATTAGTAATTAAATAAGTAATTATAATTATCAATATAATACCTAGAGCTGAAAATAAAAGCACTCTATTTCTAATGCTATTAATTTTAGCCAACATTTCACCTCTATCAAAAGTAGCTTTAAAATATCCAATAACTTCATCATTATAATTTGTAAAAGGTCTTAACATTAAATTTTCTGTTTTTAAATTGTCAATAATTACTTTATTCTTTTTAAGTTTTGCAATTTGTTCTTCACTTATTTGATAGTCATCTCCACTTCCTGTCCTAGCAATTAAACTATCATTATTTTCTTCCCAACCTACATTATCTCCATCTAATGAATAAAGATAATAATTACCGCCAAAATTTTCTTTTATCTCATTTAAAAAATCTCTACCAAAATCTGCTCCCATTTCTACTGTTCCTAAATGTTCTCCTTCATAGGAAATTGGAACAACCACTCTAAAACCATATCCTGCTCTACCCTTTTCAATACCACTTACCATCTCTTTTTTAGCATTAGCCTTATTAACTGTGTTTCTAAATCCACTTAAATCATCACCATATTTATCAATGTTATGTAATCTTAAAAAAGAAGAAGAATTTGGAAGATGAAAATGGAATTGAGCAATGTTATCGCTTATTTGTTTAAAAGATTCTTTATACATGTTGATGAGTTTTTCTCTATCTCTTTTCGCAAAAGCTTCTTTCACCATAGGATTATTAACGACTGTGTTTAAAGCTGTTTCAGCTTCAGAAAGACGAGATTCAATTTTCATTTTTAAGGCATTATTAACTTCAAGTAATTTTTTTCTTTCTTCTTCACGAATATTACCACTCATATTCTGAAAAATATAAAAATTGGTTAGTGATATAACAATAATTAAACTAAAACTAATACCTAATAATAATTTCATCCGAAAAGACATTCTTCGTAAAAATTTCATTATTAATCCCCCCACATATAATATATTGTTAAAATTCTGATTTTTTATCTATTCCAGCCCCAATCAGTTTCCTTTTCTTCTTTTCTAAATATAATATAATTATGTTCAAATTCATATTCATAGTCATATTCATAATCCACTTCTTTCCCAAAAGCTTTTAAACTATTTAATTCTTTTAATGATAATTTAAACTTAATTGATGGGCTTCGAGCATCATTTCTATTGAAAAATACTTTTAATTCATTTTTATCTTCAATAAAAAAATACTTAAAATTATTAGAATTAGCAAATAATGTTATTTCCATTATAAATCCCCCTTATTTTTACTTTGTAAATTTTCTTTAGTATTAATTATTCTCTAATAATTCTAAATGAGGTATTATTTCATTAAGCCAATCACTTTCATCTAGGAAAACTGTCTCCATTATAACCTCAGGTATCCATTCAAAACGATCTTCATTGGAATCTGGAAATTCTACATAATACCATAAACTGTTGTATAACTTATCATATTCTTCTTTATTATCTTCATATTCCTCTAACCATTGATTTTTAGCACGAATTAATTCATCTTTATAGTTTATATTTTTTTTAGGAAAATTTTCAACAATAGCTTTTATTTTATATTTACCTTCAGGAAATTTATAGCCACTCTCAAGATATGTTTTTGGTTTATATTTTTCACCAACTTGAAAATTATTACTCATAATAGTTTATCCTCCTCTGGATTAATGGGGGTTTTATAAATCTTTTATTTCAACTACTTCACCTAAATCAAGCATATTAAAAACTTTTTCTACATAATTTGAATTTACATTTTCAATTATTAAATTTATATTATTTTCTTTTGTTAATTTAATAAGTAATAATATTTTCCCTATTGCTGAACTATCAATTTCTTTAACATTTTTAAAATCCAAAAATATATTTTTTATTTCTTTTTCTATTAATTTCATTCCTTCTTCTTTGAGATTATTCGAATTAGTTAGATCAATCTTTTCTCCAGGAATAATTCGAGCATTATCATTATCAGTTTTTATTTCCATTTATATCCTCCTTAAATAAATATTTTTGTTAATCACTTCTTTTAATTAATAGAGAAGTTAAATCATCCTTAATAGGCATATTCCCTTTAAAATCTAAAAAATTATTATAAATTTTATTTATTATACTTTTTGGTTCTAAATTAGCATTTTTTGAAATTATTTTTTTTACCCTATTTTCTCCATACCTCTTTTTACTTTTATTTTTTTGTTCAAAAAGTCCATCTGTATTTATATGTAGAATATCTTCTGTTTTAAGTTTATATTGACACTCGCTATAATTAATATAAGTATTTTCTAGTGTAATAGGCATACCTTTGCAATTTATAGTAAAAACTTCACCATTTTTTTCACTTATTAAAGGAAGATATTGAAACCCTGCATTACTTAAGGTGATTTTATAACTATTTAGTGAAATTACACCAATTATCATAGAAATAAAATAATCTGGTGGAAATTCTTTTTTTTCAAAACGTTTATTTATATAAGTTATAATTCTAGATGGTGACAAATAATCAGAATCCTCATTATAATAAAGAAGATACGAATTTATTGCTTCTTTAAGAAATATATTTAACATTGAACTGCTTAAATCATGACCACTGACATCTGATACATAAAATAAAAGATGGTCCTCTAACTCAATGACATCATAAAAATCTCCTCCCAGTCTGTCAGCTGACTGATAAAAAGTCCCAAAAGAAAGATTATCAACTTCAGGCATTCTATCAGGTAAAGTATGTTTATGAAGTTTTCTTCCTTTTTCAAGATTATCTTCTAACTTTTTTGTTAAATCAATTTGTTGAAGCTGATTTTCGATAACTTCCTTAAATTGTAGTAATAACTTTTTTTCTGTTTCTTTAAAATACCTCTCTTTTTTATCTTCCACACAAATAGTACCTACTACTTTTCCCTGAGGGTCAAAAATAGGATAACCTAGATAAGAAATTAAACCATGATCTATAGCTTTATAATCTTCCCACCTCTCCGTTTTTGTTGCATTATTTATTTCTACCATTTTTTCATCATTTACTGTTTTTTCACAATAAACGTTTGTTAAATCATATATCTCATTTTCTTTAAAAAGATTATTCTCAGACTTATTCATTTTTAAAATTTCTAACTCTAAATCTTCTACATGATTAATTAAAGATACTTCTGTATCAAAAACTTCTGATAAAATGTTTACAATTCTCTCCCAACTTGCATCAAAAGATTCTTCTATATTTTTAAGATTAGTAGTTTCCATCTCTAAAATCCTCCCAATTATATTTTTTTTAAAGTTTTAAATTCTATAAATTCTTCTGCAAGTTCAGGATCAAATTGAGTTCCAGCACAATTTTTAATTTCTTCTAAAGCTTTTTCTTTAGAGATAGCTTTGCTATAAGGTCTATCATTTGTCATAACATCATAGGCATCAATAATTGATATTATTCTTGCTAAATATGGTATATTTTTACCTGCTAATCCTCTTGGATATCCACTTCCATCCCAATGCTCATGGTGAGACAAGATTTCCTCAGCTACTAAAACAAATTCTTCAGAAGCCGAAGCAATCTTATATCCTCTTTTTGGGTGTTCTTTTATAATTTCCCATTCTTCATCTGTTAAACTTCCAGGCTTAGTTAAAATCTTTTCAGATATAGTAGTTTTACCTATATCATGCAGTGTGGCAAGTAAATATAATTTATTCAATTCTGAATTAGAAAGTTTTAATCGCTCTCCTAATTTATGGTCTAAATTAGTCATCCTAATTACATGTTCTTTTGTTTCAGAACTTTTAGTTTCTAAAGTATTTAATAATCCCTGAACAATATTGCTTTTACTACTTCTACTTTCAGACAGCTTATTTTTATACATATTATCATCAGCTTTTTCTATAATCTCATCAATATCTTCTTTTGCCTTATTTTTAGTTGCAATTCCCAGACCAATAGAAACAGGTATATTACCATTATTAAGTTTTTTCTTTGTATGTTTTATTCTTTTTACAATTTTCTGGGCTTTTTTCTTTTTAGTTTGGGGAAGTAATATTACAAATTCATCTCCACCCCAGCGGGCTAATAGATCTTCTTTACGAATAGAGTTTATTAATATTTCACCTGTTCTAATTAATAGTTCGTCCCCCTTGCTGTGACCATATGTATCATTTATGATTTTAAGTCCATTAACGTCTGCCATAATAATGCTTATCGGCAATTGTCGTTTTGTATCTAATCGCTCAATTTCTTCTTCAAGAAATCTTCTATTATATAATTCGGTTAATTGATCTCTATATGATAAATATTCAATTTCTTTTTCTTTCTTTTTTCTTTTTGTAATATCAAGATGCATAGATATAATACCTTTATTACCATTAGGTAAAGTAATATTAGTTTCTTTTAAATGGTAATTTTTTTCTTCTCCTTTTTTTGTTGGAGTTTCAATATCATGATTCAAATCCTTACCATTTATTAATTTTTTAATATTTTCCCTGGCAAAATTCTTATATTTAGGTAATACAAACTTGTCTATTACATTTTCACCTTCTAATTCTTCTTTTTTATATCCAGACATTTCTGCCATTTTTTCATTAACTTCTAATATTTTTCCTTTATCATCTTCAATTATAATTCCGATAGGCGCTGATTTAAATATAGTTTTATATCTTTTTTGACTGTATTTTAATTTTTTTTCTAACTTTTTACTTTCAGTAATATTACGAATAGTAGCTAGTATTTCATTTTCATTATTAATTTTATTTATAGCTATAAGATTAGCTTCAAAATATTTTATATTTCCTTCAATATTAAGTTTATATTCTAATTTTTCCATTTCTTCTCCGTTAACGACTTGATAACAACTTTTTTTGAACTTATCATTTACTTTTTTGGGTAAAAATTTAGTCAAATTTTCTCCAATTAATTCTTGTTTAGAAACTAATAAATTTTCTGGTCGAGAGGTCCATACATCTCTACAATTGACATTTTCATCCAAAAGCATAATTATATCAGGAATAGTATTAATAACAGACTTTAAATAATTTCTATTTTGTCTTAATTTTTGTTCCAGTTTATGTTCGGAAGTTATATCTTTAGCAGAACAGACTATAAATTCCACCTGATCATTTTCATTTAATTTTGGATTTTTATTTATAGAAAGTAATCTTTTTTCGCCTTTATTATTTACAAACCATTCTTTAGTAGTAATTTTTTCTTTCTTATTAAATACTTTTTTATTACCTTTTTTACAAATTTCAGCCTCTTTTTTTGACATAAAATTCTCCAACTTTTTATTTTCTATCTCTTTTTTATCAAACCCTAAAAAATCGGCATGAGCTTTATTTACTTTACCATAAGTTTTTTTATCTTTAAGATACCAAATTTGTATATTAATGCTTTCTAATAATAATTCTTTTTCTTTAATATTATGTTGTATTTTCTTATACATTTCGTATTTATGTAATACTAGATTGATATTATTTTTAATTTCCTTTTTAGTAAAAGGTTTATTTAAATATACCGATGCTTCTAGATCTTTTATGTCATTTTTACTAATATCTATTTCACTACTAGTAATGAAAATAATGGGAACTGTAATTTCAGAAGTAATTTTTTTTGCTACTTGATATCCATTTATTTCACCTTTAAGAACAATATCAATTATAATTAAATCAGGTTGATTATTATCTTTGAAAATATAATCTAAAGCTTGTTGGCCATAATCAAAAAAACCTTTAGGATTATACCCTATTTCAGAAATAATATTTTTGATTTTTTGCTGATGTAATTTACTATCTTCAATAATTAATATATCTTTCAATATATTCACCTCAATAAAGAATTATTAAAATACATTGCAAATTATTTATATATATAAAAATATATCCAAACTGGTTTATTATTCTCACAATAAACTATTTTCTAATGAGGACAAGCAATAAATAATAAGAAATTAATACATTATATCTACTCTGTTTCCTCCAGTCGATTAATTGTTTTATAAAATCTCTTTTCTTCAATAGGCCATATCAAATAGTCAAATATATTTATTTCAAAAGCTTCAACTGCATAATCTTGATTAGAAGATATAAAAATGATTTTAATTTTATTATCAATTTGATGTATGTTCTTCGCTATTTCCAAACTACTATATCCCATAATATTAGTACCTAAAAATATCACCTTGATTTCTTTTTTGCTTTTTTTAAATTCTTCTAAAAATCTTATTGGATCTTTATAATCATTTATTAATTTCAATTCTTTTTTTTGAAGAATCATTCTTTTTATTTTTTTTAAAGAATGTATATCATCATTAATTACCACTGTATTAATCATGACATCTCCTTTCTTAATTGCTTATATTCCTATACATTAATAATTTATCATTAAAATCTAAAAATAATCTAAAAAATATTGATTTAAATAAATTATTCCATAAAAAATTCCAGGTTAGCAAATAAAACAACCTGGAATACAAACAAATAATTAAATTTTATTATAATATTTTTTACTATATTTCATCATAGTCAATTTTTAGCTCAATTCCTAACTCCTTAATTAAAGTTGATTTGTATTTTTTATATTGACTTTTTGCCAAATCTTTTCGCCCTTTTGATTTAAATAATCTAATCAATTTCTTTTGAGCAGAATCAAATAAAAAATCAGTTTCTAAAATTAATTTTAAAATCTTTTCTGTTTTCTCATATTTTTGCTGCTGATAATAAAAATCAGCTGATTTCAATAGAGCTTTTTTATATTCTCTTTCTAATTTAACTTTATATTTATCAACCCATTCATAATCTTTATTTTTAAGAAAAAAACCCTGGTAAACATCTATAAGTTCGTCTACCTGCTTATATGAAATACTGGAATTTGATTGAATTTTATTAACTAAATTTTTAAATTTCAATAAAGTTAATTCAAATTTTTCTAAATTTAAACTATAATATCCATGTTTACTGGTTATGACTTTTTTGAACCCTTTTTCTTTAAAAATTTTTCTCAAACTATAAATAGAGGTATACAATACATCTTTAGCTTTTTGCTGAGTTTTATCTGGCCATAATTGACCTGCTAATTTATCATTTGTTACAAAATTGCCTTTATGAGTAAGTAATAATAAAAATAATTCTTCAGTTTTTAGTGTAGGCCATTGAATATTTAATTTTTGATTTTGATAAATCAATTCTAATTCACCAAAAGAATTTACTCTTATTTTTTCTTTTTTGATTTCTACTTTTTTTTGATTTTCAATTAATCTCTTAACACTTTTTTTAAATCTTTTTTTAGATATCGGTTTTAATAAATAATCTAAAGCATTTAATTCAAAAGCATCAATTGCATAATTTTTATGAGCAGTAATAAATACTATATCTACTTCCTCATCAATATCTTGAATCTCTTGAGCTATCTCCAATCCATTAAAACCAGGCATTTGAATATCTAAAAATATTACATTAGGCAAATTATTGCTCTTTAGTTCTTTAAGACAATTTTCTGCATCTCTATAACTACCAATTAAATTTAAACTTTCAAATTCAATTACAAGAGTTTTCAATCTTTTTAAAGCATGTTTTTCATCATCAACTACTACTGCATTAAGCATAATAAACCTCCTTGTAGTTCTTTGTAAATAATACTTTTATTTCATCTATTTATAAATCACATAATCTTTCTTTTGCTGTTTTGCTCTATACATTGCATCATCAGCATTTTTCAACAATTCATCAAGATCTTGACCATGTTCAGGAAAAAAACTAATACCTACACTTATACTGACAAAAAACTTGCTTTCGTCAACTAATAATGGTTCTTTGAAAGAATTAATAATTTGTTTAGCCACTTTTTTTAATTCTTCTTTTGAATTAATATCAGTAACTGTAATCACAAATTCATCTCCACCTAGACGAAATAATTCGTCATTATTTCGCAAACTAGTTTTTAACAAATCAGCTACTTCTTTCAAGACTTTATCACCAATATCATGACCATAATTATCATTAATATTTTTAAATTTATCTATATCTAAAAATAATATTCCAACCTTTTTATTTTCTTTTTTAGCCTTATCTTTTAAAACAGAAAAAGATTTAACAACTAAATCACGATTAGGTAAACCAGTAAGTTGATCATGATAGGCCTGATATTCTAAATCCTGTAATAAATAACTTACAATTCCAGTAAAAATTAAAAGAATTGTAAACATAATTATACCGTTAATTAAAAATAAATTTCTATTATAATTAATCTCAGCTTTCCTAACAGAATTATTATACTGAATCCCCACCACATATGAAGCCCACCCCTGGCCGTTTTTCAAACTATCTTCTACTATAGCCGGGAAAAATTCAAAAGTATAATTTATATCATCAAGTTTTATATCTCTAGACTGAACCTGATTAGTATTAACTGCATTACTGGCTAATTCTGCTTCATATTCAGGTATCTCAGGATTTAAAAAAGGCTTTTCGTCATTTAATCTACCAACTCTTCCCTGATGAGAATCAACTCTATAGATACCTATATCTTCTACTATTTCATATTCTGCAGTTAATTCATTAGCATCTTTAAATAATTTTATCGTATCCAAAGTGGGAATTTTTTTTAAGACTTCTACACTTAACTCTAGTAAATATTTATGATCTGGAGTAGGCTGATAACTATATTTATTAAATTTTCCGGTGTTTACAGCTAAATCAAGACGATCAATTATTAATGAATCCCCTTCTAATCGCTTTCTCAATAACTCAGAAAAACTAGGAAACTGTTTAAAATCTAATCCTAAATCAGGAGTATAAGTTGTTGATATGACTTCTAAATCACTATTTATAATATGTATTTCATAACCCCTAAACCCATCTTTTAATTTTTCTAAGTTCCATTCTTTTACATTAGGATTTTTCTTATATTTTTCTAATAAAATTTTAGAATATTGACGCATCTCTTGATTTAACTGATTATCAGCAATTCTTATTTTCTCATCTATATGAACAATAGAACTTACTATATTTTTTTCAACCAGATTCTTTCGGTTCCCATAATCAGTTTTAATTAATTCTTTTGTTCTCTGGTAATTATTATATGAAACAAATATTATAAGCAAAGTTAATATAATAAAAATATGAAATTTATATCTTGTAAAAAATTTTTTCAATTTATGTCTCCCCCTTTAAAATTCTGTTTTGGTATTTTAATTTTTATAGTTGTGCCTTCTCTTTTATTCTTTTCTATTTTTAATTCTTGATTATAAATTCTTTTTAAACGATGATTAATATTTTTAAGTCCTACTTTTTGTCTTTGGCTATTATCATTTTTAGATAAATAATCATTAAATTCTTTTTCTGTCATTCCCACTCCATCATCAATTATTTTAATTTCAAAAAACTTTTTTAAATCATTTATAGCAATTTCAAGATGCCCGTTTTCTTTTTTATTTAAAAGACCATGCTCAACAGAATTTTCAACTAAAGGCTGTATAATAAGGGGAGGTACTGTAAATATTAAATCTGGCTCTAAATTATATTCTACTGATATCTTATTACCAAAACGTGCTTTTTGAATATTAATATAAAAATCAACTAAATCTAATTCTTTTTTGACTGATACCTGTTCATTTAAATTATCAAAATTAAAGCTATAACGTAGATAATTTGCTAATTCTATTACTAAATCACTAGCTTCTTTTGGACGATTTTCACATAAATAAGCAATTGTATCCAGAGTGTTATATAAAAAATGAGGCTTAATTTGGGCTCTAAGAAAATTCTGCTCTTGTTGAATACTTTCTTCTACTTTTTCTTTTAGAATTAGTAAATTCCTCACTTTTGTTTTCAATTCAATTGTTGTAAAAGGTTTTTGGATAAAATCATTAATTCCGGTTTCAAACCCCTGTATTAAATTATTGGGCTCACTTTTTGATACTATTACCAATATTGGAAGATCAAATAACTTAAACTTATCTCTTATTTTTTCACATAATTCCAGTATCTTTTGATCTAAAGAAAAAATGTTTACTACAACCAGTGCAAAATCATTATTTAATTCAAACTGAATATTTTCATCTTTATATTTAAATTGCACTCTATATTCATCAGCAGACAAAATATTTTGCAAAAATTCATTATCACTAGTTTTTTCTCCTATAATTAAAATAGATTTTTTATTTTCTTTGGCAGAATTTTTGGTTATATCTTTTTTCGAAACAGATTCTACTCCAACTGAATCAACATTTTCGATATCTTTTTTATAATAATTATCATAACTTAATCCAGAAAGACTAATAGTAAAAGATAATAATCTATTAGCCAATTTTTCAACTCTAAAATGACCACCCTGTTTTTTTATTAACTGTTGAATTATAGTCTGCCTAAACTCATTTAAATCAGTAATAAATAAAGATTTATTATTATCACTAAAATCATTTTTATATTTAAATAATATTTTTTTTGCATCAATTTTTAGTTTTATTTTTATTTTATCTTTATTTTTTTCAGCATTAAATAAAATTTCACCTGAATCAAATGAAGTGGTGATATATTCTAAAAGATTATAAAATGCTTGAATCAATTGACTTTTATCAGCTATAATAATAAACTTATCTTTTTCAATGTTATTCTTTAATTTAATATTCTTTTCAATTATTATAGGTTCAAAAAAATCTATCATATAATCAATAATTTGACTAAGTTCTATATGTTCAGATTCTGATTCAACTTTTCCCTTTTTAATATCTTCATAATCAATAAAACTATCAAAAAAATGATCCAAACCCTGACCTATTTTAATTATATTTGCTAAATCATTTTTGGTGTCGGCTGTTGAAATTTCATTATTATTTATGATTAATGATTCAGCTTTTGAAATCATATTATTTAATGGAAATTTAAATTCTTCTAATGTTGTATTAATAAATTCATCTTTAAAATGATCTAATTTATTTAATTTTTTATTGGCCTCTTCTAATTCTTTTGAATATTTAACTAAATCAGTATATACATTAGAAAACCTAAGTCCAACTAAATAAAGTAATGATAGAACAAAGAAAAATATCCCAAACGATAAAAGATTATAAGAAATCAGATTAAATTGTTCATTAATAATTTCAACATCATATTGAGTAACTAACATGTCAAAAACAAATAAAAGAACACTTATTCCGAAAATAGTTATACCAATAAATAAAATTTTTATTTCTTTTTTTAATTTTTCTTTATCTTTTAACATGATTTTAAACAATTGAAAAAATGTGAATAAAGCAAAAATAACAACTGAAATATTATAATATTTTAAAAATTTGAAAATAGAATGTGGATGAAGAAAATAAGAAAAGAAAGCCAGTATCATTGCAATAAAATACAAATAACCAATTGCTTTATATATAAACTTTTTTGAAATTAAAATTTGACTAATAAAGAAACTAAAACTTCCAACTAAAATAAAAACACTAAAATAATAAATTAAATAGAGTTCATAATTAAAATTTGAAAATAATACTGAAATAATCTGATTATAACGTATACTATAAATTGCAATTGCCAGCAAAAAGAGGCCGAGATAAAGATAAATCTTTTCATTCAATCTGAAAAAATATACACTTACTACAAAAATCCCCAGCAAAAGATAAATTAAACTTAAAATAAAGCTGATTTTACCTTTATTAAATATACTATCAATTATACTATAATAAGGGGCTATAGAAGCTATAATTTCTTGTCCAATTTTAAATTGTAGATTTTTGTTATAAAAACGAAAATAAAGATATTTACCCTGCCAATTATTAGGTAAAGAAACTAATGAATGATTATTTTGAGGCATTTTTAATTTCCCTTTTAATTTCCCATTTTCATAAATCATTTTTTTATCAAAATATAATTGGTAGGGAAAAGAATACTCAATAGCTAAAACACCAGGTAAATAAAGTGTGGGATTATCAATATTATAATCTGGTAATTTAACTCGTAGCCAAATATAATTGTAATCTTCAGATTTAATGATTTTATTTCCTGGCTTATAAGTTTGCCAACCTTCAGCTAAATTAAAATTATATACATCATTTTTTTCTGAAGGGAGATCACCAAGTATATATTCCCATCTCTGATTTTTGAACTCGTTAATTGCACTATTAGCATGACTAACATCAAAAAAAGTAAAAATAATTAAGAAACATGCAATAATGATAATAATTTTTTTCATAAATTTAGCTCCTTATCTAAATGAAACTTGTTTTAGTAAAATATAATATACATTAAACACAAAAAAGCCAGCTAATAAAAACACTGGCTAAAATTATACCTGAGGTAAGTCTATCAACCATAGAAAATCCCTTAGATACAGACTTTTGCGTAATAGTTTTTCAACTATTTTGCCTTTTATATTTTATTAAATTAATACTAATCATTACTACTATTATTTATTTATACATTTCAATATTAATAACAATAATCCTTTATATAATATATAATTATTTAAAATATTTTAAAAATACCAACTATAGGTAGTGATAGCTGGAATTAAAAAAAGTTAATTAATTAGTAACTCTATAAATTGCTTAGCTAACTTGAAATCATTAGGCTAACCACCACCATCCCATCTTTCATGGTGAGCTAAAATATCTTTAGCTACTGCAGCAAACTCTTCAGAAGAATTAGCTATTTTATAACCATATTCCGAATAATTTTTTTATACATTCCCATTATTTATCATTTAAACTATTTTCCTTTTTAAGAATCTTTTCATTAATATTTATTTTACCTATATCATGCAAAGTTGCTAAAATAGACATTCTATTTTGATCTGAATTTGAAAGTTTTAATTTTTGTCCAAAGTCAAAGGCTATCTTTGTCATCCTAACGGAATGTTCTTTTGTTTCATTGCTTTTTACCTTCCATCACAACACTTACTTCATCTCTGATCCAAGCATATGAACCGTTTTTTCTCTTAAATCGATATTCAAAAATATGATCTTGTCCTTTGGCATTACATTCCAGACAATAACTCCTAACTTTTTCTCTATCATCTTTTGAAATCAAATCTTTAAGTTTGTGTCTCTCAGTATAACTATTTATTTGTAAGTTTTATATTTTTTTTAATTCATCTATAATCTTTTTGGGGCCCACTCTTTTTGTGTAATCCACTTCAACTTCAGCAAATTGAATAAAGCCGTTTTGGTTTATTATATATAGACCTGGAACTGGCAAAATCCATTTATCTACTGCATTATACTCTGTTAAATCAAGTCCAAATCCTTGATAAATTTCTTTGATTACTGTTGGTACTTCAAATAAAATATTGTATTTTTCAGCTATCTCTCCTTTGGTATCACTTAATAATTTAAAAGAAAGATTTTCTTTTTCCTGCTGAGATAAAGAATGGTCTGGAGTTTGAGGACTTATAGCTATTAATTCAGCTCCTAAGTCATGAACCTCTGGTAAAGCTTCTTGATATGCTTGCAACTGCAAGCTACAGTAAGGTCACCAACTTCCTCGATAAAAAGTAAGTATTACTTTATTATCTTCTAATACTTCATATAAATTAACTTTATTATTTAATTGATCTGGTAATGTAAAATCAGGAGCTTTATCTCCAATATTTAAACCATCTACAGTTCCTTTTTCTTTCAGTTTTTGATTAGCTTTTTTTATTTTCTTTTTAGTTTTTATTGGTGTATCTGACTGCTCTCTAAGTTCTTTAAGCTTTTTTTCTAAATTTATTATCATTAATAACACACCCTTCATAGATAATTAAAAGTTTAATTGAAAAGTTTTTTGGTAAAAATTAAACTTGGATGTTGATTATCCGAGTTTAGTTAATTATAATACCATTTTCCTTAAATATCAAATTTTATACTTTGTTTATTAATATATTTTCAAGTTATTAACGTAATTGATAATTGCTGTTCTCATGCCCGACAACAAAAATTTATAGAACCTTGTCTTCTTTTGCTCTTAGCCATATGGTTATGATTTAATGGAAAAACTTGATAAGTTTGGCTTTGAATCTCCAGATCCAGGAACTGTTTATCGTTATTTGAGAAATTTAGAAGAAATCGAATCTACAATTCAAGGAGATAAAACTCAAAAAGTTTTTCATAAGGGAGATAATTTTAAAACTAGAATTATTAAACTTAAACCTGGAGAAAAAATACCTGATTGTAAAATGAAGGAGAATGTTTAATTACTAAACTCGCAACTGTATCTATGGAATCTGAAACAGGTGTTAAAATTATGGGTATACAAATAGAAAAATAAATCTATTAAAATCATTAAAAAAACTTTTAAATAATAAGAGGGAGGATAATAATGTGTAGAAGTAAAGTAACTTCTTGTTTTTAACACCATTCACAACATCATTCATCTTGTCATTCTGAATCTTACAGTTCTTACTGTGGTTGTCAGAACGATTTCAAATCTCATAACCATCATTCTCAACACAAAACAACTTCAAAACCTGCAACCAAAGAATTAGAAGAATTAAAATATTTCATGAATAACGTTACTATTAAAGGTATAGAGGTATAAACCTTAACATTGGGTATTCTTAGTCAGGGTTTCCATAAATATTTTTATTTTAATTGATCAGTTAATTTTTTCCCTGTTTTCTTTAATTTATTAATTATACTGTATGAACTTTTTCTTTCTGGATGCTGACAGGAAAGTTGAGGAATTTTACCTTTTGTAATTTCAATTGGAATATCATAAATTTCTGCAATTCCACCTTTTTCACAAACTTCTCCATAACCACAAATAAAACAGGCATATTCTCCCTGAACTTCTAATTGATCAACTAACTTTATTTGTGCATCTTCATAAAAATTTTTTATATCTTTTAAAACACTACTAGAATTGCCATCGCCACTAACTCCAATAGCTATTCCGAGTGTTTCTTTTAACGGAAAATTATCTTTATGTCTTAAACTAAAACAAATTCTTTCCCAAAATGCTCTTCCTTTTGCATGCATACCATTCCAAAATTCTGGTGAACCAAATACAATAGCTTCTGTCTCTAGTATCTCATTTTTTATTTTTTCCAAACCATCATCTTTTATACACTTATGGGTTTCAATACATCCTGCACAGGCATCACATGTTAGAATTTCAAAATTTGATAAAGAATAATACTTAGTTTCGAGATTAGTTGCTTTTAAAACAGTTTTTACTGCTTTTTCTGTTATTTTTTTATTTCTGCCACTACTAATACCTATTATTTTAGCCATTTTACTACCCCTCTTGTTAAATTAAATTCACTAATTTAATTATGATCCCCATATGTGAACCATAAAAATAACTATCATAACAAAATTTATAGCAGATTAAAGCAAAAAATTAAAATAACCACATTCGATTATGGATGTGGTTAAAGCCTTTCATGACTTAATTTACCTACTAACTTATTATACTATAGATAAAGAAAAATCCCAACCATCTGTTTATTAATGATTGGGACTTAATAATTTTTTTGACTAAGAGGATAAATTTTATCATTCCATGTCCCATTGCCCTCATACCAAAACCAGGTTGAGTAAAAACGGGATTAACTATTATTGAATTATAAGAAAGTAAAAAAATTAGAGAAAAAGATTTTCAGAAAACTTTTCATCCTTCACGCTGGAAGAGATATAAGCGATCTATTTTAAATTTTTTAAAAATCATTAAAGATGCCATTATTGAAATAATTAATATGATGACAAGTCACCTTTCAAAAACTACAGCAGTAGGGGCTTCTATCAGCAATAATGAAAAGGAGGTTAACAAAATGAAAAATGAAGTTTATGACTTAATTGTTTTGCGAAAATATGGTATTGTTCGTAACTTAAGTGAATAATTGATAATTACTATTTTTATAGTAATATTAATTAATTATTTATTTAGTTTATAACTGTTTTAACTATCCTGTAATCCCAACTCTAATATGCCCATGAGATAAGGATAATTATTTGTAGCAAAAATGAACTTATCCCTGGTACTGGGTAAATAAAGTATGATAAAAACTGCTATAAGAATTAATAACCAGCATATAGTTATAAAACTATCTTTTTTCAAGTTTCTAATTCACCTTCCTCATTACATAAGTTTCTATAAAAATTATTTCATATTACTTCAATAAATAAAATATTATATTAATATATAAAAAGCAAAATGTTATCATTTCAAATATACCATGCGATTACGAACATTTCAAACTATCATAATTCCATCAATCATTTGGATAATTATATATACTATTTCACAAAATAGTATCTTTTCGTGAGCACCCAAATTGATTGGGATTTGAAAATTATTTATTATAATTTGATATAACAGATCCAATTATTAAACCTAATCCAGCTCCAATTACAGCTGCTAATCCAATATTTATAGGAAAAAATAACCCTAATACAATACCAACACCTGCACCAAAAACTAAACCTACCCCAGTATTAATCATTAATCTCTCTCCTTTCCATTCTTTGATGTTTTTACTTATCGTTTAAAAATTCTTTATCAAAGCAAAAATTAAATTAAAAGAAAATTTATTAGATATTATTGAAAAATATTGTAATACTATAAACTTGATTAATTAACTCTTCTTTCATATAATTAACTTACTGTTTGTAAATTTTAATATAGGAGGAAAAAATAGTGGCTTATCTAATCTTAAAAACAGCCATATCAGCTATAATAATAGTTACTGTTTCGGAAATATCAAAAAGAAGTTCACTTATTGGAGCAATATTAGCTTCACTTCCACTTGTTTCTTTTCTAGGAATGATTTGGCTGTATATTGATACTAATAGTAAACAGCAAGTGGCTCAACTTTCCAAAAACGTTTTTTGGATGGTTATACCTTCATTATCTCTATTTATTATTTTACCTCAATTATTAAAGACTAAACTAAATTTTTATTTTTCCCTTTTCATTTCAACTGTTGTGATGGTTATAATCTATTTTTTAATGATATATTTACTTCAAAAATTTGGTATAAACATTTAATACTAACTAATATGGAATAGAAATAATTAATATTTTAACCATTTTAATATCCCTTTTTTCAATATTATTTTTAATTATCATGCTAAATCTTTATAATATCAAATAAATAACTCCTATATTACTCGAAATTAAAAATTATCGGAAATATGAATATAACAATTGCCATCCAAAATGCATAAACAGTTAAATATTTAGTTTGCCATGTTTCAATTATACTAAATTCTATCTTTTCTCTAAAATAATTTATATATAACCATAAAAGCCCTGCAAGATTAACTAATAATAAAACATTTTCACCTAAAGCTGCTAATTTGTTTGGGCTAATTCCAAATTCAGTTAATCTAAATATAATTGCTGAAAGTGCAATACCATCTACTATTATCGCTACGAAAATCAAAATACCATTCAGATAATCGAATATCCCTTTTTTATCATACATTTTTCTGGCTGATATTGTATATATGACCATTCCTAAAACTAGTACTAACATTAAATCAAAACCTATTAAGAAATTTCTTTCAAGATAAGGACTATTTCCTGTAAAAATAACTGTTCCTATAAATATTAACATTGTAATCAAAAATAGTGGACTAAAAATTTTAGCTAAAACTGGAGCAAAATTTTCTACTATGCTTTTTTTAGTTTCAACTAAATATACTGTGATCATAGCAGCTGCAGAAGGCCCATAAAAAATAAAGTAATTTTCCATGAAACTTTCAATATCAATTGCAATTGACTGAAAAATAAGGGAGGTAAACATCATTAAAACAAAAAATCCAAACATTATTAAACTTCCATATATAAAGCATTCTCCTGTAAATCTTAGAAAATCCATTCGTCCTTCCTTCGTCTTCCATTTTTCCCCGATATAAGCTATGCCCGTCACTAACCATAACATTATTGGAAGATGAATCCCTGTTAAGATTGCTGTATGGTTGGGTTTATAGGAAGGATATAGATTAATAACTAGAGCAGTTATAGCAAAAATTCCAGTAATATAAACAATCAATTTTTTATTTATTTTATTTTTAATTATAAAATATAAAGTTATGAAAGGAATCAGATAAAAACTTAGATTCTTAAAATATTTAATACTGTTATCAATATTAATCCCAAAAAATGTCGGTAATTTAGCAGCTGTTCCTGCTAATAAAGCAAATATAATTATTATAAGAATGTTTTTTCTGTCTTTTTTACTTACAGCTGGGTCAACCGGATCAGCTATTAATTGTTTCCATAAATCTTCAGTATTCACTTTTGAATATTCATCTGATATTTTATTGATATTTCCCAGTCTTTTTACACTTATTAAAAAAGCTTCTTCCTTACTAAGTCCTTTGGCTGTTAATTCATCAATTTGTTCTCTTAAATGATTTTCAAGTTCCAGAATATCCTCTTCATCTAATTTCCCACTGGAACGCAAATAATCACTCCAGGAATTGATTTTTAATTCTAAATCAAACATTTTCATCCTCTCCTTTTTCAACATTATCCTTATCTTCATAAATTTGTTCAGATAATGTAGCATGAACTATTTCCCATTGTTTTTTATGTTTTTCTAATTCTAACTTTCCTTTTTTCTTTAAAAAATAATATTTTCTTCTCCTTCCTGATTCAGGCTTTTCCCAATAAGATTCAATAAATCCTTTATCTTCAAGTCTGTGTAATACTGGATATAACATTCCTTCAGTCCAGATAATTTCATTATCAGAAGATTTTTTTATAATTTTGATTATTTCATAACCATAACTATCCTCTTTTTTTAAAATCCCCAAAATAAGAGGTGTAGCTGAAGCAGCAATTAAATCTTTTGATATATCCATAATAACCTCCAATACCTAGAAATACTATGTATACTTTATTATACCTAGAACTTATAGGTAAATCAAGAAATATAATGATATAAGTAATTTTTTAAAAAAGTGTATCTCAGGATACAACTATATATATTATTATATGATATTATATATATATTAAATCAGATATTCACAAGGAGGACTTGAAAAATGAAAAAAAATTTAATGGGAAACACAGTAAAAGTATTGTCCTTAGGAATGGCTTTAATGTTAATGTTTTCTCTTGGTTTTATAGGTATTAGTTCAGCCAGTAATCATGGTGATATGAAAGATATTGTTGATACTGCAATAGAAGCTGAAGGATTTAATACATTGGTAACCGCTATTCAGGAAGCTGGTTTAGTAGAAGCACTTAAAGGTGAAGGGCCATATACAGTTTTTGCCCCAACTGATCAAGCTTTCTCAGAATTACCAGAAGGTACTTTAGATAATTTATTAGAAAATCCAGATCAATTAAAGAATGTATTATTATTCCACGTAGTGAATGGTAAAGTAATGGCTGAAGATGTACTTGAAATGGATGGAACTATGGTAGAAACCCTTTTTGGGGAGAGTATTACAATAAGTATAGAAGAAGGCAATGTGTATATTAATAATGCACAGGTAACAGTGACAGATATTGAAACCAGTAATGGTGTAATTCATGTAATAAATAAAGTTTTAGTACCAGAAAATTTATAAAAAAATATAACCGCAAGTAATCCAACAAAGATTATTTGCGGTCTTATTTTATTCACTTATTATTTTTAAATTCCCAAAAACAGCATCTGCTTTTATAAAAATTCTTTTTCTTTCTGAGTCCTCGACTTCATTCTGATAGGTATAATCTCCAAAAACAATATTATTGCCTTCAGGCATACGAACAGAACCAAAAGCAGAACTTGCATCTATCAATACTGGATGATCTTTGTTTATCCTTAGTACTCCATTTCCAAAAATAACATTTATTTCAATAGGCTTATTCGTTTCTTCAATTATCAGCTCTCTCATATCAATTTCTCCGGTTCCAAAAATTATATTATACTCTTCATTAATGTTTTTAGTAACCTTAATATCAGTATTAGTAAATAATGATATATTATCATCTGTTCTAAAAAGTGGTTTTCCTAACAACATTGTCAATCCCAAATAAATTAATATAAGAGCAAATAAAACTCTAAAAAAGGGTATATTAATACCATATTCTCTCAAGATTGCAGATAAACCAAATAAAATTAAAATTATACCCAATAAAATATTCCCTGGGAAAAAATATAATTTCATCTAAACCCCCCCCTCTCTTCTCTTTTCTTTCTTAATTCATTTTTTTTATTATAAATATAATTCACCATAACACTAATTTTATCC
>Ga0102941_1000222_pt1 | contig 25151 bp, 25 predicted proteins | sample SalPonR2_C_D2_MG_FD_79281 | JGI IMG/M metagenome (GOLD analysis project Ga0102941, IMG submission 79281) | Salt pond soil microbial communities from South San Francisco under conditions of wetland restoration - Salt Pond MetaG R2_C_D2_MG | ecosystem: Environmental > Aquatic > Marine > Intertidal... | reverse complement strand
TCTCGAGCGCGAGTACGGCCTGCTGGGCGGCGACATCTTTCATGGCGCGCTGGGCCTCGACCAGCTGTTCAGCACGCGTCCGCTGCTCGGCCAGGCCGACTATCGTGGCGCCGTGCCCGGCCTGTACCTGTGCGGTTCCGGCGCCCACCCGGGTGGCGGCGTCACCGGGTTGCCGGGGAGGAACGCAGCGCGCGAGATCCTGCGTGACGGACTCAGTCGCAGTCGGCGCAACCGTGCTCGCCGCCACCGTCCGGCGGGGTCGCCGGGCTGAGCTCTCCGGCCACCCACAGCACGGCGCGCTCGGTCACTTCCTTGCGGTTCTGGCTGGTGACGGCGACTTTCATGACGATCTCCGTGGGAGCCACAGCAGCTAGCGAAGTGGAGCGGGTGATGGGAATCGAACCCACGTTCGTAGCTTGGGAAGCTACTGTTCTACCATTGAACTACACCCGCAACTCGTGCGGCGAGGCATGATTCTACTGGCTTCGAGAGCCCTGATCCATGCCTTCCGGCGCCGACGCCCGGGACCCGGAGGAATCCCTCCGCTGACAGGTTTCAGCCCGGTGTGAGCTGCGGCGCTGCGGTGATACGGAAGCCGCGCGCGTTGGCAGGAGCCACTCCTCACGCGCACGACGGTCGGCGCGTATCGCTTGGAATTTCGCGCCAAGCCTGTATATAGTCCGGCAAAACCAAGAAGAAGAACCTGCGCCCGGCCGAGCCGCGCGCGACACGGAACGTCCGCATGGCATGGGGTACAGCACTCCATCTCGGGCGCTAGATGGGGGGTGCGGCTTGCGATTTCGACAAGCGCTCTGGCTCGTAGCGGCATTGCTGTTACTGGCGCTGCCAGGTACGGCTCCGGCCGCTGATTCGATCGTGATCCAGCGTTTCGAGATCCAGGGCAACCGGATCCTCGATGACGATCGGCTGCAAGCAGCGGTGCAATCCTTTGTCGGACCCGAGCGCGGTATCGACGACATCCGCGCGGCCCTGCTGGCCATCGAAAGTGCTTACCGCGCTGCTGGTTATGGCGCCGTGCGCGCCGTCACCCCGGAGCAGGAGATCACCACCGGCGTAATCCGCATACGGGTCATCGAGGCGCAGCTCGGCGCAGTGGAAGTGGTCGGCAACGCGCACTTCAGCGACCAGAACGTGCTGGCCGGCTTGCCGGCCTTGCGCACCGGTACGCCGCCTGACCTCCGGCAACTCGCCGAGAACCTGCAGCTGGCCAATGAGAATCCTGCGCGCAAATCGGAAGTCCTTCTCAGCGCGACGGAACAGGAGGGCATCCTCGAGGCGCGCGTGCTGGTGGAGGACGAACGCCCGCTGCGTCTCTCAGCCACCCTCGACAACACCGGCAACAGCTCGACCGGACGGCACCGCCTCGGCGTAGCGCTCCAGCACGCCAACCTTTTCGACCGCGATCATGTGGCCACCGCGGCGTATACGACCTCCCCGGAGGAGCCGGACCAGGTCGAAATCTACAGCTTCAGTTACCGCCTGCCGCTGTACAGCCTCGGCGACAGCCTGGACTTCATCTTTGGTGATTCCAGCGTCGCCTCGGGTACCACCGCGACCGTCGCCGGGCCGCTGGATTTCAGTGGTGACGGCCGGGTCATCGTCGCGCGCTACAACCATTACTTCCCGCGCCGCGGCGAGTACGCTTCCCGGCTGACCTTCGGCTGGGAGCAGCGGCGCTACGAGAACGAGTGCGTGATCGCCGGCGTGACCTGCGGCTCAGCCGATGCTGATATCGAAGTTCGTCCCGCCTCCCTGACCTACTCCGGCCGGTGGGATTCCCCGGGCCGTGTCACCGACTTCTATGTTTCGGCCGCCCGCAACATTCCCGGCGGCAGCCGCGGCAGCAGTGAAGATTTCGCAGCGATACGCGCGGGCGCTGAGGCTGACTACGCGCTGCTCCGCGCCGGGAGCTCACATCTCCGGTCGCTCGGGCTTTGGCAGTTCCGTTCCGCGCTGCATCTCCAGTATGCCTCCGGGCCGCTCATTCCGGCCGAGCAAGTCAGTCTCGCGGGCAGCACTGCGACGCGCGGATTCGACGAGCGGGCGCTGGCCACTGACTCCGGTGTGACCGTGAATCTCGAGCTGTACACGCCGGCCTTCACGGTGCCGGCAGGACTGCCCGGCATGCTGCGAGGCGTGTTGTTCGTGGACGGCGCCGCGGGTCGTAATCACGACGTTGTCTCCACCGTGCAGGTGAGCGAGATCACCGTGGCCAGCGCCGGTGTGGGCTTGCGTGGAGAACTGGGCAGGCGGGCTGCGTTGTCGCTGGACGTGGCCAGCGTAATCGTCGAGGACACGGCGACTTCTGAACGGAGTGGTGACGTCAAGGCGCACTTCGCCATCAATGTGCTGTTCTAGGGGAGAGATGATGAGACATCGCCGCCACCATGTACTCCGGCGCTCCTGCATCGCCCTGGCCGTCTGCCAGGCGCTCGCGTGCTCCGTCGCCATGGCCAATCCGAGCGGCGGTAAGGTCGTGCGGGGCCAGGCCACCATCGACCAGCTCGACAACATCCTGACGATCACCACAGGGACCCAGCGCAGCGTCATCGACTGGCAGACTTTTTCCATCGCGCCGGACGAGATCACCCGGTTCATGCAGCCCTCGAGCGACTCGAGCGTGCTGAACCGCGTGGTGACCAACGAGCCGTCGTTGCTGCTTGGCCGGCTCGAGTCCAATGGCCAGGTATTTCTCATCAACCCCTTCGGCATACTGGTCGGGGAAGGCGCTGCCATCGATGTCGCCGCGTTCGTGGGGTCGACCCTGAATCTTGGTATCGATGACTACCTGGAGGGCCGATTTCATTTCGCGGGCGACAATGCGGCGGCGCCGGTCATCAACCAGGGACACATCGTCACGCCCCAGGGCGGCAGCATTTACCTGGTCGCCCCGGAGGTTGAGAACAGCGGTCTGCTGTCCGCTCCGGACGGACAAGTCCTGCTCGCGGCAGGGCGCGAACTGCGCCTGGTCGATACCGGCACGCCCGGCGTCAGCATCGTCATTACCGGTGCCCCGGGGGATGTAACGAACCTCGGGCGGGTCTTCGTGGATGCGGGCACCGTCGGCATGGCCGGCGCCTTGCTGCGCAACAGCGGCACCGTCAGCGCCAGCAGCGTCGTGCACGACGGCGGGCGGATCTTCCTGCGCGCCTCCGATGCGGTGGAACTGTCCGGCGGTGAGCTGCAGGCCCGGAGCGCTGTGTCCACCGGTGGCGCGATCGACGTCACGGCGCCGTTTGTCGAGTTGCAGGAAGCGACCGTGGACACCAGCGGGGCATCCGGGGGTGGTCGTATACGTCTCGGCGGACCACGCCGGGGTGGGAGGGACGGCGACGACACGCTGGCGACCGCAGACACGCTGTTCGTCTCCAGCGGCAGCATGCTGCGCGCCGATGCAGAAGTGGCCGGCCGCGGCGGCGAGATCATCCTCTGGTCCGATGTGGAGTCCGTGCTGTTCCCCACCGTCAGCGCCCGCGGTGCGGGCGGCGAGGCCGGCGGATTCGTCGAGTTGTCTTCGGCCAACCGGCTGGCCTGGGGCGGCCAGGTCGACGCCGGGCCGGGCGGGACAGTGTTGTTCGACCCGAAGGACCTCTTTATCGACATTGAGGGCGCGGATCCGGCGCTGGGGCAGACCTTCACCAGCGATCCGGACGCACTTTCCGCCATCTCGCCCGGGAGCATCACCGCGATACTCGATACCGGGGCTGATCTCGTGTTGCAAGCCAACAACGACATCACGGTCGATTGGGCCGTCGTGGTGGACAACCCAGGCGGGGACGGCGGCGACCTGACGCTCCAGGCCGGGCGCTCGATCGCGGTGAATGCCGACATCACCACGGACAACGGCAACCTGGTGCTGATCGGCGACGACCAGAATGCCGTGGCCGCCTCGCGCGACCCCGGCGGGGCCTCGATCACCGTCGCCGCGGGCACGACGATCGACACGGGCACCGGCACACTCGAGATGCGCATGGGTTCCAGCGACGTCAACCCCATCACCAATGCCGGCACGCTGAACATTGGCGGCGGGCTTTTCGAAGCCTGGAGGTTCGTGAACGCCGGGACCGTGAACCTCAACGCGGGCACGCTGGGCATCGATATCGTGCTGAACGCCTCGGATTCAGGCACCTACAATCTCGCCGCAGGCACGCAGCTGGTGCTCAACTCCGGAAGCGTGCGCAATCTCTTAGCGGGTGGCGTGATTGCCGGCGCCGGCCAGGTCGTGCTCGAGTCGGGTCGGTTTGGCCCGAACGCGGGTTCGAGTTACTCGGTGGCGACCCGGATCACCGGCGGACTGTTCGAGGTCGGGGAAGCCAGCACCGTCATCCCCTCGCTGGAGCTGGCCGGCAACGGCCTGTTCGGCGGCAGCGCGGATGTCACCGTGGGTGATTTCACCTGGACCGGTGGCACGCCATTCGGGAACGCGGTGATGACGACCACGGGCAACACCTTCATCAGCGGCACGGGCACGCGAAGCCTGCAGAGGAACTGGGTCAACAATGGCACCGTCAGCCTGGGGGGCACCGCGACCTTGCAGGTGACCGCCGGCGACACACTGACCAATGCTCCGGGCGCCGTGTTCAACGTCGATGGCAGCGGCAATTCGCTTTTCGCCGGTCTATTTGACAACCAGGGCGTGCTCAACAAGAACAGCGCGGGTGCGCAGACCTTCGGTAGCAGCCTCGGCAGTTTCGTCAACAGCGGCACGGTGAATGTCGTCGCCGGTGAACTGAATATTGCCGGCACCGGCATAGATAGCGGCGCTTACGTGATCGACGCCGGCTCGACACTCGGCTTTGTCAGCGGCACGCGCACGCTGGCGGTGGGCAGCACGATCTCCGGCGACGGCACCCTCGAAATGTCTGGCGGTACTGTCACGCTGAGCGGCGACCTGCCCGTCGCCGCGACCGGCGCGGTCAGCGTTGCCGGCGCGGATGTCAACCTGGATACGCCGGGCACTGGCGTGAACTTCATCGGTGGGCTGCAGGTTTCGGACGGCACGCTGGTTACGGCGGACGACATTACGACGCCCAGCCTGTTGTGGACCGGTGGGACGCTCTCGGGCACAGGTACGCTGGAGACGACCGGGACAGACTCGGTCGTCGGCGGCTTCGGCACCCGTTTGCTGGAGATCGACTGGCTGAACTCCGGCACCTTGTCGCTCGAAGATGGTGCATTTCTCTCCATCTCCGGCGGCAGCACGCTGCGCAACACCGGCCTGTTCGACATGACGGGCTCCGGCGATATCACGACCGATGACGTCGGTACCTTCCAGAACGACGGGACGCTAAGCAAGCTTTCCGCCGGGACCGACTCGATTGCGCTGACGACATTCAACAATGACGGCCGTGTGCAGGTGTTCAGCGGGCAGCTGAACATCGATGCCGACGGCGCCGATACGGGCATCTACCAGGTCGCAGAATTCGCCACCCTCGCCTTCGTCGGCGGCGACCGCAGCATCACCGCCAACGGCGTGAACAGCTTCATCGGCACCGACGCGATTGGCGGCATCAGCGAGCTCGGCACCGGCGAAGTCCGTTTCCTTGGCGGTACCCTCACATTCGCCGGTGCGGCGAGCACCAACAGCGCCACCAGCCTCGATTTCGATCTTGGCGGCGAGGTGATGAGCGTCGCCACGGTCACGCAGCCCGCAAACGGGACCGTGACCGACAATGGCGACGGCACCTTCACATACACGCCGAACGGATCTTTCGACGGGGTCGACACCTTCACCTTCGAGGTGGACGACGGTGCCGGAAACGTCCGCCTCGCCACCATCACGATCCAGGTCGATCTGGCTACGCTCATCGCCACCTGGGTTGGGGCCACGGGCGGCAACTGGGAAGACCCGGCCAACTGGGAGGACGGGATTCTGCCAGCCGACGGCTTCTCCGTCTTTATCCCGGATTTCGCCGGCGCCATCACCATCGTGTATGGCGCTGCCTCCGGAACCACCAGCCTCGTCAGCCTCGAAAGCCAGGAGAGTCTCACCATCACCGGCGGCGAGCTTGCGCTCGGGAGCGCTGGCAGCGACGTCTCCACGTTCGCCGCGGGCACCACGCTGACGCTTGCCGGCGGCACGCTGGGCGGCGACGGCACGCTGGAGGTCCTGGGGACACTCGTCCAGGCAGGCGGCAACCAGGCGGGTAATGGCGTTACGGTCATCGGGTCCGGGGGTAACGCCCAGTACAGCGCCGGGTCCATCGACCGTTCTCTGACGAACCTCGGCACCCTTGATGTGGCCGGATTGCTGAGCATCGGTGGCAACTTCATCCAGGGTCCGACGGGCACGCTCCGCCTGGCCCTGGCCGGATCAGCGCGCGGCACGGAGTACGACGCACTCGACGTCGCCGGGACCGCAGCGCTGGACGGCACGCTGGAAGTGTCGCTGGCCGGCGGGTTCGTCCCGGCGGACGGCGACAGTTTCGACCTGCTGCAGGCAACCGGCGGCGTAGGCGGAACGTTTGCGACCGAGAACCTGCCGCCGGCGCCCGACCTGGTGGCGTCCTACGCGCCGGGCGCGGTGACCCTCGATGTCGTGGCGGCACCGCCACCGCCACCGCCACCGCCGCCACCACCGCCGCCGGGTCAGGTCGAGCCGCCACGCGATGCAGTGAATGCCGTCCAGTCGCAGGTCCTGGTGGCGACAACGCTGGCGGGTGGCGGGATCTTCCAGGGTCCGGCCATCACGCCGCCCGTGGACATCGCAGGCACTACGACGAACCCCGAGATCCTCGGCAGCACCCGAGTCCTGGCCGTGCCGCCCGGGCATCCGTTCGCGAGCGGCGTGCCCGCCGGCGCGGTCTCAGGCGCAGTGGAACGCGAGGGTACGGTCCGCCTCGCGCCCGGCGTCTGCCTGGTGGACGAATGATGAGCATCGCCCGGTCTTTGCTCTGTCTTGGCGCGCTCGGCCTGTCGCTGTCCCCGGCAATTGCCTTTGCCGAGCGGGCAGGCGAGGTGGTGTACTTGTCGGGCACGCTGACGGCGCAGGCCCCGGAGGCGGAGCCGCGGTTACTGGCGCAGTCGTCCAGCTTCAACAACAGCGATGTATTGCAGACGCATGAGCAGAGTTTCGCCCGCGTGGAGTTCATCGACGAAACACAGCTCGCCTTGCGGCCGAACACCACCCTCGAAGTTGCCCAGGTGAGCTTCGATCCGGTTGCGCCGGAAGCCGATGGCGTGGCCGTGAGGCTGCTGAAGGGCGGGCTGCGCGCGGTCAGCGGGGCGGTAGGTGAACGCAACCAGGAGCGTGTCCGCTACGAGACGCCGGCCGGTGGCATCGGCATCCGCGGGACTCATTTTGGCGCGCTCTATTGCCAGGGCGACTGTGCCGAGCTGCGCACTATCGGCGGCGGGCCCCTGCGCGACGGCCTGCATGTCGACGTCGCCGACGGGCGGATCCTGATCAGCAATCGGGCGGGCTCGCTGGAAGTGGAGGTCGGCCAACTGGCGTACGTGCGCGATGTCGATACGCCGCCGGAACTCGTGGACGAGGCTGAGGGTTACCGGGTCGTGATGCCGGCCAGCGTGCTGTTCGACGATTTCGGCGCGCTTTGGTCCGAGGAAACGAACTGCGACGACTGCACCGTGCGCTGAGCCCCTATTTCCGCTCCAGCACCACGAGGTCCCCGGAGTCGCCGGCCTCTAGGCGGGTGGCGTGAAAATGCACCAGTCGGTCTTCCGGGGCCGCTGCTGCGAGGCGGGCGAAGGCCGCCGGCGCCCGCGCGTCCTGCGCGCTCATCAACTCCCAGGCTTCCTGGTAGGCCGTATCCACGACCCGCGCCGCGGGGTCCGCAGCGAACAGCGGCTCATAGACCATGAGCGGCTCGGTCTTGCCCTTCAGCACCAGCCTCCCGACCGGGCGGACCGGCGTGCCAGGCGCACCGGACAGCGTCGCCTCCGAGACGCAAACGGTCGTGCCGAGCTGCTTGTTGACGCTTTCGAGCCGCGCCGCGGTGTTCACCGGGTCACCCAGCGCACGATAGTCGAACAGGGTCCGTCCGCCGAAATTACCCACAGTGACCTCGCCGCTGTGGATGCCGATGCGCGTCGCGCCCAGGGCGATCCCGCGGGCCTGGGCCGCGGCAGCGTATGAGGTCGCGAAGGCATGCAAGTCGGCCGCACAGCGCAGCGCACGGGCCGCATGGTCGGGCTGGGGCACCGGCGCCGAGAACATGATGGCCACGGCGTCCCCGACGATGCGGTCAAGCGTGCCGTCGTGGTCGAAGGCGATCCTGACCATGTTGTCCAGGTAATCGTTCAGCAGCGTGACGGCGGCATCCGGGTCGAGAGACTCCATCAGCGCCGTGAAGCCCGCGAGGTCGGTGAAGATGAAGCTGCATTCCTGGCGGCGCCCGCCGAGCTGCAGGGCTTCCGGGTGTTCGACCAGGTATTCCACCCGGTTCGGCGAGACGTAACGTGCGAAGGCCTGCTGGATCCAGCGCTGCTGGCGCTCGGTGGCAAAGTGGTGGTGCAGGCTGCCGGCGACAAAGGCCAGCGCGAGTGCCGTGGCCGGAGAAATCGGGTCCAGCAGCAGGTCGTAGCGCTGGAAAGCGATCCAGCCGCCCGCGGCCGCCGTTGCGACGAGGAGCCCGAACCACGCCGCGGAGACCAGCGCGCGCACCCGCAGGGCGATGAAGCCGAGTAGCAGGCTGCCGCACACCAGCAGGACCAGTTCCGCGCCGACGGACCAGTTGGGCCGCGCCAGCCGGTCGCCCAGCAATACCTGGTCCAGCGCCATGGCGTGGATCCAGACCCCGGGGATGATCTCGCCGAGCGGTGAGAAGCGCAGGTCCAGCAGCCCCTGTGCCGATGATCCGACCAGTACGACATGACCGTCCGCCCGGCTCGCCATGGCAGGATCCTGCAGCACCTGCCATGCCGGCAGCACCCGTCGCTCGTGTCCACGGGTATAGCGCAGCCAGATCTCGGCCCGGGCGTCGGTCGGTATGCCCACCGCCCCGACCTGGAGTCGTTCGATTCCCGCGCCCCGCTGTGGCGAGGTGGTGACCGTGACGAGGGGTTGTCCCTGGGCCACGCGCAGCGCCTCGGTGACGAGCGACGGCACCACTTCATCCCCGAGGCGCAGCAGCAGCGGCATCTTGCGAATCACGCCGTCGGCTTCGGGCGCGAAATTCAGCGCACCGATGCCCGCGGCGACCCGCTGCAACTCCGGCAAGGGCGCTGCCGTGCCGTCATAGCCGAGCAGGAAGGGGGCTGGCGGCCCACCGCGTTCCGCCACCAGGAAGGGGTAGGTGTCCAGGGTGCCCGGGGCGCCTTCGGACCGCATTGTATGGCCGAGCACCACCGGCGCAGCGGCGATGGTCTGGCGCAGCACCTCGTCATGCGCCGGCAGGTCGGCCAGTGCCGCGCGCAGGTCCGGCGGGGCCTGCCAGGTCTGCAGCATGGCGGCCGGAGAAGTGCGATCTGGCTCCGCCAGGATGATGTCGAGTGCGATCGCTGCAGCGCCGCCGGCATGCAGGTTGTCGATCAGTTCGGCGAGATAGGTGCGCGGCCAGGGCCATTGGCCGATCCTGGCCAGGCTCTCCTCGTCGATGTCGATGATCGTCACCGGGGTGTCCCGGTAGGCGGCCCGGTCCCAGCGCTGGTACTGGTCGAACACCGTGTTCCGCAACACCTGGAGCGCCAGGGGGTCGGCGACGTAGATCAGGGCGCCCAGCAGCGCCACCAGCGGCGGAATCCACCAGCCGCTGCCGGCCAGCCGCTGCCCTTCCCGATCGTTTGCTGCAGGTTGGTTCATGGCGTGATCGGAACGGAACTGAGGGGCTAAGCGAGTCTAGCCCAAACCACCAGCGTGCCAAAGGATCTTCTGCCAGAGCCCGGACTTGACCGATCCGGGTCATCAATGTTTTTAGATATTTACCTAAATATCTGAATAAGTTCCGACGCCATGTCCGATTCCCTCTTCAAGGCCCTGGCCGACCGACCCAGTGGGTCTCCCCGATGCTCCGCCTGCTGGCGCTCAGCGTCGGCGCGTTCGTCTACGGCTGCACGGCGCGATGCTGCGCACCCGGAACGCGAAGCCAGCCCGGGAAGCTACGCTTTTAGGATCGAACTACACTCGCAGCTGTTGCTGCGGCACCTGAGTTTACTTTCTCTGTGAGCCCCCTGCGCCATGCCCGCAACCCCACAACGAAGCACAACCATGCTGGCCATCGGCTTCGTGCTGCTGTGGAACTCGGGTTTCATCGGCGCGGAGTTCGGCCTGGATTACACGGGCGTATTCACGCTGCTCTGGTGGCGCTACGCCTTGCTGGTGCTCATCCTGCTTGTCTACCTCGCGCTGCGCGGGCAGTTGCACTGGCCGGGATCGAGGGCTGTAGGGCTCACCGCGGTTATCGGCCTGTTCGCGCACGGGGTGTGGCTGAGCTGCGTGATGCTGTCGCTGCAGATCGGCATCCCGGCGGGCGTCGTCGCGCTCGTCGTGGCGTTGCAGCCGATGACGGTGGGCGCGCTTTCCGGACGGGTCACAGGGGAACCCACATCGGCCGGCGAATGGGTCGGGCTGTTGCTGGGGTTCGCGGGCGTGTTCATCGCCGTGCTGGGCCAGGCCAGGCTGGATGGCGGCCCATCGTCGCTCGCTTACCTGGTGCCGTTCGGCGCGGTCATCGCCTTCGCCATCGCCAGCCTGCTGCAACGCCGGATAGAGGTCTACCGCCCGGCGGATCACATCCCGGTGCCGCTGGCGCTTTTTTACCAGTGCCTCGCGACGGCGCTGGTCTCGATGGTTCCCGCCTTCCTGCTCGAGGGCATGGCGACGCGCTGGACGCCGGAATTTCTCGGCATCCTCGGCTGGCTCACGGTTGCCGTTTCCCTCGCGGCCTATGCCTTGATGTGGCGCCTGATCGAGCGCATGGACGCGACCCGGGTTGCCAGCCTGTTCTACTTCGGGCCGCCGGTCACGATGCTCATGGCCTGGATCGCGCTTGGCGACACGCTGCAGCGAAGTGACCTCGTCGGCCTGGCGGTGATCGCGGCAGGAGTACTGCTCGTGCAAGCCAGCGTATATTCCCGCACACGCCGCGGAACCCCTCGCTGAACGCGCGGTGTATCAGCTGTGAGATGCGCATGAAAACCCTGGCATGACCGCCGCGACGGAGGCTCGTCGAATCCGCGCCGCCCTGCATGTCGAAGTCTTCCGCGAGTCACGTAACGGCAGTCATCCTGGCTGCCGGCGTGTCAACATACGGGAGAACCGAATGAAATCTGTCTCAAGAACTTATGCTGCGAGGCCCCTCGCAGTGCTGACCGGGATCGTCATGCTGACCGCTGCCGCCATGGGCATGTCGTCTATCGCGCAGGCAGGGCACCATTCCGGGAAGGCGGACCACGCATCCAAGGACATCGTGGATACCGCTGCTGCCGCCGGATCCTTCGGCACGCTGCTGGCCGCCGCGGAAGCCGCGGGGCTGGTGGATGCGCTGAAGGGCGAGGGCCCGCTGACCGTGTTCGCACCGACCGACGAGGCCTTCGCGGCCCTGCCCGAAGGCACTGTCGAAAACCTGCTCAAGCCGGAAAACAAGGACGCGCTCGCCGGCATCCTGCTCTACCACGTGGTGTCCGGCAAGATCATGAGCGGCGACATCGGCAACTCGGCCTCGCCCGCAACGCTGCAGGGCGCCACCATCGACGTGAAGTCGAGTTACGGCAAGGTGACGGTCAACGGCGCCAACGTGGTCGCAGCTGACGTGGCTGCCAGCAACGGCGTGATCCATGTGATCGACGCGGTGATCCTCCCGCCGTCGAGCTGAGCCCGAGGTAAAAACGGAGCCGCAGCTGTTGGTGCTACGGCTCCGTTTACGGACATCTGACTCAGGTTACGAAGCCCCCGCATGCGGGGGCTTTTTTTGCGCGCCTTACATGGCCTCCGCGACGACCACGTCGGCATCTTCGATGATCAGGTCGTACTGGTAGCCCATGCCGAAGTCCTTGTCCAACTCCAGCGCGCCGGTCACGACCACCGTGTCGCCGACCTCGGGCAGGACGAAAGGCGTGGTCACCGTGAGGGTGTCGGCGCCTTCCGCGCCGGAGCCGTCACGCACGTGCAACCAGTTCTTCCCCATGATGCCGGCATTCGTCTTGACGACCTTGCCGCGGAGCACGACCTCCTCGCCCGCCAGCTGGTCTTTCTCGGCGTAAATTTCCGCGATGGTCTTGCCGCCTTCGGCCCTCTCGATGCCCGACAGATCGACCTCTGTGCTGGGCGCGGACGGCGCCGGATGCGACTCCGGCATGGCGGGTGCGGAAGACGGATTCGATTCGGTCGCCGGCATGTTCTGCTCGGCCGGCGCATCCACGACCTCCGGTTGCTCCTTGGCACAAGCCGTCAGAGAAACGGCCGCGGTCACGGCAAACAAGCAGGCAATGGTAAATTTCGACACAGGCATTCTCCGGTTTCGAGGTGAACGACAGCAGCCACGCGGCTGCCACGGCTCAATGAAAAACAACGGGCATTGTACCCGACGGTGCCGACGGTGGGGTCGGACCGCAGTAAGCCACTGATCCGATGACGCAAACAAGCGAAAAAGGTGCCTTGGGGACGCTTAGAAGCGAGATTTCGGCGGATAAAACGGCCGGTAAGGCCGATTGAACCCATCCACCGTCGAAAAATTCGACACGGCTGCGCCCCGAACGCAACCCCGATGTCCTGCGCTAAACTAGCGGCACCGACGACAGGACACGGGAACCATGAACTCGGCAAAAAGAGACTTCATCGACGGCCTCGGCCTGGCTGTGCTTGCGCTGCTGATCACGATCTTCTTGCTGTACGGAACCTTCGTCGCCATCGGCAAGGCCGACTACTTCCGCATGTCGGTCTTCGGCTTCCTGAGCGTCGTCGCACTTTACTGGACCATCCGTTTTACCCGGGCCCAGTTCGCAGCTTACCGGGCCTCGAAAAACTGACCGGCCCGACACCATGGAAATCATCCTCAATGGCAAACCGACGAACGTGGCGGATGGCCTGACAGCGGCCGAACTGGTGGCCGACCTGGCCCTGTCCGGACGGCGCTATGCCATGGAAGTCAACGGCGAACTGCTGCCCAAGAGCGTCCATGCAGAACACGAACTGGCCCCCCGCGACCGGGTCGAAATCGTCCAGGCCGTCGGCGGCGGATGACGCCGGCCGGGCCCACCAGAAGGAAGCCATACCCATGCAAGACGACCTGCTCGAACTCGCCGGCCGCCGTTACAATTCACGGCTGCTGACCGGCACGGGCAAGTACCGCGACTTCGATGAGACGCTCGCGGCCACCGAGGCCAGCGGCGCGGAGATCGTCACCGTCGCGATCCGTCGTACCAACATCGGCCAGGACAAGAACGAGCCAAACCTGCTCGACTACCTTGCGCCGGACCGCTTCACCATCCTGCCGAACACGGCCGGCTGCTTCACGGCGGCGGATGCGGTGCGCACCTGCCGCCTCGCACGCGAACTGCTCGACGGCCATTCCCTCGTCAAGCTCGAAGTGCTGGCGGACCAGAAGACCCTGTTCCCGGATATCACCGCGACCCTGGAGGCCGCAGAAGTTCTCGTGAAGGAAGATTTCCAGGTCATGGTCTACACGAATGACGACCCGATCATCGCCAAGCGGCTGGAGGAACTGGGCTGCGTCTCGGTCATGCCGCTGGCCGCCCCGATCGGTTCCGGACTGGGGATCCGCAATCCCTACAACATTCTCACCATCGTCGAGAACGCCACGGTGCCGATCATCGTCGATGCCGGCGTCGGCACCGCCTCCGACGCATCGGTCGCCATGGAACTCGGCTGCCACGGGGTGCTGATGAACACGGCGATCGCGGGAGCGCGCGACCCGGTGCTGATGGCCTCGGCGATGCGCAAGGCGGTCGAAGCCGGGCGTGAAGCGTTTCGCGCGGGCCGCATTCCACGCAAGCGATTCGCGTCCGCCTCCTCGCCGCTCGACGGGATGTTCTTCTGAACGATCGGGGCGCGGCTGACCCGAAGGCGCCCGGGCATCACCGCACCGTGCGCAGTTTCGTCCGGCGCGCCGGACGTCTGACGCCGTCACAGGCACGGGCGATCGAATCGCTCTGGCCGCACTTCGGCATCGATCCACCCGCGGCGCCTCTCGACCTGGACGCCGTGTTCGGCCGCCACGCGCCGCGCACGCTCGAAATCGGCTTCGGCGACGGCGACAACCTCGCGACGCTGGCCGCCCGCCACCCCGAGCGTGATTATCTCGGCATCGAGGTCCACGACCCGGGTGTCGGCCACCTCCTGTTACGCGTAGAGCGGGAAAGTCTCGAGAACATCCGCGTGGCGCGACACGACGCCGTCGAAGTCATCAACCACTGGCTGGCCCCGGACTCCATCGACGAGCTCCTGGTGTTCTTCCCCGACCCATGGCACAAGAAACGCCACCACAAGCGGCGCCTCATCCAGACCGGCTTCCTGGAGCAGCTGGCACGCGTGATGCCGCCGGGCGCGCGCCTGCACCTGGCGACCGACTGGGCGCCCTATGCCGAGGACATGCGCGCCGCATGTGATGACTCGCCGGCTTTCGACAACACGCAATCCACCGGCGGCTACGCGGCGCGGCCCGATACGCGGCCGACGACCAAGTTCGAGCGCCGCGGGTTGCGTCTCGGACATACGGTCTTCGATCTTCTCTACAAACGCACCGACTGGCGTCCGCCCCCGGTGGATCTACCGTCCGGCTGAGGCCGATCCTGCGTCCAGCCAGGCCGTATCGCCCGTCCGGCTAGACGAGCACCTCGGTGAAGCCGTCCACCACGTACTGCACGGCCAGCGCCGAAAGCACGACCCCGAGCAGGCGGCTGATGACCGTACCGCCGGTGACGCCCATGACGCGCATCAATGGTTGCGTCAGCAGCAGGAACACCAGGGTGACGAGGAGCGCCAGCAACCCCATCGCGAGGATCAGGCCGAACTCCAGGTAACTGCTGGTTTCCGCGGTCAGCAGCAGCAGGGTCGCGAGCGCGCCGGGACCCGTGATCAGCGGGAAGGCCAGCGGAAAAACCGAGATGTCCTCGCGGTAACGGGCTTCCTCCTGCTCCCGCACGGTGGTCGAACGCAATCCGGACTCGCGCGCCAGGACCATGTCGACGGCCAGCAAAAACAGCAGCATGCCGCCGGCGATCTTGAACGCAGAAACGCTGATACCCAGCAGGCGCAACAGCCAGTCGCCGGCCACCGCGAAGACGATGAAGATGCCTGCGGAGATCGCGACCGACTTGAGCGCCATCCGGCGACGATAGCCGGGCTCCCCGCCGCGCGTGAGCGCACCGAACATCGGCACCAGCGAAACCGGCTCGATGACGACGAAGAAGATGATGAAAGTCTTGATCAATTGCTCGGTCATGACCGTGCGTTCCCGGGGGACGAGTAAGAGCGCTTGCAGGCGCGTCCTGCTGGACTATAAGTAGGGGCGAGGACAAGAATTCGGCGAGCCGCTCGCGGAAGGCGGGCAAGGATAACAGGCTCGCATGACCGTGGACATCATCATGCCTTTGAGAATTCCAGAAATTGGCGAGTGGTACCTGGACCGCAACGAGAACCGCTTCGAGATCGTCGCGCTCGACGAGGACGATCGCACCATCGAGCTGCAGCATTTCGACGGAACTGTCGAGGAACTGGACTTCGGGGCGTGGGAAAGCGGCGATTTTCGGCTCACCGGCCCACCCGAAGACTATTCCGGTCCGCTGGACATCGAACGCGAAGACCTGGATACCGACCTCAACCGGCCGGCCGGCGAGAAGATGACCGATCCGCTCGAATACCTGGACAAATCCAAGTAACCTGCAACGCAAGTCGCGGCCGGTCGCGGGTTTCTTGTGACCGGACGCCTTCCAATTGCAACCCGCAGAGCAGGTACGGATTGAAAGCGACCGTCGAACCGGCGAAATTCGCCACGCCCGAGGAGTGCGAGGCCGCTTTTTACGCTGCTTTCCGCAAAGGCGATGCCGCAGCCATGGAGAACGTCTGGGCGGCGGATGCCGAACTCATCTGTGTTCATCCAGCTCAGGCGCCGATGATCGGGCGCGCGGAGGTGATGCAGAGCTGGCGCCGGATTCTCGGCAAGAGCGGCGGCGTCGAGGTCGGATTCGATTGCAAGCAGCGCCTTCGCGGCGACCCACTGGCTGCCCACATCGGCATCGAAGTCATCGGCGCGCCGGGAGACGAACCCGCGCTCGTCACCGTCACCAACGTCTACGTCTTGACCCCCGGAGGCTGGAAGATGCGCAGCCACCATGCGGGGCCGATTCACCGGGGCTTGGGCAGCTCAGGTCCCCGGGGAACGATGCACTGACAGGATGCAGCTAGCGTCCCGAGGCCAGGAGGCCGCGGGCCAGCTGATCGACGACTCCGCCTCCGCCGTTGGCGAGCACCGCGAGTGCAAGCTGCTCATCCGGCACGATGCCCAGAAAGCTGCTGCTGCCGGCCGTGCCCCCGTTATGCCACACCACGGCCCGGTCGTTGATCTTCGCATGGTGCCAGGCAAGACCGATTTCCATTCCTGGTGCGCCCGCCGGCGCCCGGGGCCGCAGCGCGTCCGAAACCCAAGCGGGCTCGTCCGCGAGCAGCGCCTGCGCCAGTTCGAGCAGGTCGCGGGCGCTCGCCTGCCACCCGCCGGTCGGCGCATAGGCATCGAGCCGCCAGGGCGGTACCGGCTTGCCGGCCTGGTGGCCCACTGCGCGGCGGCCCTCGATGTCTCCAGGGGCCAGCACCGGGGGCTCCAGCTCCAGCGGCGCAAATACCCGCTCGGCCAGCAAGGTTTCGTAAGGCTGATTCGCCGACCGCGCAAGCAACTGGCCCAACAGCGCCATGCCGAGATTCGAGTAGGCATAGTCCCCGCGGCCGGACGCGATCGTCTCCGGCGGCACGCGTGCCGCATCGGCAAATATCTCTTCCGGCGTGCTGCCGGCATAGGGATTGTCGCTGGTCATGCGCGCCTGCATTTCGGGCCCTCTCGCAAGGCGCGGCAGCCCGGAGCAGTGCGTGGCGAGCATCTCCAGTGTGGCGGCCTCGAGTTCGGGTGACGGGTCCAGCCCGGACGGCAGCATCGATCCGATGGATTGCCCGGGATCGACGTCGCCGGCCGCCGCCATCCGCGCCAGCAACAGGCCCGTGAGGCCCTTGGTGATCGAGCCTGCTTCGAAGATGGTGTCAGCGTCGGGCGCCTTCCCGTCGCCGGCATCGCCCCAGGCCACGAAGCGGACACCTTCGCGGTCCGCCAGGCCGACGACCACCCCCGGTGCTGCGCCGACGTTCTCGACGAAGGCTTGCAGGCGCGCAGCGACGTCCGGGGTATCCGGCAGCCGCCCTTGCGGCAGAGGCTTCTGCGGGGCGGCAGACACGGCTGGGTCCTCGGTCGGCGCCGGCCTCACCTGAAAACCGTCGATCCGGCCGTTGGGCGCGACGGCCCAGGTGATCGCGATCGGCATCGGCACGCCGCTCCAGCGAGCCACGCGGCGATAGATCTTCAGTCCGCCCTCCTCGATCACGCGCTCGTGGAGGATCTCGTTTTCGCTGCCGAGTTCATCGCGCACCTGCTTGCTGAACCCCTCCAGGCCCTCGGGACTGCCGATGATCGCTCGCATCTGCTCGCTGAACCTCGCCCAGACAGGCGCAACGTCTCCTGCGAGAAAGCTCGCGGTCAAGTTCCGGCCATCGGCGAGCGCGGGATCGACGTCCCCGGCGTTTGCACCGCTGGATGCGTGGACACCCTGCGCACCCGTCATGCACAAAAGAAGCGTGACGGCTGCCTGCTGCAATAACGACTTCATGATTTTCCTCCTCTGGTATTGTCTGGCACTGCATCGATCAGCGCCTTTAGTTGCTCACGGTAGGCCGCGAGCGCCGCCCGGCCTTCCGTCGTGATCGCGGCCCGGGTCTGCGGACGCTTGCCCTCGAACCGTTTGTCGATCGACACCAGGCCGCCGGCCTCGAGCTTGCTGAGATGACTCGAGAGGTTGCCCTTGCTGAGCCGGCATGCCATTTCCAGGAAGCCGAACTCCACGAACTCGGCCTGGCTGAGCACTGTCAGGATCGCGAGCCGGGCCGGCTCGTGAACCAGCCTGTCCATGGCCAGTACACCGTCGAGGGCCGTCCGGGTACGTTTTTTCACCGCTCGTCCCTCAGTCCTCGCGGCGCCTCCAGCTCGGCGCGCAGCGCCAGGTAATCACGATGCTCCCGCCAGCCGGTGAAGATCGCGATGGCCGCGCACAAAGCAATGTAGGGCAGCCAGATCGACGGATAGTTGCCGCCATGAATAACGACGGCCGACTGGCACATCAGCAGGACGCCCACCAGGAAATCGCTCGCCGACCAGAACCACCGCCAGGCAACGAACGGTATTGCCACCACCATTGCTACGTAACCGAACACGGCCGCATCCGGCGCTCGTGAGTCACGCAGCAAGGCAGCGACGACAAAGCCGAGCACCACCAGCGAAACCACGGTCAGATAGATCACGTTCCAGGCATGCGTCCGGCGCTCTTTAGGCGTAGGCGCCTGCAGTACCGCGCCTTCGCGCTGGTAATACCGCCGCTGCAGCAATTCCTTGGCGCCAAGCCAGAGTAACGGCGTCGCGGCGAGCAATGCGCGCAGAACGGGGGTGAGTTCCGCATAGGCGTTCAGCAGGAAACTCGCCGCAAGCAGCACACCGCCGATCACCGAACTCAGGCCGCCCGCGCTGCGCGAATAACGTGCATAACGCTTCGCCTGCCGAGCGAGTTGATCGAGGTCTTCGAGCTGAGAGTTCATGCGTATCCCCAAAATGAAACTGCCAACTAGTTTGCAGTACAAACTAGTTTCCGTCAACAGGAGACGCGAAGCATCGTCAGCGGTCGTCGTGTGCGGCGCGGCCCTGGTCCGCCTCCGGCGCACGGACATGCGCCTCGGGATAGCGGCGCATGAGCAGCAGCAGCAACGGCAGGCCGAGCAAGGCGAGCCCGGCCGTCAGCGCGAAGAACACGGCCCAGTCGCCTTCCAGCGCGTCCACCATCCAGCCGCTGGACGCCGACAGCCAGATCCGACCCAGGTTGCCGGCGGACGCGAGCAGCGCGAACTGCGTCGCGGTGTAGGCCACGTTGCAGAGACTCGAGAGGTAGGCGACGAAAGCGACCGTGGCCAGTCCCGCGGTGAAATTATCCGCGATCACCGCCACACGGAAGACCAGCGGATCGTTGCCGGACGCGGCCAGCCACGCGTACGTCAGGTTCGTGGCAGCGGCCAGCAACCCGGCCAAAAGCAACGCGCGAAACAGGCCGATGCGCGCCACCAGCACGCCGCCGGCCAGCACGCCGATGCCGTTCGCGATAAAACCGTACAGCTTCATCACCTCGGCGATTTCGCCGAGACTGAAACCCAGTTCGCGGTAGAACACGCCGGACATGCGTCCGAGCAGCGCATCGCCGAACTTGAAGACGATGATGAAGGCCAGCACCAGCACCCAGCCGCGACGTTTCATGAAATCCACGAAAGGCGCCACCACCGCCCCGTACAGCCAAGCGGTCACGCCGGCCAGACGCCCGCGCAACCACGCGACCCGGCGCAACAGGTCCGCGACCCGTGCCTCATGCTCGACGGTGTCGGCGGGCGGGCGGAACGGCGGTTCCGGGCTCAGCAGGATGGCGAGCATGCCCACGCCCACGCCGCCCGCGAGAAACAGGTAGGCCGTGTTCCAGCCAAAAAATTGCGCGAGATAGAGTCCGCCCGCGCCGCCGATCAACGTCCCGCCGAGGTGCCAGCCCCAGATCGCGGCGGCCGAACCCGCGCCGTATTGTTCGGGCGCGAGCACATCGACCCGGTAAGCGTCGATGACGACGTCCTGGGTGGCGGAAACGAAGGTGACGAACAGCACGGCCGCCGCCACGACGAACAGGTCGGCGGAAGGTTGCGCGCGCGACAGGACGAGAATGGCCGCCACCAGCCAGAGCTGGGTGAACAGGGCCCAGCCGCGCCGCCGGCCGAAACGTGCCGTGAAATAAGGCAGGCGCATGCGGTCCACCAGCGGCGCCCAGAGGAAGTTGATGGCGTAAGGCGTTGCCGCGATCGCGAACAGGCCGATGTCGGTGCGCGAGACGCCCTCGTCCCGCAGCCAGATCGACAGGTTGGTGAATACCAGCGGAGCCGGCAGCCCGCTCGAGAATCCCAGCGCCAGCAACGTCGCCATGCGCCGGTCGCGATAGGGTTCCAGCAGGCGCCTGAGGCGTTCGATCACGTCGGCCAGTCGTAATCGATGATCAGCGGGGCATGATCCGACAGCCGGTGCCCGGTGTAGATATCCGCCGCCTGGACGCGTTGGCCGAGGCCCGGCGTCACCACCTGGTAGTCGATGCGCCATCCGACGTTCTTTTCGCGAGCCCGCCCGCGGTTGGACCACCAGGTGAAGCGATCGGGCCGCGGATCCACGACGCGAAAGGCGTCCACGAAACCCTGGCGGTCGAAAAGCGTGTCCATCCACGCGCGCTCCTCCGGCAGGAAGCCGGAGTTCTTCAGGTTGCCGCGCCAGTTCTTCAGGTCGATTTGCTTGTGCGCGATATTCCAGTCGCCGCAGATGACGTATTCCCGCGGACGCTTGCGCACCCGGCGCAGAAAGTCCTCGAACTCGGCGAGGAAACGGAACTTGGCCTCCTGGCGCAAATCGCCCGAAGAGCCCGAGGGCATGTACAGCGAGGCCACCGACAGCCCGGGGAAGACCGCCTCGATGTAGCGCGCCTCGGCGTCGAACTCCGCCGAGCCGAAACTGCGCACCACCCGCTGCGGCCGGACGCGGGAGTACACGGCCACGCCGCTGTAGCCCTTGCGCTCGGCATCGAGGTAGTAACAGTGGTAACCGGCCGGGCGGAACATCGCATCGACGATCTGGTGTTCCTGTGCGCGGGTTTCCTGCAGGCAGACGACGTCCGCGTCCTGGCCGGGAAGCCATTCGAAGAAACCCTTGCGGGCGGCGGAGCGGATGCCGTTGGCATTCAGGCTGATGATGCGCATGGTGACCGAGCGTCCTGGACCGGCGTGTATCATACCGTTCGCCGCGCCCCTGACGTCGCGCGGCGTGTTCTTCCGCCATTCCGGGATTCCGCGATGCAAGATTACAAGCAGGCGTTCATCGACCTGGCACTCGCGCAGGGCGCGCTCAAGTTCGGCAGCTTCATGCTGAAATCCGGCCGCGAAAGCCCGTATTTTTTCAATGCCGGCCTGTTCAATACCGGCGCGTCCCTGGCCAGACTTGGCGCCTGCTACGCGGACGCCGTCAGCGATGCCGGATTGTCTTTCGACGTGTTGTTCGGCCCGGCCTACAAGGGCATCCCGCTGGCGACGTCAACGGCCGTCGCGCTGGCCGAACGGCACGGCCGCGATACGCCGTGGGTGTTCAATCGCAAGGAAGCCAAGGACCATGGCGAGGGCGGCAGCCTTGTCGGCGCGCCGATGGCCGGGCGCGTGCTGATCATCGACGACGTCATCACCGCCGGGACCGCGATTCGCGAGTCGATCGAGATCATTCGCGCGGCCGGCGCCGAACCCTGCGGCGTGGTGCTCGCGCTGGATCGCCAGGAGCGCGGCGGCGGCCGGCGCTCCGCGGTCCAGGAGGTGGAGCATGACATGGGTTTACAGGTCACCAGCATCATCACGCTCGCCGACCTGCTGGCCGATCTGGAGGACCGCAGCGCCACTGACCCACGGCAGATACAGGCGCTGCGCGCCTACCGCGAAACCTACGGCATCGCCTGAGAAGCGGCCTCTTCCGGCACTGCTTGAGCGCGGCCACGTTCCGGCGCCCCTTGGCGCAGCCACGGCCCCGGGCCCACCGGCCGCGGCTATTACCGGTTTTCCGACATTCCCCGATTGTGAAGCCCGTGTTTCAGCCGGCAGTCCCGAGGCGCTATGATGTGGGTGCAATCCGAACAGTGACCCAGGGGTGGATGGCATGCGCACCAGAGATGTTTTCCTGTCGGCGACAGCGGCGATACTGCTGGTCGCCGCGTCCGGCACCGCCGACGCGCAGAAGGTCTACCGCTGGGTCGACGAAAACGGCGTGGTCCATTTCGGCGATGCCATCCCTCCGGAATACTCCAGGGAAAAGCACGAGGTGCTCGACGGACGCGGCACGCGCGTCACGGTCCATGGCGAGAAAGACGAGGACACTGGCCCGGCGTACAGCAGCCGCGATCTGGCGCTCTTGACGACCTACGCTTCGGTGGCTGATATCGAGGCCGTCCGCGACAATCGCCTCGGTTACCTGCACTCGCAGAACGACGTGGCTCTCGAGCGCCTGCAGAACCTGCAGCAACGCCGGACCGAACTGGCCGGCAACCCGGCGGCGATCAACGAACTCGCCACCGTAGAGCAGCGCATCGGTGAATACGATGCCGAACTGGAACGCAGGAACGCGGAGATCGCGCGCATTCACGCGCAGTTCGAGGACGACATCCTCCGGTTTCGCGAACTCAAGAGCATCACCACGGCGGAAGGCCCCACGCCGCCGGCGGAACTCGACTCCGAGCGGTAGACGCGGGCGCCTCAGTGGCGACCGGAATGGCCGAAGCCGCCGTCGCCACGCTCACTCTGGTCGAACGACGACACCACCTCGAAGCGCGCCCGCACGACCGGCAGGACCACCATCTGGGCGATCCGCTCGCCGGGCTGGATGGTGAACGGCTGGCTGCCGCGATTCCAGGCGGACACGAAGACCTGCCCCTGGTAGTCGGAATCGATCAGTCCGACCAGGTTGCCGAGCACGATGCCGTGCTTGTGCCCGAGACCTGAGCGCGGCAGCAGCACGGCCGCGAGGCCCGGGTCGGCGATATGAATGGCAAGACCGGTCGGCACCAGTTCCGTCCGGCCGGGCCCCAATTCCACGGGAGCGTCTGTGCAGGCGCGCAGGTCCAGGCCCGCAGAACCCGGCGTCGCATAGTCGGGCAGGGGGAATTCGGTCCCCAGCCGGGGATCAAGAATCCTGAGCTTGATGGCTTGCACGCATCCTCTCCACGATCAGTCCGATGAGGCGATCCGCGAGCTCGGCCTTGGCGCCGCCGCCGAGATCCATGCGTCCATCCGCCCACAAAGCCACGAGCGCGTTGTCCTCGCGGTCGAAGCCGCAGTCGGCGCCGACCCGGTTCGCGGCGATCAGGTCGAGCTTCTTGGCCTCGAGCTTGAGCCGTGCATTCGCCTCGACGTCGTTGGTCTCGGCCGCGAAACCGACCACGAAAGGGCGCGCGGCCGAAGCGGCCACCTCGGCGAGAATGTCCGGGTTGCGCACCAGTTCCAGGTTCATCGTCCCAGCCTTTTTCTTGATTTTCTGCGCCGCCGGATGCGCGGGCCGGTAGTCCGCCACGGCGGCCGCGCCGACGAACAGCGCAGTCCCCGGGAGTTCCGCCTGCACGGCGACACGCATCGCCTCCGCCGTGTCGGCCGGCACCACGCGAACCCCGGGGGGCGCCGGGAGATCCACCGGCCCGCTGACGAGCGCCACCTTCGCGCCGGCCCGCGCGGCCGCCGCTGCGACTGCGTAACCCATTTTCCCCGAGCTCCGATTGGTCAGGTAGCGCACCGGATCAAGCGCCTCGCGTGTCGGCCCGGCGGTCACCACGACCTTGCGGCCCGCCAGCGGACCCTCGGCGCCGGACAGGGCCAGCGCATCGACGATCTCCTGCGGCTCGAGCATACGGCCTGCGCCGGTCTCGCCACAGGCCTGCTCGCCGGATCCCGGACCGAGCAATTGCACGCCACGCGCCGCCAGTCGCGCCGCGTTCTCGCGGGTCGCAGGGTTGCCCCACATGAGACGGTTCATAGCCGGCGCGACCACGATCGGCGCGCCGGTCGCAAGGCACAAGGTGCTCAACAGGTCATTCGCCATGCCTGCCGCGAGCCGCGCAAGAAAACCTGCCGTCGCCGGCGCCACCAGGACCAGGTCCGCCCAGCGCGCCAGCTCGATGTGGCTCATCGAAGCCTCTGCGGAGGCGTCCCACAGCCCGTCCCTGACGGGATGCCCGGAAACCGCCTGGAACGTCAGCGGCGTCACGAAGCGGGCGGCCGATTCGCTCAGGACCACCCGGACCTCGGCGCCCTGCGCCCGGAGGCGCCGCACCAGGTCGGGCGACTTGTAAGCGGCGATACCGCCGGTCACGCCCAGCAGCACGTGTTTTCCAGTGAGAGTAGGCATAAAGGCTCCGTGCCCGGACTCCATCCCGCAGCTTAACCTGAGTGGCCCTTTCGCCGGTAACCCGGGGCGCACGCCGAAGCCATGAATCACCTGCCGATCAGAGACTGGCCCGCCGCTGAACGGCCACGCGAGAAGCTGCTGGCGACTGGCCCCGGCCGTCTTTCGGACGCCGAACTGGTGGCGATTTTCCTGCGCTGCGGCGCCAGGGGGCACAGCGCCGTGGATCTCGCCCGCCAGCTCTTGCTCAGCTTCGGCGGCCTGCGCGGGCTGCTGACCGCGGACCTGGCGAGCTTCTCGGCATTGCCGGGGCTCGGGCCGGTGAAGTACGCACAACTCCAGGCAGGGCTGGAACTGGCCCGGCGCCATCTCGAGGAGACCGTCAGGCGCGGCCCGGCTCTAGGCTCCCCCGACGCCGTAAGGCGCTTCCTGCGGGCGCGTCTCCGGGACCTTCCGCACGAGGTGTTCTGCTGCCTGCACCTGGACAACCGCAACCGGGTGATTCTCTTCGAGGAACTGTTCCGCGGCACCATCGACGGGGCCAGCGTCCACCCCCGCGAGGTCGTCAAGCGCGCCCTGGCGCAGAATGCCGCGGCGCTGATCCTGGCCCATAACCACCCCTCGGGCGTCGCCGAGCCCAGCCAGGCCGACGAAGTGATCACCCGGCGGCTCAAGAGCGCCCTCGCCCTCGTCGATATCCGGGTGCTGGATCACCTGGTAGTCGGTGACGGCGCCTGCGTCAGCTTCGCCGAACGTGGGCTTCTCTAGATCTCCGCCCGGCCCGGGGGTGGCTTGCGTCACCCGGCGCGCGTCGGCATAATGGCCGACTCTCAAATGGCCGGTCCACCGGTTTTTCCGAGGTCAAAATCATGTCGCGAGTCTGCCAGGTCACCGGCAAGGGGCCACTCACGGGTAACAACGTGTCCCACGCGAACAACAAGTCGCGTCGGCGCTTCCTGCCCAATCTCC
>Ga0102941_1000219_pt1 | contig 25369 bp, 21 predicted proteins | sample SalPonR2_C_D2_MG_FD_79281 | JGI IMG/M metagenome (GOLD analysis project Ga0102941, IMG submission 79281) | Salt pond soil microbial communities from South San Francisco under conditions of wetland restoration - Salt Pond MetaG R2_C_D2_MG | ecosystem: Environmental > Aquatic > Marine > Intertidal... | reverse complement strand
CTCGCTGCGCGGCCAGAGGAGCGCGATCCCGGCCAGCGCCATGGCGGCGATGTTGCCGATGACGAACCCCGCCGTCGCATTGCCCAGCGTGACCCCGAGCGCGCGCGACATCAGCTGCCAGTCCCGCACGAGGTAAAGCGCGACCTCGCTCGGCGCGGCCAGCACGAAGGCTTCGGTCAGAAGCCGTCCCGCAAGCTCCCATCCCGCCAGCAGGAACAGCACACCCAGCACCGGGCCGGAGCCGCCTGCCCCGCGCCGTGCGGCCGCGATGGGCAGTCCCGTCCCGGTCGTCGCATCCGTCATTGCGCGGCGAGCGGCGGGTTGCTGGCCGCCATGCCCTTCGAAAGCTCTGCGAATACGCGGTCGATCAGCGCGCTGGCCGCTTCGGTCCGGGCGGCGTCCTCGGGGCGCGGGCGCGGCAGGTCCACGGCGATATCGGCGACGAGCTCGGCCGGGCGCGGCGAAAGCACGATGACACGGTCAGCCAGCAACACCGCCTCGCTGACGGAATGGGTGACGAGGATCGTCGTGGTACCCCGCGCCTCCCAGATGCGCGGCAGATCCTGCGCAAGCTGGCGGCGTGTCAGCTCGTCCACTGCCCCGAAAGGCTCGTCGAGCAGCAGGAGCCCCGGCCTTGTGGCGAGCGCGCGGGCGATGGCGGCGCGCTGCCGCATGCCGCCGGACAACTCCGCCGGACGGGTCTCGGCGAACCCGTCGAGGCCCACGAGGTCGATCAGCTGGTCGATCTCCGAAGGGCCGGCCCGCCGCCGCGCAAGTTTCAGCGCAAGCTCGATATTGCCCCTCACACTCCGCCACGGCAGGAGCGACGGATCCTGAAACGCCACCGAAAGCCCGGCGCGCCGGAGCGTGGCCCGAGGCGGCGCGCCGCCGATCTCGATCCGCCCGGCGCTGGGCGCCTCGAGCCCCGCCACCATCCGCAGGAGCGTCGATTTTCCGCACCCCGACGGACCCACCAGCGCCGTCGTCTGACCTGCCGCGAAGGTCAGGTCGATCGGCCGGACCGCCTCCGTTCCACCCGCGAAGGTCTTGGCCAGCGAGGTGCAGACGACCTCCGGCGGGGGGGTCACGTCATGCGCCATGGACCTCTTCGAGGATGGAGCGGTCCCACAGGTCCGGCGTCACCGTCCGACCCAGAAGCGCCAGCGTCTCGACATTGGCGGCGACCGTGTCATCGGTCCACCAGCCGAAGCCGTTGGCGTCGGTCAGCTCGGAGAACATGAGCGGCACCTGCCGCGCGGCCTGAAGTTGCTGCGTTTCCAGATCGAGACCCGCATCCGGATACATCTCCAGCGTCAGCGCGGCGGCAGCGTCGGTATCCTCGCGATAGGCCTCCCAACCGCGCACCTCGCCCGACATCAGCGCGACAAGCTCCGCCCTCCGGTTGGCGAGACTGTCCTCGGTGGCGATGTAGGTCTGGGAATGCACTGCGTAGCCGTAGTCGGCCATCAGCATGGTCAGGCTCTCGACGCCCTGCATCGTCATCGCCACCGGCAGGTCGGTTTCCCAGCAAAGCAGGCAATCGACCTCACCGGCCAGCAGGGGCTGCGCGGAATACTGGGTCGGAATGATCTCGATCCCGTTTATGTCCACGTCGTTCAGCGTGCACAGCGCCTGCAGCACCGGCGTGTTGGCCAGCGCCATGCCGATGCGCTTGCCCACGAGGTCGGCGGGTTCGTTCACAGGGTTGGCGGGCAGCGAAGCGATAACGAAGGGGTTCTTCTGCATCGCCACGGCGAGGATCTTGAAGGGCGCGCCCTGTTCGACGGCGGCCGCCGTGTAGTCGGCGGCGGAAATCCCCACCAGCGCGGATCCGGAGACCACGGGCGGCTCCACCGGCGCGTTCGGCCCGCCGGGCAGGAGCGACACGTCGAGGCCCGCCTCGGCCCACCAGCCGCGATCGAGCGCGATGTAGGAGCCCGCGAACTGGGAGGAATGAAGCCACGAAAGTTGCAGGCTGACGGCGGTCTGCGCCAGTGCCGGGCGGGCGGTGAGGCCAAGCGTGCCGGCGCCGATCGCGGCGGCGCCGGTGCCCAGCAGCGTGCGGCGGTTCAGGTTGTGTCGCATGATCATTTCCTTTTCGGCTGCCTCATGGAGGCTAGGGTTGCTCCCGCGAGAAGCAAGGCGACACTGCGCGTCGGATCGTCCCTTTCGGACCTTTGGCTGGCATCTGACCGGTTTCGGGCACCTCTGTCCGCGCCCCGAACCACAGGAAAAGAACGCCCGGCAGCACCGCCGCGATGAAGGCGAGCCCGAAGGCCACGCTCGCGGCCAGCCCGCCGCTGGCCGTCGCCCCGGCGACCGGCAACAGGACCGCCGCCGCACCTTCGCGCAGCCCCCAGCCGGAGACCGAGATCGGGATCAGCATGGTGAACAGGATCAGTGGCACCAGAGCGGCCGTGGCGACGAGGCCAAGCTCCACGCCCACGCCGCGCGCGCAGAACGCGAAGGCTGCGAGGTTGCAAAGCGTGGTGCCGATGCTCAGGACGATCTGCCCCGGCAGCGCGGGCCGGGCCGTGATCGCACAATGGAGCGCGGCCCGGCCCTGCCGGAGGGCGCGCCCCGCAGCGCCGGGAAGAAAAGTCGCGGCCTGCGCAAGCAACGGCAGGGACAGGCCCCCGGCCACGAGAATGGCCACGGGTGCTATCAGCCAGCTGGGCCACTCGAACCCGCCCGGAGCCGCCAGCGTCGCGAGGAACGCCACCGAAAGCGTGGCGAACATCGCGATCTGACCGGCCAGCCGCTCGAACACCACGGCCTGTCCCGCGGCGAGAAGGCCTGCCTGCGAGCGGGACCGCACGGCGCGGCCTGCATCGCCGATCATGCCGCCGGGCAGCGACTGGTTCACCACCTGCGAGAGGTAGTATTCCCTGATGGCTTGCCGCGCGCCGAGCCGGATGCCCAGTTGTCGTGCCGTCAGCTTCCAGCGCAGCGCCGACAGCACTGTCTGCAGGCTCAGCGCCAGAACCGCGAGCGCCAGCCAGCGCCAGTCCGCCGTGGCCAGGCTGTGCGCCGCCTCCGGCCCATCCGCCGCGCGCCAGATCAGCGCAAGAAGGCCGAGCGCGACCCCGATCTGCAAGAGCCTGAAGGCCCAGGCGGGTATGGTTCTGCCCAGCAATGTCAACTGTCGCCTCCCGACCCGCGCGGGCGCGAATAGGCGTCGAGGATCATGTCGCGCATGTCTGCCATGGACCGGACCTCGACCCCCTCGCCGGGGATGAGCCCCACGGACCAGCCCCAGCCCGCCGCCGCCGAGACAAGCGCCTCGGGCCCGATCACGTGCACCGGCACGTCCGGGCGGTCGTCCAGCGCCACGAAACCCGCGGCCTGGTGGTCGCCAACGACAAGGATCAACGGCGGGTCGGCGGCATGGCGCGCGGCGTAGTCGAACACGACGTTGAGCGCGTAATCGACGGCCTGCCGGTACTGGTCGCGTACGCGGTCCCGGTCGCGCCACACCATATCGGGCGGATCCCCTGACATGGCCATTTCGTCAAAGACGCGCCCGTCGCCGATCTGGTCCCAGGCAACGAGCTCGGGAACCGGCACCCATGGCGCGTGGGACGACCCCAGCGCGAGTTGCGCGAAAAGCGGGCGCTCGTCCCGACCATCGCGCAGGAGCCGGTCGAGCGCCGCAAAGGTGAACTGGTCGGGCATCGTCACCCAGTTGAAGGGCAAACCGGCATAGCCGAGATCACGCGCGGCCAGCACGGTCTCGAAACCCATGAACGCAGATTCCGGCCAGTCGAGCGTGATTTGCGGCATCACCGCGGCGGTGCGGAACCCGGCATCCGAAGCGAAGTGGAAGAGGGTGCGCCGGCCACTGGCCAGCACAGCGCCATAGCTGGTCTGATCGGCGATCCAGAGCCCGTTGGCGAATGTCGCATGGCTGAGCCAGCTCTGCCCGCCACGCGTCGGTGCACTCAGCAGCCCCGAGCGCATCGACAGGCCCAGCGCGCCGAGACGGTCCTCGGCCTCGGCCAGCGTGGCGCGGTGGGTTTCGGCATAAAGCGGTGTGTCGAGGCTCGCCCGGCCATAGCTTTCCACGAAGACGATCAGGACGTCCCGGTCGATGCCGCGCAGCAGGCCATCGCGCGCGGCGTAAGGGTCGTTCGCCGCCGCCTCCTCGAAGGCGCGCAGATCAGCGAGCGTGGCGCGCGCCGTCTCGATGCGCTCGAGCCCCACACGCGCGGTGAAGGCCGCACCGGGCGGCGAGAGCGGCAGGTCCCAGCGGCCCATTGCATGCCCGATCTCGGCCGTGGCGACCCCGGCGAAAAGGATGGATGCCGCGGCCAAGCCGCGTGCCAGAAGCGGCGGCGCCGCGATCCGCGCCCAGACCCCGCTCGCCCACCAGAGCGCCCAGCCCACGCAGGCGACAGCGACCAGCGCCGCAAGCACCGCGCCTAGCGTCAGGACAGGGCCGATGGCGCCTGTCATCAGCCGCAGTCCGGCCTCGATCAGTGGCAGGTCGGCCACCGGGTTGAAGCCGCGTCCGAGTGCTGTGAACATCGCGTAATCGGCCGCCTTGAGGACCGCGATCGCCATCAGGACCGCCACCAGGACGCCGCGTGCGACGCGGCCCCAGCCCGCCTGCGGCAGCGCGATCAGCGCCAGCAGGATCACCGGCAATTCCAGCGGAAAGACGAAGAGCGCCTGCCACGTCATCGCCGCCGGATGGTTCGGCTGGATCAGAAGCAGGTGAAGAACAAGCGCCCCGAGGGCCAGTTGTGTGACGCGTCGTGTCATGCCCTGCGCCGCCAGAGCCAGGTCACATCGAGTGCGAAGGACCACGCAAGGACCAGAGCCACAAGTGGCACCAGCGCCACGGCGAGGCCGTCGGGCAGGATCGGGGCCTGCAGCGCGATCAGCGCGCCGAGCTGCACCACGCAGACAAGTTTGCGACTGAACCGCTCGGGCAGATCGCGGCGCATCCACGGCAGGGCCCATCCGGCGACGGCGAAGAGGTATCTGGGCAGGCCCAGCAGGATCGCGATGGCACCCGGCCCGCTTGTCATGGCCGCGCTTGTCGCCAGGACAAGAGCCAGCACGGAGTCCACCTCCATGTCGAAGCGCGCGCCGAACTCCGAGACGTAGCCCTGCCGGCGCGCGAGCCAGCCGTCGAACCCGTCGAGCGACAGCGCGATCACCGCGACCGCGAAGACCGCCCAGGACGCGCCAGCCCCCGCCACCAGTGGCGCGACGAGCGCCATGGTCAGAGCAAGCCGCGCGAGCGTGATGGCGTTGCAAAAACCCAGATGATCATGCGGATAGCTCCGGCTGAGGGCGCGCCCCGCGACCGCCGCTCCCACCGCGAAAAACAGAAGCGCCGCGACGGTCGGACCAGGGCCCGCACCGGGCATCAACGCGGTGAGGATGATCAGACCGGCGGCCAATGCGAGCGATGTCGCTGCGAACTCCGCCAGAGGAGATGAAAGGAGGCCTTGCCCCGGAAGCGGCCAGCGCTTCTGACGATGCGATCTTGCGAATGCCATCCTGCAGAGATTGTGCCCCGCCGCGAACAGTCAAGCCGCTGAGGTGGACTTGAAGCACCCAGCGCGGGTGCTAGCTGGAGTTTGAACGGGAGAAACAGCGTGTCCAACTCCGAAGTGGAATACCGTCGGATCGCGCGTCTGCTTCATTGGGGCATGGCGGTCCTTGTGCTTGCCACGATCCCTGCGGGCTTCGTGATGGTGCAGCCCGATCTCGATCGGTCGCTGCAGAACGCACTCTTCGTGTTTCACAAGAATGTGGGCGTTCTGCTGCTTTTGCTCGTGGTTCTGCGCGCACTTTACCGTTGGCGGCATCCGCCAGCCCCGCTTCCCGCGGATGCGCCGGGCTGGCAGCGCATGGCTGCGGGGGTGTCGCACCTGTCGCTCTATGCGCTGCTCGTCATCATGCCGATCGCAGGCTATACCCGCGTAAAGGCGGGGGGGTTCCCGATCGAGACGCTCGACTGGCTGGGCGTCCCGTCGCTTGTGCCGCGCTCGGACGCGCTCGCCGAGACGGCAAAGACCGTCCATTTCTACGGCGGGATCGCCATCACAGCGCTGATCGCACTGCATGTCGCCGCCGCCGCGTATCACGGCATCGTTCGCCGCGACGGCGTTTTTTCGCGCATGTGGCCGCCCTTCGCGGGGCGGGGCGGCTGACGCCCCTTGCTCCCGCGCAAGCTTGCCATAGCTGACCCGAAACACGCGCCCACGATGGCGCAACCGAACAGGAAGGCCCCGGTATCGCCATGTCGCTTGCAGAACCACGCCTGGGCGCGGAAGTCGCAAGGCCCGCATGGCATGGACCGCGTGTCGCGGCGTTGGTGCTTTCGGCCGGGATGACGCTTGCCATTGTCGCGGCCTTCGCGGGAGCCGTCACCGACTGGACCCCGGCAGCCCTGGCAGCCTTGCCGCTGGTCACGCTTACGGGCGTGTGGATTTCCGGCGGTGCGGCGACGGCGCTTCTGGGCTTTCTCCTGCCCCCCCCGCTCCGGCCGGCGCCGCCCGCCACGTGGCGCCCGGAAAGCCGCACGGCGATCCTCGTGACACTTTGCAAGGAAGATCCCGGACCGCTGGCGCGCCACCTCGACGCCCTGCGCGCCGGGCTGGACCGGGCCGGGCTGCTGGGCGCGGTGGAGATCTTCGCGTTGTCCGATACCTCCGGCGCCGACCTCGTCACACGCGAGGAGGACGCGCTTTTGCCGCTGCAGGACGCGGGCGTGCTGAGCTATCGACGCCGGCACCGGAACACCGGCCGCAAACCCGGCAATATCGGGGATTGGGTCGATGCCCATGGCGCGCGGTTCGACCACATGCTGGTGCTCGACGCCGACAGCCGCATGACGCCCCGGCGCATCGCGCAAATGATCTGGCAGATGGACCAGCGCCCGGCGCTGGGGCTCCTGCAGGCCGGTATCGCGCTTTTGCCGGGGCAAACCCGGCTCGGCCGCCATCAGCGGATCGCCGCGCGTCTCATGTCGCGCGGTTTCGGGCGCGGCTTCGCCGCGTGGAGTGGGGAAAGCGGCAATTATTGGGGCCATAACGCGATCATCCGCCTCGCCGCCTTCCGCGCCGCGCGCGCCCTGCCGGTTCTTCCAGGCACGGCGCCCTGGGGTGGCGCGCTCCTGAGCCACGATTTCGTCGAAGCCGCATGGATCCGGCGCGCGGGCTGGGCGGTGACGCTCGATCCCGACACCGGTGGCAGCGCCGAGGAAGCGCCGCAGACCGTCAGCGCGTTTCACGCAAGGGACCGGCGCTGGTGTCAGGGCAACCTGCAGCATCTGCGTCTGCTGGCGGAGCCGGGGCTCGCCCCAGTCAGCCGTCTGCACCTTGTCCTCGGTGTTCTGAGCTATCTCGTGGCGCCGGTCTGGCTGATCCTCGTCGCGCTGGTCGTATTGGGCGGCGTACCGGTCGCCGGCATCCTGCCGCTGGCGGTGGTGGCGGGGGTGCTGCTCCTGCCCAAGTTCTGCGCGCTGGCGGATCGGTGGCGGGCCGCCCGGACGCCGGGGCGGCGCGCGACCGTCCTGAGGGCATCGCTGGGCGAACTGGCCGTCTCCAGCGTGATCGCGCCTCTCGTGATGCTCCGGCAGGCCGGCGCGGTGCTTTCCGTCTGCCTCGGCCGGGACTGCGGCTGGAAATCCGGCACGGATGCGGGGCCCGCCCTGCGCCCCGGCATGGCCGAGGCAATGGCGGGCTGGGGTCTCGTGGCACTGGCCGTCCTCGCTGCGGGACCGGCGGCCGCATGGCTGGCCCCGGTCGCGCTGCCGATCTGTTTCGCGCCGCTCGTAATGCGGATCATGGACGCACCCGCCTGATGCGGCGGCGGAGTTTCATGGCCGGTGTCGCGGCCACGGCGCTTCTGCGGCCGGGCGTTGGCGTCGCCGAAGCCGAGCCGACGCTTCTGGACGAGGCGCGCCGCCGCGCCGCCAGACCTTTCACGGATCACTCCCCGCCTCTTCCCCCGCCCTTCGCGGGGCTCGACTATGACGCATATCGCGGCATCCGGCCGATCCCCGGCCGCTCCGCGGTGCTGCCTCATGGCCCGGACTTCGCGCTCGATCTCCTGCCGCCCGGCCTGTTCTTTCCCGACCCCGTCCGCATTGACCGGGTCACCCGCGACGGGCCGGAGGAGATCGCCTTCGCGCCCGGTCTCTTCGATTTCGACACGCGCTATTTCGACGAGGTGCCCGATATCGCCCCCGGCGCGGGCTTCTCGGGGTTGCGGCTGCGTTATCCGCTGAATTCGCCCGACGGCATGGACGAGGTGCTGGTCCTGCAGGGCGCAAGTTATTTTCGCGCCATCGGGCAGGCCATGGTCTACGGCCTGTCCGCGCGCGCTGTCGCATTGGGCACCGGCGGCCCCACGCCCGAGGAATTCCCGCGTTTTACCCAACTGCGCGTGCATCCCGCGCAATCCGGCGCGGTGCGGATCGAGGCGGTGATCGACAGCCCCTCGCTGGCCGGGCATCTCGACATGACCCTGCGCCCGGGCCGCGATACCGTGACGGAGCTTGCCGTCACCCTCCTGCCGCGGCGCGCGATCGCGGATATCGGCGTGGCGCCTTTGACGTCAATGTATCTCAAGGGGCCGCTGCGGGCCTCGGTCAGCGACGATTTCCGGCCGAGGGTGCATGACAGCGATCTGCTCCTGATCGAGAACGGCGCGGGCGAGCGTCTGTGGCGGCCGATCTCGAACCCCGCGCGGGTCGAGACCTCGGCCTTTGTCGATGACGGCCCGGTCAGTTTCGGCCTCTTCCAGACGCCGCGCGATTTCGCGGATTTCGAGGACACCGAGGCGCGCTATCACGACCGTCCCTCCGCCATCGTGCGCCCGGAGGGCGACTGGGGGCGCGGCGCGGTGGTGCTGGTCGAGATCCCCGCCGGGGACGAGTTCATGGACAACATCGTCGCCTTCTGGCGGCCCGAGGCGCCATTGCAGCCGGGCAGCGAACACCGCTTCGCCTATTCCATCACCTGGACGCAGGGCACCCCGGACGCGGAAGCCCGCCGCACCATCGTCCAGAGCCGCAGCGGACGCGAGCACGACCGCCCCGGCACGCGGCGCTATGTCGTCGATCTCAGCGGTCCGCCGATTGGCCTCGCACCGGAGATCACCGGACCTTCCACGGTGCGGATCGACGGAGCCAGCATCTTCGCGCTTCCAGACGGCAGCGGCACGCGACTGACCTTCCTGCTCACCCCGGGCGAGGTCGACGCTGCGGACATCCGGGTGGTTCTCCGCAACGGCGACAGCACCGACGCGCCGGTCTGGCTCCATCGCTGGACGCGGGCGCGCGACGGCGGCGTCTGATCTAGCGGGTTGCCGAAACCTCGATCTCGGCCCTGAGCGGCCGATGGTCCGAGGCCATGCGGATGCCCTCCCCGTCCAGCACCTGCGCCTGCAGCACGCGCGCCCCGCCGGCCGCAAGGAACCGGTCCAGCGGCAGCAGCGGACGCCGCACCGGAAACGTGGCCGTGGCCGGTCCCGTGAACCTCTCGCCCAGCACGTCTCCCAGCACGCGCCGCGAGAACGCCGTACCGCCCCACGGGCGCCATTCGTTCAGGTCGCCGCACAGCACCGTCGGGCGCGCGTTCCTGCGGAAAAGGTGCTGCCCGAGCGTCCGCATCTGGGCGATGCGCAACATCTGCGAGAGCGAAAGATGCGTGCCCACGACCCGCAAGGGGCACCCGTCCTTGCGGATATCGAGGATGACCGCGCCGCGATGACAATGTCCGGGCAGATCGAGTAGCGCCATTTCCTCGACCTCGATCTCCGCGCCCGCAAGGAAGATCACGCCGAGAAAGCCGTGGCTTTCGTCGCCCCACCGCCCCGTCCGGTCCCCGTGGACATGGCGCAGGCCCGTGCGCGCCTCGATATCGGCCAGATCGAGGATGCCGCGATGGGGCGGCCGTTCTTCGTCCGCCTCCTGCAGCACCAGCAGGTTGGCCGGTTCGGCGACCACTTCGCGCAACAACACGTCCGCCGTGCGGGCGGGGTCGATCACACCGTCCTCGCCGCGTCCGCGGTGGATGTTCCAGCTTGTGATCGACAGACGTGTCAGGGCTCTTCCAATCCTCATGCTCGGCGCGCGCAACCGTCAACCTGCGTCCCCACCCGGTCGCGTCAAGCGGCAAGCTGGCCTTCGACTCCGGCGAGAGGCGGCCTCGGCACCGGGCCGATGCCAAGGGCCCGGGGGCGCGATAATCGTTGCGTCGCAATCGAACGGGCGACATCATTGCTCGGATGCTCGTCAAACGGAACTTGTTCCGACATGCAAGGTTATCTGCGCACCGCGATCCTGATGGCGGCCATGACCGCCCTCGTGGGCGTGTTCGGCCTGCTTCTCGGCGGCGAGACGGGTCTGATGATCGCGCTGCTCATCGCCGCCGGGATGAACGTGTTCGCCTACTGGAACTCCGACCGCATGGTTCTGCGCATGCATGGCGCGCAAGAGGTGGACGCACGCACGTCGCCTGATCTCCATCGCATGGTCTCCGACCTCGCCGGGCGTGCCGGGCTGCCGATGCCGCGCGTCTATCTCATGGACACCGATCAGCCCAACGCCTTCGCCACCGGCCGGAACCCGCAGAACGCCGCCGTCGCCGTCACGAGCGGCCTTTTGCGCCGTCTGAACGCCGAGGAGGTGGCCGCCGTCATCGCACATGAGCTGGCCCATATCAGCAACCGCGACACGCTGATCATGACGATCACCGCAACGCTGGCCGGAGCGATTTCGATCCTGACGAACTTCGCTTTCTTTTTCGGCGGGCGTGACCGGCAGGTCGGCATCATCGGGCTGATCGCGCTTGTCATTCTGGCGCCGCTTGCGGCGGGGCTCGTGCAGATGGCGATCAGCCGGGGCCGCGAATACGAGGCGGACCGGATCGGCGCGGAGATCTGTGGCCGGCCCGACTGGCTGGCCTCGGCGCTTGAGCGCATCCAGGGTTTTGCCTCGCGGATCGACAACCAGTCGGCCGAGCGCAATCCCGCGAGCGCGCATATGTTCATCATCAATCCCCTGCACGCCCATGCCCATGACCGGCTGTTCTCGACCCATCCCTCGACCGCCAACAGGGTCGCGGCCTTGAGGGCGATGACGCGGCAAGGATCGGGCTTCGCATGATCCGGGCCCACAGCCTTGCGGACAGGCCCCGGTATATTGACAAGGAATCCCTTTATCCGACTCATTCAGTCGGTTACCGTCGGCCTTGAACAATCGTCGGGGCCGATACATCGGTCCACAACCCGGGATCACGTGCGATGAGATTAGCGATACGGGAAACGAGGTGGCAAGCCGGTCCGCCACCGTGCCGCTGCGAGCTCATCCAGAGCGCCTTTGAGACGGGATGCTGCGCGGAGTTCCAGGGCGAGGCCCTGCTCGACCGGCTGGCGGTCTCCGTTCGTGACCCGAGCGCGGCGAGCCGGAGCCTGCAAACCGAGACGGCAGAAGCACCATCCTGAACACCACGCCCCCCCTTCGGCATACCCTGCACGGCGATGACGAGATGCTAGAGCACGGCAACGCCGCCGGGGCGCGTCAATCCTGCTGGAAGTAGGGCCGGTCCGGGTTGTAGTAGGTGGAGAGATAGTCGAGCACCTGCTCGCGCTCTTCTTCCATCAGTTCGGCCATTCCCATTTCCTCGACCATCCACACGAGGATCTCGTCCCAGCCTTCGCGCGTCTGGCCCTGTTGAGCGATGATCATTTCGGAATGGCAGGTCGTGCAGAGATCATAGGTGATCTGGGCGCCGGGCGCGGGATGGAACGTCCCGATTTCATAAATCACCTCGCTCCGCCCCTGATCGTCGGTGACCGTCGTCTGCGCGCCTGCCGTGCCGATGACGAAGGCTGCGGCAAGAACGCCTGCAAGGCCGAGACCGCTGTAAGTCGTGTTCATTCTTCCGTCTTTCCTGAGCGTGAAAAGGGCGCGGACCATGCCGGTTCCGCGCCCCAAGTGTTCCGGTTATCGGCTCAGCCGGCCATCACGCCAACGCGGTGGTAGGTGTTGTTGAGATAGCCCCGCGGGTTCCACGAGATCGCATGGGGCTGAGAGACGCCTTCGCTATCGGTCGCCCGCGCCCAGATCTCGTAATTCCGGCCTGCGGAAAGTCCACGTTCGTGCGCCAGTTCTGCCACGCGCCACGATTGACCGGGTCGTCCAGTTCGGCCTCGGCCAATGTCGCGCCGAAGTCGATGGAGACCTCCAGCTTTTCGACCGTCCGGTCGCCGACCCAGGCATGGCCGCGCACTTCGGTCGTCAGAGCCGTCTCTTCCCCGTTGGCCGGGAAGGTGACGATGGATTTGACCGGCATAGCCTCCATGATGACCATGTCCTCGTTCGGCACATCGGTGCCCGGCGCCACCGGATAGGCCGGCACGCGGTAGGACTGTCCGCCCATCTTCTCGCCGTCATGGACCTGATCGCGGACCCAGATCCGCGTCAGCCATTTCTGCGAGCACGAGCCCGGCCAGCCCGGAACGACCAGACGCATAGGCGCGCCGTTCATCGGGTGGATCGGACCGCCGTTCATCTCGAAGGCGATCAGAACGTCGTCGTCGAGCGCCTTTTCGATCGGCAGACCGCGCGAAAGCGGAAACTTCTCGGGGTCGCCCGACAGATGAACATCCGCACCCTCATGGCCGGTGTAGACAGCGGCGGCCTGAACGCCGGCCGCTTCCAGCACGTCCTTGAGGCGCACGCCCGTCCATTCCGAACATGCCACCGCGCCCACCGTCCACTGGTTGCCGCGTGCCGGTGGATCGAAGGCCGAGCGCCCGTTGCCACCGCATTCGATGTGCAGCGCCCGAGTGACGACCTCGAAATTCTCGCGCAGGTCGGCGATGGTCATGGTCATCGGGTTGTCGACGAACCCGTCGACCGTCAGCGTCCGGGATGCCGCATCCATCTCGAACGGCAACTGGCCGTTGTTGCGGATGAAATGCCGCTCGGTGGGCGTGATCGGGTCATCCAGCAGATGGGCGGGCGTCTCGGCGTTCACCGGACGGTCGCCCAACAGGGTCAGCCCGTCCTTGCCCGCGAGCGGATCATCCTGCGCGAAGGCCGCGGGGACGAGGCCGGCGGGCATGTTCTTTTCGAAAGGTATCGTGAAGCCGGCCACGGCACCCATGGCGGCAAGGCTGGCCCCGCGCATGAAGCGGCGTCGGTCGGCGCGTTCCACGCGGTCCGGGTCGTCGCCCGGTCCGATGCGCTCAGCATTTTCGAAATGTTCCGGCTTGGTCTTCTGACACTCCTCCCAAAGGTCATGATTTCCAAAAAACGATACCCCCGCAGATGCATCATGCAATCACCATCGCCGGCTCCAACCGCTCCATTTGGCAAAGACTATCAATCCCTTTCGAAAAGCCATCGACGTCCCCGGCGTCCGGCCCGGCACATCGACCCGGAGACTTGAATGCCAGGGGATCGTTGCCGGCCCCGGACCGGCCTATGCGGCCGATGGCACGCGCCCGGCGGGGCTCAGCTTCAGCCGCCCCGGCTTCCAGTCCCGAACGGTGTTGGACAGCACCACCTCGCGCAGGCCTGCCATGCGCGCGCGCCGTTCCTCGCCGGGCATGCGAAGCGCCGAAAGGATCGCACTGTCCATGGACCTATTTGAAAACGGGTTGGTCAGAACCGCGCTGCCGAGCTCCACCGCGGCGCCGGCGAATTCGGACAAGACGAGAACGCCGTCGCCATCCACGCGGGAGGCAATGAATTCCTTGCAGACAAGGTTCATGCCATCGGCCAGCGGCGTGATCCAGGCGACATCGGCGGCGCGGTAGTAGGACACGAGTTCCACGAAAGGGATCGCGCGCGAGATCAGGGTGATCGGCTGCCAGTCGAGCGTGCCGAAGCGGCCGTTGATGCGGCCGGCCGTCTGTTCGATCTCGTTCTGGATATTCTCGTAGGCGGTCATGTTGCGGTTGGCGGCAACCGAGACATGCATCAGTCGCACCTTGCCGAGAAGCTCCGGGTTGGCCTCGAGCAGCCGCTCGAAGCTGGCAAGTTGCTCGATCCCGCCCTTGGTGTAGTCGGTGCGGCCGACCGACAGGATCAGCTGCGTGTCGCCCAGTTCCTCGCGGATGGCGGCGGTTCGTTCAGCCGCCTCGTCGGAATGCGCGTTTTCCTCGATGTAGTCCACATCGACGCCCACGGGGGTCACGCTGACCGACAAGGTCCTGCCGGCATGGGTCAATTCCACCGGCATCAGCCGCTCGACCAATGCAGTGCCTTCGGAGATCCATTTCTCCGGCACGGTTTCCCGCTTGACCGACGCCACGTCGAAGAGGCTGCGCGCGACGGACACGAAGTTGTTCGCATAACGCGGCGTGTGGAACCCGACATCGTCGCAGGCCAGAAGGCTTTCGATGATCTCCTTGCGCCAGGGCAGCACGTTGAAGGCGTCCGCCGACGGGAACGGCGTGTGGTGGAAGAACGCGATGCGCACGTCTGGCCTAAGCTTGCGCAGGTAGCCCGGCACCAGCCAGAGGTTGTAGTCATGCACCCAGACCAGCGCGCCCTCGGCGGCCTCGGCGGCGGCGGCCTCGGCGAAGGCCCAGTTCACCTCGCGGAAATTGGGCCAGTCCACGGGGTCGTAATTGTAGCGTTCCTTGAAGGAATGCAGGATCGGCCAGAACGCCTCTTTCGAGGTGACGTGATAGAATTCCCTGACCTGATGCGCAGACAACGGAAGGCGCGAGACCGAATACTTGCCGTAGGCGTCGTCGATCTCGATGACTTGCTCGAATTCGGGGTTGGAGGGATCCTCGGCCAGTTTCCACGCGACCCATGCGCCGTGATCCACCGCGCCGAAAAAGCTTTTCAGCGTCGGAACGATGCCGTTGGGGCTGGCGTTTTCCTTCAGGACGATGCGGCCGTCCTCCTCCACCTCTTCATAGGGCTGGCGGTGGTAGACGATGACGAGATCTGACGACATGGACTATCTCCTTTTTCGGGGTCTCAGGCGGCGGGACGGCGCAGGGCGTCGAAGGCGAGAATGGCCTCGGCGATGCCGGCCGCTCCCTCGCCAGAGGCGAAATGCACGTGGTCCTGGCCCTCCAGCGCCGAAACCAGATCCGGCTCGGAATTGCCGACCGCCACGGCCGGAAGCCCCAGCGACAGCATCGACAGGTCATTGAGCGTGTCGCCCGCCACAAGGCAACGCTCGTTGGCCACGCCCAGATGCGTCAGAAGCCGCAGGAGCGACGGCCCCTTGCTGACGCCCTTGGGCAGGACGTCGAAAAACCGGTTGTCGGAAACCAGCGCATCGAGACCCATCGCGGCGACGGTATCGAGTGCTGCGGCATCGAACAGCTCCGCGTCCATGTCGTAGCTGACGCGATAGCGGAACCCGGTCGACTGCAGGCGCAGCCCCGTGGCGTGGTGCAGCGCCGCCTGAACGCGCGATCCGGCGTCGCCCCATGCGGCGGCGATCTCGGCCTCGAGGTCCTCGATGGGGCTGAGCAGGTGGTCGTGGTCGACCGAGGCGATGGTGGTGCCGACATCGCCCACCACGTAATCGGGGCGCGGCACGCCCCCCTTGCGCGTCAGGTTGCGGATGAAGCCCGGATCGCGACCCGTCACGAAGATCAGCCCGACATCGGCGCGGTTGCCCTCGATCCACTCATAGAGACGCGCGCGCGACGCCTCGGATCCGCCGAGGAACGTGCCGTCCAGATCGGTGGCGAGAACGAGCGCCTTTTTCGAGAGATCTCCTGTGGTGTCGGATGCTACGATCTGGGTCATGTGAACCTTTCTGCAAGTTGCTGGATGGCCATGTCCGTGGCCGGGTGATCAAAGGAGAGGTCGAGCGCGCGCGGCTCGCCCTCGATGGGACGCGACCAGAGCGCGGCGAAGGTATCGCCAAGCTCGGCGCCATTGTGCAGGATCGCGCGCACAGCCTCGCTGATGGGCATGGAAACGCCCACGCGGCGCGCAAGGTCGGTGACGGACCGCGCGTTCATCTCGCCCTCCACGACGACGGGCTGGCCGTCGAAACAGGCCTCGCGCGGGGTGCCCTGCCCGAGTTGCAGGCCCAGCGACATGTTGCGCGAGGTGGGGCTGGAGCAGGTGAGCGTCAGATCGCCCATTCCCGAAAGGCCCGTCACCGTCTCGCGGCGCCCGCCCAGCGCCTCGGCCAGCGCCTTCATCTCGTCGACGCCGCGGGTGATCAGCGCCGCGCGGGTGTTTTCGGCAAAGCCCGCGCCCGTCATCATTCCGCAGGCGATGGCGATGACGTTCTTGACCGCGCCGCCGACCTCCACCCCGACCAGATCGTCGGACACGTACGCGCGGAAGCTTTCGGTCGAAAGCGACATCGCCACGCGGACCGCCGGGCTTTCGTCAGGCGTGAGCCGGTCACGATGCGAAAACGGGAAGGCGACGGTCGCGGCGGTCGGATGGCCCAGCGCGGTCTCGGCCGCAAAGGTCGGGCCCGAAATGCAGCCCACGGGATTGCCGCCCAGTTCCTCCTCGGCGACCTGCGTCATCAGAAGCCCGGTCTCCGCTTCGATGCCCTTGGCGCAGACCGCGACGGGTACGTCCTTCGGCAGGTACTCGGCCATCTGCCGGGCCACCGAGCGCACCGAGCGCGAGGGCACGACAATGGCGGCGGCCTCTGCCCCGTCGAGCGCCGCGCGCATCTCGTGGACGGCATGCAAGGTATCGGGCAGCGCGACCCCGGGCAGGTAGCGGGAATTCTCAGCCCTCGCGTTGATGGCATCGCAGACCTGCATGTCGCGGCCCCAGATGCGCGTGGTCACGCCGGCCTTGGCGAATGTCGCGGCCACCGCCGTGCCCCAGGCTCCCGCGCCCAGAACGGCCACGCGGTGGAAGCGCTTCGGATGGTTTGGGCGCGGAATCGCCGCGACGACATGATGCTGCATCTCGTTTGCCACCTGGTCGGAAAGTGAAGGGACGGGGCCCGGAGGCAGCCCGCATCGGTACGCCGTCGTTTGCGGCGGGAATGTCGTTTAAAGACCATTCATGTCGTAAAACGTGCATTTCTGAGCGGAAAGGTCAATGCTGCATCCGCGAAAATTGTCGGATTTTGGGAGAAACCCGGGATTGAAGGCTGTTTTTCGCCCACGAGATAATCGATAGGCGAGCATCCCTGCCCCAAAATATAGCTATCCATTGAGCAAATGCGACACATACAGGTCGTTTTTTGACAATTCGTTCAGAGTGCTTAGATATTGCCGCAGCACAGCATGGCCAAAATCGAGGGAGCACTCACCGATGACATCGCATGTTCGCACCGCAATTTTCCCCGTCGCAGGGCTTGGAACGCGGTTCCTGCCGGCCACCAAGGCCACGCCGAAGGAATTGCTGCCGGTTCTCGACACGCCCCTGATCCAATACGCGATCGACGAGGCACGGGACGCGGGCGTGGAGCGCATGATCTTCGTCAGCCACCCCTCCAAGCAGGCCATCGAGCGTCACGTCATGGACGATGCGCGGTTGCGTGCAACGCTGACCGCACGCGGCAAGGAGGACCTCGCCGAGGAACTGGCCGAAAGCGCGCTTTGCCCCGTTCAGGATGATGTGGTGTTCGTCATGCAGGACGAACCGCTGGGGTTGGGCCATGCCGTGCTCTGCGCGCGCGGCCACGCCTTGCCCGGCCCCGTGGCCGTCCTGCTGCCCGATGACCTGATCCTCGGTCCTCCCGGCGCGCTTTCCGAAATGATCGCGGCCTACGATCCGGACAGCGCCGGTCACATGGTCGCCACGATGGAAGTCGCGGCGGAGGACACCCGGAAATACGGCATCCTGTCGGTAACGGGCCGCAACGGACAGCGCCTGACCTCCGACGGGATGGTCGAGAAGCCGGCCCCCGAGGACGCGCCCTCACGCGACGCGGTGGTCGGGCGTTACGTGCTCGACCACTCGATTTTCGAGGCCCTCGCCACGCAAACGCCAGGTGCCGGCGGTGAGATTCAGCTGACCGACGCGATTGCGCGCGGCGTGTCGCGCGTCGGCCTCGTGGGCTTTCGCTATTCGGGCAAGCGTTTCGACTGCGGCTCGAAGGTCGGCATGCTCGCCGCAACGCTGGAACTGGCCGAGCGCGACCCGGACTGCGCCGCACTGCTGCGCGAAATGGGCCTCGCGACCGATACTCCCCGAGCGGCCTAGCCCAAGACGGGCCGACCCGCTCAATGCACGAACAGGAGCGAGATCACGCCCACCAGGACGAGGCTCAGCGCCCAGACCAGATCGAGGTTGAACCAGCTTTTCGACAGGAAACGCAGGCCCAGCCAGCGATAGACGCCGAAGGCGATGACCCCGCCCGACAGCGTCATGGCCAGCGTATGCGACACCGCGACCGCCACGGCGATCCCGGCATTGCCCGCCATCAGCTCCGAGGCCGCCGCGTGGCCGGTATCGGTTTCGATGGTCCGGCAGATGCCGAGGTAGATCGGCACCAGCATCAGCCCGGCGCCATGTGCCATCGCCGCGAGGAATGACCACAGCGCCAGCCGCGAGGGCGGAACCCGCGCAAGGAACCGCGGGTGCCGGCGGTTGATCAGCAGGTAGACCCCCAGCGCGATGACGAGGCAGGCCGCGCCGATCTGGATTTCGCGCTGCCATTCGGCAAGGAAAAGCAGCGCCGTGAACGGAAACAGGATCGCCGCCATCGCCACGAGATGCCCACCCGCAAGCGCGAGGAGCGCCTTGAACAGGCTCCCCCGGTCGCGATCCATCAGGGCCGCCGACACCGCCAGCGGCCAGCCCATGCCGGGATTGACCCCGTGATAGATGCCTGAGGCGACAACGGCCCACCACAGGGCCGTTGCCGTATCGACGCCCTCCACCCGTCAGACGGAGGGGTAGCAGAAACTGTCCGTGGAACAGTCACCGCCTTCGAGGCGGATCTGGTGGCTCCGGTAGCCCTTGGGGAACTCGATATAGAAGTCCGGGTCGAGCTCCAGACCGCCATTCGCGCCCACATTGGCCATGACCATCTGGCCGCCCTCGTCTTCGGGATAGAACTGATCGTCCCATGTCGAATAGAGCGAGTTGGTCCAGTAGACGCGCTTGCCGTCGCGGCTGATCTCGACCATCTGCGGGCCGTAGGCAAAGGGCTTGCCGTTGGGGTGCGGCGTGCCGCGTGCGATACCGCCGATCTCGACCTTGCCGGCGAGCTTGGGGTTCATCGGATCGGAGACATCGTATTGATGCATCTCGCCCAGGCCCCAGCAGGCGACATAGAGATACTTGTCGTCGAGGCTGAGGTCGATATCGGTGACCAGCGGCGGCACCGCCTCGAACCCCTGCAAGAGCGGTGGCAGGTTCTCGGCCTTCTCGGGGCGCGGATCGATGGTGAGGGTCTTTTTCGCCTCGAAGGTGCCGTCATCCTTCTGCCACCAGGTGAAGATCGCGCCCTGCAGGTTGGTGGTATCCACGACGACCCCGCAAAAGCCGTAATCCTTGGACGGGTCATGCGCAGGCCGGATTTCCAGCGCCATCTGGTGATTTTCGCCCAGGTCGATGGTCTGCACGTTCTTGCGCTCGCGCAGGTTCCAGAAATGGATCGAATGGCCGTACTTGTTCGACAGAAGGTCCTCGGCGACGATGCCGTTCTCGAATTGCGGCGGCAGGCCCCATTCGGAGCTGACCATGTAGTCGCGCGGCAGGTTCCACCAGAAATCGTAATGCTTGTCCTGCTTGCCGCGGTCCATCTCGTAGCGGCCGAGGATGTCGAAGGTCTCGCAATCCATGATGAAGATGCCGGGCGGCCCGTCGGTTCCGTCCGCGCCGCCGCCGCCCAGCGTCGAGACATAGATGCCCTCGGGGCCGCAATGGATGGTGTGTGGGCGCGAATAGCCCGTCTTGGCGAAGACCTCCTCGGGCTCGATGATCTTGTGGATCTTGGCCTTCAGGGGTTCCTTCACGTCGATCACGTAGATGCGCGAGGACCGGATGCCCGGGATGATCAGGTAGCGCCGTTCGAGAAAGGCGTGCCCGGTCAGCGGCGACAGGGCCGAGGAACAGGCGTTCCATCCGAAGTGATGAAACTCGTCGCCCTTGTTGGGCATGATGAGTTGATGAACGATCTGGCCATACGTGTCGGACGCAGGGTTCACGTCGACGACGGCAAGGCCGTCGGGCTGCGACCCGTCCGGACTGAGCATCAGCGTGAAGGCGAGCGTTTCCGCCGGGGCCTCCATGGCGAGCTTCGGGGTTGCGTGGAACGTCGGGTCGGGTCTCAGGTTCATGGTCGGCTCCTCCCAGGCCAGGGCGATCATGTGGTGGTTCGGTCGTTTGTTTTTCGCCCTCGAGAGAGCGTGGCACGAAAATCCGAGTCGGGGATACAATCATCTTGCAGACCGCCGATCCGCCAGTGGCGGCGAGCGGTGCCGCCAAGGCCAACCGATCGCGGACGACCGGGCCCGGTTGGTCAGCCGAGGCGCTTGGCACGCCGGGTTCCGGCTCATCGGTCGGGGACATGAAAGATCTGGCGGATGCGTCCTGGCCACCGTGGGCCGAGACGCCGAGGCGACAGATCGACCATCTGCCAGCGGGACGAGGTCGCCAGCACCCGGCGGGAACCTAGACGGCGAGGCGGTTTGCCGGCTGCTCCCAGCGCGCGGTCTCGCCCGAGCCTTGGGAAATCACGAACCGACCGACAACAGAGCGGAGCTCGACAGACTTGGCGCGCAGGGCCTTGCTCGTTTCCGTCGCCTCGTCGGCCATGGCCGCGTTCTGGCGCGCGGTCGCATCGATCTCGTGCATGGTCTGGCCGATCTGGGACAGGGTCGCCGCCTGAACGCGCGAGGCCTCGTCTATTTCGGCGATGTTGCCTTTGACCGCCTTGACCATGGACGTGATATCGCGCAGCGCAAGGCCGGTTTTTTCCACGTCTTCCACCCCGGATCTGACATTCGCCTCGCTGGCCGCGACCAGTTCCTTCACCTGCCGCGCCGCGTCCGAAACCTGGTCGGCAAGCGCGCGTACCTCCTGGGCCACGACCGCGAAGCCGCGGCCGGCGTCTCCGGCGCGGGCTGCCTCGACGCCCGCGTTGAGCGACAGGAGGCTGGTCTGAAAGGCGATGTCGTCGATCATGCTGCTGATCCCGGTGATTTCCCGGGACGTGCTGCGGATCAGGTCCATCGATCCGGTGGTGCTGTCCACGACTTCGCTGCCCGCCTCCGCCTTGCGGGCGGCGTCCGATGCGGTCTCGGTCGAGGCCGCCGAGTTCTTCGCGGCCTCCTCGAGCAGGGCCGACAGGTGCTTCAACCGCTCCGCCGTTTCGGCGACCATGGAGGTCTGATGCTCGGTGCGGGCGGAAAGCTCATCGACGGCCGTGCCCAGCGTATCGGAGCGCCGCGCGATCTCGAGCGCGGTCTCCACGACATCGGCGACCACGGCGCGCAGGTTGGCGCAGGTCTTGTTGAAATTGGCGACAAGACCCCGGTAGGCCTCCCCGTAGTCGCTGGTGATCTCGTGGGTCAGGTCGCCCGAGGACAACCGCTGAAGCGCCTCCATCAGTTCGCCGATGATGCCCTCCCTGGCGCACTGTTCGGCCTCGCGTTCCCGTTCGGCGACCTCGCGCGCATCCCTCAGCATGTAGGTCAGCGCCTCCATCGCGTCCCAGATCACGCGGATCTCGTCGAGACCGCGATGACTCTGGCGAAATTCCCGGTCCAGATTGCCCGCGGCCATGTCCTGCAATGTCGCAGTCGCGGCCTCCAGCGGGCCGACCAGCTTTCTTTGCAGCGCGATCAGGGACGCCAGCGTCAGGGCGGCGATCGCGACCATGATCGCGGCGCTGAAGGCGCGGGCGCGCCGGGACTCGCGCAACTGCTCGGCCCAGTAGCCCTGGATGTGGTCGCCGGCGACGGGCGCTATCCCCGCGACGGCATCGAGCGCGGCATTGGACAGCGCGAAGAACTCCTCGAACCCATAGGGGATGTCCGCCCTCGCACCGCTGCGCATGGCGTTCATCGCCGCGTCCATCCGCTCCAGCGCAGGCAGATACGTGGACGTGAAGGGCCGCTCGACATTCTCGATCGCCGCCGTCAGCCCCGCCGGAAGCTCCACCGCGTCTGCGGCGACACGCAGCTGGTGCCAGGCAGCCTCGGCGCGGGCGGTGTCGATGCGCGCCTCGCCCACATAGGCGATGGGGACGGGCCGTTCGGTCAGCGTGGCGATTGCGTAGAAGGTCCGCGCACGCCCGCCGTATTCGCGGACCTCCCACGCAAGCGACTGTATCCGGCTGAGCATCATCTCGCGGGTCGAGGATTCACCCCGCGGCAGGACCAGGAGTGCGGAGGCGGCGAAAAGATCCTCGATCAAGGATTTCAACTCATAGGGGAGTGCGCTGGACCTGACGGGGTTGCGGGCGTCGCCGGTCCGGGCGAGCAAATCGTCCGCCTCCCGGCGCAGGGCCGCGATGCCCGCCCGGGCGCTGCGCACCTGATCGGCGAAGAGCGTGCGGCTTTCAAAGGACGGCTTGTCCTCGAGGCTGTCCATGGCCCGAAGAAGCAATCCGTCAGACTGCGCGCGCTGCTGTTCGATCAATTCGAGGAAAGCCGGGGGGATCGCGGTGTCGAGCGACAGCGCGACCTGGGTCACGCTACGCTCGAAGGACAGCGCGACGATGCCCTCGTACCAGTCGGAGCGCGCATTCGCCAACGCCGCCAGCTGCACGTCCTGCACCACCTTGTGATGCGCCCGCCACAGCCGTTCGGCCGCGAGGTATAGCGAGAACACCCCCAGGATCAGGAGGACAAACATGACAGCGCGCGCAATCCGCATCCCTGGCTCCAACAACTGCTCGGGATGCTGCTAAAGCGAAAACCCTAACGAACCGATACCAGAGGGCCGTGGCTCAGGCCGCCAGCCAACCGCTCAAGGCCTCGGTCACCGCGCCGGGTCGTTCGAGGGTCGGCATGTGCCCGGCCTCCTCCACGATCACCAGCCGAGAGCCGGCGATCAGATCGTGCATCCGTTCGTGCCGCTCCACCGGGCAGAGCGCGTCCTGCCGACCGCAGAGGATCAGCGTTGGCACTTTCACCCCGCGCAGGGATTCCTGCTGGTCGGGCCGGTCGCGCAGCGCGATCGACTGGCGCTCGAAAACCTCCGACCCGAGCGACAGCGCCATCGCCATGCACAGATCGAGGATCTCGTCATGGCGCGGGCCTTCGGTCAGGTAGTTGGGCTTCAGCTCTTCACGCATGACCCGCTCCAGCCCGCCGGAGCGCACCGCCTCGATCTGGGGACCGCGCCGCGCCTGGACCTCCGGCAGCTCGGCACGCGGGTTGGTGTCAAGAAGCGCAAGCCGCGTGACACGCTCCGGGGCCTGCCGGATCACCTCCATCGCGACGATCCCGCCCATCGAGAGCCCCGCGAGCGCGAAACGCCGAGGCGCGGCCTCAAGCACCTGTCGGGCAAGCGTGCCCATGTCCGCCGCGCCCGTGATGTCGCCATGGACCACGTCCCGCTCGGCGGCGATGGCCTTGGCCTGGGGTCCGAAAAGCCGCCCATCGCACATCATCCCCGGCAAAAGGAGAAGCGGCTCCGTCATGCCACGCGGGCCGCGCCTTCGCTGAGCGCCGCGAGCTTGGCATAGGCGATCTCGGGATCGACCGCGCCGAAGCCCGCGAAGGTGCCGAAGCCGCAGTCGCTGCCCGCGATCACGCGCTCGGCGCCGACAATGTCGACGAAGCGCTCGATCCGCTGGGCCACAAGGTCCGGGTGTTCGACGAAATTGGTCGTGGTGTCGACGACGCCGGGGACCAGCACCTTGTCCTCGGGGATGTCGGCCTTGCGGTCACGGAACACGGCCCATTCGTGGCCATGGCGGGGGTTTGAGGTCTCGAACAGGACATAGCGCGCCTTGGCGGACATCAGCGTGTCGAACATCCTGGACATGGGGATGTCGCAGACATGCGGCCCCTCGTAATTGCCCCAGCAGATGTGGATGCGCACGCGGTCCTCGGGGATATCGGACAGCGCGTGGTTCAGCGCCTCGACATGCGAATTTGCCACCTTCACGAACTCCTGGTCCGAGAGATCGGTGAACAGCATGTGGCGGCTGAGCGCGAGGTCGGGGCAGTCGAGCTGCAGGTCCAGCCCGGCGGCAACGATGGTGTCGTATTCCTCCTTCATGGCGTCGGCGAGTGCGGCGAGATAGGCCTCTCGCGTGGGGTAGTGGTCGTTCTGCAGGAACAGGCTGATCACCCCCGGGCTGGCGGCATTCATGAAGCCGCGCTCGATGCCATTCGCCTCCATCGCGGCTTTCAGATTTGCGATATCCTTCCCCAGCTCGCCCTGGCCTTTGGATTTCACCTCTCCAACGCACATGGGCCGCGCGTATTTCGGCGTCCCCCCCTCGTTCGCCAGTCTTTCCAGGAAACCGGGAAAGCGCTTCAGGTCCGCGGGCGCGTTGCGGGGGCTGTCACCGTCGAAGCCCGTATAGCGGTCCTTCACATAGGTGGCGTAGGAGATTTTCGACGTTTCTCCATCGGAAACAATATCCACACTAGCGGCCTTCTGTTTCGCAACCGTCTGCAGCACGGCCTCGGTCATCGCGGCGTCGAAATCGGCCTCGTCGTACGGTTCGCCGCGCTCCCGGGCGAAAATGAAATCGACGACCTTCTGCGTGCGCGGCAGGCTGCCGACATGGGTGGTGAGAATGCTCATGTTCGTCCCTCTTCCATGGTGGCGGGCACCTCCGCCGCTGGCAACCTGCGGCGGAGAAAGCCCATCCAGTTGTCCTGACAGATGCCCTGGATCAGCGTATCGCCAAAGCCGGCCTCGCGCATCGCCTCGACCAGCGTCTGCAGCTCGGCGGCGGAGCCCAGCCCCTCGGGCATCGGCGCGCCATCGAAATCCGAACCGAGGCCCACGTGGCCCTCTCCGGCCATCTCGACCATGTGGGCGAGGTGGCGCACGGCGAAATCGATCCCGCCCTCGGGCGCACGCTTGCCATCGGGGCGCAGGAACATGGTGCCGAAGTTCAGGCCGACCATGCCGCCGGTCTCACCCACCGCCTTGAGCTGAGCATCGGTCAGGTTGCGCGCCGTGAGCGATATGGCACAGGCGTTGGAATGGGTCGCGACGAGCGGCAGGCCTTCCTTGGCGACATCCCAGAACCCCTGCATCGTGATGTGGCTGCAATCCACGACCATGCCGCGCGCGTGGGCCTCCCGCACCAGCGCGCGGCCCGCGTCGGTCAGGCCCGGCCCGGTGTCCCCGTCCGAGCCGGTCCGGAACGGCACGCCACGGGCGAACACGTTGGGCCGCGACCAGACCGGGCCGAGGGAGCGCAGCCCGGCATCGTACAGCTTTCCCAGTCCCTCCAGATCGGCATCGATGCATTCCGCGCCTTCCAGATGGAGCACGACGGTCAACGGCCCT
>Ga0102941_1000216_pt1 | contig 25501 bp, 21 predicted proteins | sample SalPonR2_C_D2_MG_FD_79281 | JGI IMG/M metagenome (GOLD analysis project Ga0102941, IMG submission 79281) | Salt pond soil microbial communities from South San Francisco under conditions of wetland restoration - Salt Pond MetaG R2_C_D2_MG | ecosystem: Environmental > Aquatic > Marine > Intertidal... | reverse complement strand
ACATTTTTATCATTTGAGAATTGGCATATTGTATTAATTTTATTTTGACATTAAATTGCTGAAGGTAGAATGGAAAACAAAACTAAGTTTTGTATGGAAACAGAGCGTTCCCAGGTTCAACTTGGGAACGAGGTGAATCAATCCTGGAATAGATGTAAATACAAATCATCCCTTCCTACCCTTATAAAAAAACGATTCTATTAGTTGAAAATATACCTGATTAATTCTTATTTGCCAGATCCACTATTCTATTTTCAACCTTACTTTTTATTGTATCGGCCTCTTTGACATCTTTGATCAATACATCTCGTCCAATTATACCTGTATATCTGATCTGTAATTTATCAGCAGAAATGCCAAAAAATCTCTTTGCATGGCCGACTATATAATTATTAATGGCAATTGTATAAAATTGATCATCGTCTACCTTTTGACCATTGATGGTTAATTTATGCAAGCTATCGGTTTCACTATTGTAGACTCTTTTCATACCAGAAGTTTGTAATAGATCATGAGGGTCCTGGACCCTGTGTATCATCATTTGCCTGAGAGTATCTCCTCTGACTTTGATTATTTCAATAGTATTACTGAAAGGACTGATTTCCCAGATATCTCTAATAGTTATTGGCCCGGCAGCCAGATCTTTCCTGATTCCCCCGGAATTTTGAAAAGCGATATCAGTCTTGAAATGTTCTCTCAGTGCATCAGTAAACCAGTTTCCAATGTTAGAGTCACTATGAGGTCTTCTTTCCCAATCTGCTTCCAGAACACCAATTTTTTGATCCATTCGTTCCGCTACTTGAGCATCCAGCGAGTCAACAACCTTTTTAACTGCAGGATCCGGTTCTACTTTCCCCACCACAGTTTCAAGGTATTTATAATTATAATATTTAATAGTGTTATCTACTGTATCTATAGTGGCATTGAGGAGGCCTATTCTTTCTCCTCGACTACCGACCTGGCAGATTAAGATGTCATTAACTCGTACCGGTTCTGAGAGCCAGGTATGGGAGTGTCCGCCTATTATAGCATCCACCCTGTCAAGTTTGGTGGCCAAAACAGAATCAGGATGAAAACCCTGATGACTTAGAACAACAGTTAGATCCACCCTGTTTCCAAGAGAATCCGCATATTTTCGAACCTGCTCAGCTGCTTTTAAAACTTTTATATCTTTCACATTCTTTGGTAAGGAGCTACTTTTGAGAGTTTCAAGCACCACCCCGATAACTCCGATTTTGGCTTCACCCGATTGTATGATTTTATACGGCTCAACCAGGAATTTTCCGGTCTTTTTAAGTTTTATATTGGATGAGACAACTGGAAAATCGGCCAGCTCAATATTATCTTTCAAATTTTGAAGACCATAATCAAATTCATGATTACCAATTGTAAAGACATCCAGCCCAACTTGATTGAGAATTAATATTTGTGATCGACCTTTTGTAAGGGATGAAACCGGTGAACCCTGAAAATCATCCCCCGCATTCATAGTTACAGCATTGGGATAGACTCTCCTGAGGGAATCAAGGTATCCGGCCAAATTTGCATAACCACCGACTTTAATATTTGTTGAATCTTGAGTTGTTTTGTAGGGCAGGTTAGCAGCATGAAAGTCATTCCAGTGTAAAATTGTTGCTTCAGTTGTATTATTTTGCTGTGTACAGCTGACCAGAAAAATTGATAGGGAAGAGATTAAAATTAATAATTTTTTTAATTTCACAATTAGACTCCTGGTTTAATATTCTAATTATGATGGTTTCGTAAAAAGAGCCTCTCGTGTCATAGACATCTCCTTGAGGCTAAGACGCAACGGCGCAAAGTAGTTTATTGCTAGGGTGTTATAGTTTAACATTTCGACCTCAAAGAATACAACACCTTACAGCAGTCATAATTTTTATAACCTTACTTTTTACGGGTTTATCAATTATGAATCAAACTACATGCACTTTAATTTTGTTGTCAATCCTTCAATTCATCGGGTAATTCTTTTTGCGCATCAGCTCCCAGATCCTTGAGCATTTCAGTCTGTCGAATTAAATTACCCTGTCCATCACTGAGACGTTTTTTGGCTGTTTTATATGAATCCTGAGCGCGATCAAGATTTTTGCCCACTTCTTCTAGACTATCTACAAAATTAACAAATTTATCATATAATTTACCACCCCTGCGTGCAATTTCCCGGGCATTATCAGTCTGTTTTTTGAATTTCCAAAAATTTTCAATAGTACGTAGAGTTGCCAGAAGAGTCGAGGGGCCGACCACCATTATATTTTTATCCATACCATCTTCAATAATACTTCTATCAGTCTGAACAGTTGTTATATAGGCTCCTTCAACTGGTATAAACATTATCACATAATCTAGAGTATTTAATTCACGTAGCTCTTCATAATTTTTTGCACTCAGATTTTTCATGTGGTTGCGGACAGATTGAAGATGTTGGTCTAAAAATTTGGATCGTTGCTTATCATTATCTTCATTATAGTATTTTTCATAAGCGGTTAAAGACACTTTAGAATCGATCACTACATCCCTTTCATCGGGGAGATGTACAATCACGTCCGGTTTATATCTTTTACCCTGATCAGTACTTAGCACCTTTTGGGTTTCAAACATTTCTCCCTTTTTCAATCCAGAAAATTCCAGTAATCTCTCCAGGACTACTTCTCCCCAGTCGCCTTGAGTTTTACTGCTACCCTTGAGTGCTTTAGTTAAATTTTCTGCATCTTCACTGATCTGATTATTGAGTTCCTTCAGATTTTCTATTTCATTTTCTAATTTAGCGCGATCCTTGGATTCTTTATCATAGACATCTTCAACTTTCTTCTTAAATTCTTTGATCTGATCTTTCAAAGGTGAGATAACCTGATTTATATTTTCGGTACTTTTTTCTTTTTTCTGCTCAAAGATTTTATTGGCTAAATTTTCGAATTCCTCTTTTAATTCTTTGCGAGCCTTCTGCAGATTCTCCAGTTTTTCCTGATTGGCTTTTTGTTGTTCTTCCAGTCGAGTTGATAATTCTGATATATCTTCTCTTAAGCTTTCTTTTTCCTGCTGTAATTTTTCAATTTTTTTTTCTTTCTGCTGGTTTTTTTCCTGAAGTTCCTCCATTCTATCCAATTTTCCTTCCAATTTGGCATTTATTTTCTCCCTCTCAGTATTTTTTTGGGTTAATTTATCAACCTTGTGGTCGAGGCTATTGATTTGTTTTTTTAATTCCGATTTGTCATCTTGTAATTGATCGATCTGTGCATCTGCCATTTCTAGCTGGTGTTCCAGATCCTTATTATTGATAATTTTTTCTTTCTTTAAACTGGATTTGTGATAGACAAAAAATATGATTGCCAGCAGGATAAATTCTATTGCAAGGTAAATTAAAACATTCATTTAATATTTCCTTATTTTTATATATTCAGGCTCTCGAAAAAGTTAACATATTCTAACGGGAGATAAAATAATATTATTGGGAGTCGAATTAAAAGTCCGTTGAAACGGACTGTAGTTGAAGTAGGTGTATCATTTTATACACCAGGTTAAAACCTGGTGGTTGAGGCTACAACCCTGTAACAGAGCCCGGTTTTAAATCTAATCATATTTATTTGATGATTACTTGAGACAGGATCTCGCTAAAAAATTTAACGTTACCAACCGGGAGGTTAGTAACGAGGAGGAAGAAAGCAGGAGCTGGGTAACGAGAAGAAAGAACGCAGGAGGTTAGTAACAAGGGGAAAATTATAGTAGTTTTTAAAAAATTAAGGTACTATTAATTATGTTCGCCACATACTGTTCGCAGGGATCAATCATATTTTATAGAGCCATGAGTAATTTGGATAAAATGTAAAAAATACAAATGATGGGAGGTAAGTATAAATTTAAGGTATTTAGCCCCGTAAGGGCGATATATTTGTAGACAATAAGAAAAATATGATAAAAAACCCCGTTAGGGGTGACACAAACCCAAATAATAATTTTGAAGAAGGGAAAATTGAAAAAAAGGAGGGCCTTTAACTGGAAATAAATATTATTTTGCTCCTACGGGGTTTGGGGTTTTTATACCAATTGTTTTAGTATAAAGGTATAACTATATAGAAGGGAGAACAGCCATATGATTAAACATATATTGTTTGAATATTAACAGCAATCCCTTGTTTCGTGTATAGAGATGAGATAGAGCCTTTCAAAGAAAATTAAAATTACCCTCACCCTATAGGTAAAGAATCATGAATTTGATAAAGAGAGGAAAACCCAATCTAAGCCCCATAATTTATTATGGAGTAAAGATATGTTAACAAAAAACATTAGTGTGCTTCAGCGCACTTTTTTAAATAAACATATCAATCTTTGATCATGGTCAGCAACATTTTGGATTTGTCTACTGCTTCCAAACTATGTGGTTTTTTAGCCGGCATGATTATCATTTCATCTTGTGTAATTGTATAGGAATTATCTGAAATAGCAACTTCAAGTTCTCCATCGAGGACCTGCACCATAGCATCAAAGGGGGCTGTATGTTCACTCAAATATTCACCTTTATCAAAGGCAAATAGAGTTATATTGCCCGTCTCTTTTTCTATGATTGTTTTGCTAACTACTGCTCCGTCCTGATAGGCGATCATGTCTTCTATGACTTTAGTTTCTACTTTGTCTGACATAAATATTGCTCCTTTTAAAATTATATAGAACTCTATTAAACCTACAAAAAAGATAGGAAATAGTAAATCAATTTTCATACATAACAAAGTCCGTTGAAACGGACAAAAATTTGCGGGTGGTATCATGCACACCAGGTTAAAACCTGGTGCTTGAGAATTCATCCAGGGCAAAATAGCTTTATGGGGGTATCATTTATACACAATGTTGTAACCTGGCGTTAGTAGCTTGCAGCCAAAACCTTGTAGGGCCCAGGGGCCTGCAAGGTTTTAATTTATAGAAAGAAGAACAGTTATATAATCAAAGAAGTTTGGAATAGTACAGATTAATTATAACCTGGCTCTTTTATTATTGATATCAAAACCTGATGATTTAGAAGGCAATCTGTTGGATTGCATACCTCGGTCTTTTTTCTCCAAAAATTGACATGGTCAATTTACTCCAAAAATCAAAACTTGATCAATTTGTTCAATTTAGATAGGGATTATTTTCAAATATTAAACCAAATTATTTCCAGAGTATAATTTGATAGCTGCCATATTTCAATTAAATTTCATTGCCCTGGATCAAATATTGGATCAAAGCAGATTTAATGAGCACTAAAAAGATATTCATATCAGCAGGTGAACTTTCCGGTGATATTCACGGCGGAGATCTAATTCATTCCCTTACAAATAAACAAACTGATATTGATATAACCGCTATTGGTGGGGATAATATGCAGGAGGCTGGTGCTGATTTATTATACCATATTGAAGAAACCTCTTTTATGGGGCTGGTAGAAGTAGTCAAACATTTGCCCAAGATATATTCAATCTGGCGTACTACAAAAAAACATATTCAGAAGATTCAGCCTGATTTGATAATTTTAATCGATTATCCTGGTTTTAATCTGCGTTTAGCCAAATTTGCAAACAAACACAATATTCCGGTGGTCTATTACATTAGTCCTAAGATCTGGGCCTGGAAAGAATACCGTGTTAAAACAATACGTAAATCTGTAGATAAGGTGATCTCAATTCTGCCCTTTGAAGTTGAATGGTATCGAGAAAGAGGAGTAGAGGTTGAATATGTTGGCAATCCTCTGGTAGAACAGTTTGAGCCGGTAAAAGAACCGAAAAAAAGTAATTTGATCCACAATCCCCAAATTGGACTTTTCCCCGGTAGTCGCAATCAGGAGGTAGACTCACTTTTACCTACTATGATCAAAGGCGTACAAAAATTAAAATCGAAATATTCAGGTTTAGAGGCTCGTATAGCAATGGCTCCGGGAGTTGATTTCAAACAATATCGTTCAGAATATCCATTTCCCTGGTTAGAATGGGAGCAAGGCAACAATACTGAAATTATGCGGGAATCAGATTTTTTGATAATGTGTTCTGGTACTGCTACTCTGGAAGCAACAGTACTCAATACTCCCATGGTTGTTCTCTACAAAGTATCTCCTTTGACCTATCTTTTGGGTAGGTGGTTGATTAAAGTTTCCTTCATTTCTTTAACAAATCTAATTGCTGATAAAGAAATCGTACCTGAATTAATTCAATACCGGGCCGATTCTGATCATATCTATTCGGTTGTAAAGGATTATTTTCAAAATCCGGATAAAATCAATCAGATGCGTAAAGACCTTGCTCAGGTAACTCGAATGCTTGGGGAAGAAGGAGTCTCAAAACGTGCTGGTGAAGTTGTATTAAAAACCATCAAACAATATGATTAAAATTAAATATATTAGAAAATTATTACTTCCCCTTTCATACCTCTATGCTTTTATAACCAAAATAAGAAATTTACTCTATGACAAGAACATTTTAAATGCGAAAGAGCTACCTGTACCTGTTATATCAATTGGGAATATTACAGTAGGGGGTACTGGGAAAACTCCCTTTTGTATTGCTGTAGCAAATTTTTTGGATGAAAAAGGTTTGAAAATAGGGATAGTTTCAAGAGGGTATAAAAGAAAAAGTACCGGTCAGGTTATTGTATCAACAGGAGAAAAACCTCTCGTTGATCCCGGAGAAGCCGGGGATGAACCCTATTTAATTGCTAGGAAAACTAAAGCAGTAGTGATATCTAATTCCAATAGATATAAAGCCGGGCAGACTGCAATCAATGATTTTGGCTGTGATGTTTTATTACTTGATGATGGCTTTCAGCATAGGTTAATGGACCGTGATCTTGATATTGTCTTGTGGGATCAACAATATTCACCGCGGCAGGAAAACCTCTTACCGGCCGGTGACCTCAGGGAAAATATAACCAGCCTTAAAAGAGCAGATTCAATAGTTTTTACCAGAACAGATTCGTTACCAGAAGAGCAGTCAAATTATTTTGCTGAGCTAAATCCCGAATTAAAACAATTTACATCTAACCTGGAAATTGATCAAATCTATGGGTTGAATAGAGAAGAAATTATTGCAAAAGAAAAATTAAAAAGCAAGTCTTTGTTGGCCTTCTGCGCTCTGGGAAATCCAGACCAGTTTATAGACACTGTTCAAAAATTATCTCCTGGTAAATTATCTCATACAACTTTTCCAGATCACTATAAATATACTGAAAAAGATAGGGAGAATTTGCAACAGAAAAGTAAAAATTTTGATTATTTGATAACAACTGAAAAAGATTGGGCAAATTTACCTGAGAATTGTACTTTTAAGCAAAACCTCTTAATATTAACTATCAAGTTCAATCTAACATCAAATTTGAAATCATTTTTATTAAAGAAAATTAGGTCAATGGGAGATATATGACAACCTGGTAAATAATAACATTTACGTCACTGAGTCTTTGTCATACTAGTTGGCCCTGATATGAGAGAGCTTTTTGCAATATAGTTTCATAGGATATTCGCAAATTTTTGTTGCTATTTCAGCCCCCAATACGAATATTCGTAAATAGGGCTCTTTAGTTCTACAAAAAATTGTATTCTTCCATTAGAAAATATAATCATGAATTATGTTTCAGAAAATTTATGGAGGGAAAGTAATAAAATTTTAGAATACTGGAATCCTGGCACAGACCTTGAAGTAGTATAAATACAACTAATAGAAAAATATTCGAAAAGGTGAAATTATGAAAAAGTATAAAATATCAATATTAGTTATTACCTTACTTCTGTTTGTAGGAATACCAACCAATCTATTTGCCCAGGACGAAACTACTAATAAAGAAGACCAGGAACAAGTTCAGGAGCAAGATAGAGAACATCAACCTGAAGAGAAACCTGAACAAGAACAACTCCGTGAAGAAGCACAACAGACTTCAGAAGGGGAGGGGCAACCAGACAATAGAGGTTTTGTTGATGAAAATGGAGATGGTTTTAATGATAATTCTCGAGAAGATGCTTCCAATCAGGATATGATGTCAGAGGAAGGTAGAAAAAACTCCCGGGAAGGCAGAGAAAATGCCCAGAAAAATAGGGAAGAAGCCCGAGAACGCCAGCAAAAAAGATTTGATAATTTTATTGATGAAAACGGAGATGGATTAAATGATAGGCGTTTTGGTCCAGCTCAGGGTGGTATGCCAGAAGGTATCCGGGATAAGGTTATGGATAAAATTGGTAATGCCCGAGAACAAGGGAAAGGTGAAAAGGGAATGCCGGATAAAGCAGGTCCTGAAAATAGACCTGGTCCACCCGATAATCCTGGAAATAATAATGGTGATTCTCCCGGTGATACACCTGATAATGGAGGTAATCCTAATGAAAACCCTGGAGGACAGTCTGGAAATGAGAATGGACCTCCCGGCGGTGGCAGAGGGAATTAATTTCTGATTACTGTTTTAATTTTAGATTAAAATTATCATTGATTGAGCCGAAAATGAAAATGTATTTTGGATTGGGTGGGGATGTTCTTGTAGGCAGAAGGTAAGGACTTTCATTAATGAAAACTAAATTATTCGTTTTTTATTTTATATTGATTATAAATTGTGGCTTTGCTGAATTAAATCTGGATCTAAATACCAATCTGGGTACTACAAACAATCTTACCAATAATTATAGAAATATAAACGATACATATTTTGCTCCAGAAGTAAGAATAAGCAATTATACTGACAACTTTGGATTTTATTATCAAGGCAATACAACTCAGTTAATGGATAGTACCAAATATAATCGTTATAAACAAGTTTTAGGGTTAAATTACTATAAAAATCTTACTGAAAATATAAATTTATATTCCGGTAGTAAAATTCAATGGAGGAAAAATCAATCTCAGTATTCATATTATGATTATCTTGATTCCAGATTGTTTTTAAATCTGAAAATATATTTTTCACAACGAACATATCTGAGAACCGGATTTGTTTCCAATTATAAGAATTTTTTTGAAGAGAAGGCCTGGAGGCATGTTGAATATAATCTCTGGTCCATGATAAACACTTCTTTACCTACTCGAACAACCTTGCGGGCTTATCTAAGTTATAAAAATAGGAATTTTTTAAAATATAAAGATGATACTGGAGCAACGGCTGAAATCAATACACTCTGGTTGTTAAAAGGTAAATTCCGGATTGCTCAGTCAATTTCTAGAAATATTGGAATTTATACAGAATTTTCTTATCAGTATAATCCTTCTAGTGACAATCCTGATAAGTTAAATTTTAGTAGTTTTAGTCCTATAGACGATTATTTTGGATACCAAAACTGGAATTGGGAAACGAATTTGAAAATTAGATTCTCTCATAGTTTTACTACTGCCTTAAAATTTGAATACTATCAGCGTAAATATTTAAATCGGGCTGTCTATGATTATAATAAATCTACTCAACAATGGGGCCAGGATAGTACAGGAGCATATATAATTCTGGAGCCGAATAGGTTGGATAAAGGTTATAGTATTAATCTATCTGGAGAATGTAATTTTCAGGATATATTTGGTTTATCTGCCGATCTATTATTAGAACCGTATCTATTTTATAGAAAAAATAATTCTAATGATATATATTTTGAATATAATGAGTATGGACTAGGCCTTAATATTGCTTATCTAATAAATTTATAGTACCTTTTATTAATCTAAGTTTGGTTAAAAAGTTTTGAAGTGGATATATGGAAATACTTGATAAAATCAAATTAAATAAAAAATACATTTTAATCCTTTTTACCTTTTTAATTTTATTTTTTGTTATCTCTGGATACCTAGAATATCGCTCTCGACGGACAAATGTCATAAAATTGATGCAGCAGAATTCACGCAATTTATCCCGTACAATTAAACAGGCCAGTATTAATTCTCTGCTGAGTTATAATTACTTAAACTCGCAGTCCAGAGAACAAATGTTAACTACTCTAACTTTTATTGATTGTCGAGATTCGACTTCTAAATTAACTCGAAAATTTTTTGCTAATATTAAAAAAAGTACTAATATTAGGAAGGTACAGATATTAGATAGCAATGGAAAGTTGATTTTTTCCTCCAGAGATGAAATGCAGGTCAAACAAGAGAAGAAAATTCAATCTTTTCTTAATAATAATCAAAATTTTAAATTAATAAGTGGTTCAAGAGATAATTATATGGTTCAAGCCTTGCTTCGCCGGTCTCAAGGAGGAGTTATCATTGGCACTTTTAATGTAGAAAATTTAGTTAAATTCAATAAAAAAAGAGGAATAGGTGATTTTTTAAATAATGCTGTGAAAGATTCTTCAGTTCTATATGTTGCTATACAAAATAAACAGGGCATCCTCGCTGCTTCTCAAAGAGTTGATTCATTATCTTCTATTAATTATGATTCATTTTTACAAAATGTGCTTGAGAAAAAGCAATTTCAATATAGGTATAAGAGCTGGAAGGGACAGAAAGTCTACGAGTCCGTGCTCCCTTTTTCACTTTTAGATAATTATAAAGGGCTTATCAGAATCGGACTGGATTTTTCTCCTATTCAACGAGTACAAAAATCGGCTCTCTGGAATGTGTTGATAAGAGTAGTTATTTTAACTATCCTGGGATTTCTTGTTTTAGGATATACAATGTCTAGAAATACAGTCGAGACTTTAAGAAAGGAAAAGGAACGGATTACTGAAGAAGTATATGAGTTACAGAAAAGTTTGAGAGAAAAAGAAAAGCAAAATGCAATTCACCACCTTGCTTCAGGCGTAGCTCATGAAATAGGCAATCCTCTCAATGCTCTTTCCTTAACTGTCCAAAGATTGCAAAGAAAAATCTCAAGTAAAAATGATGATGTCCACGAGATGATGTCCCTAATCAGAAATGAAGTGGACAGAATTGATAAAATTATTCAAAAATTCCTAAATTTTTCCAAACCAGTTCCTCTTGAAAAACAGGAAACCGACCTTAATGAACTGATTGAAGAAATCTTGAATTTATATCAGAATAAGCTGCAAGAGAATAATATTGAGTTGAAATATAATCCCAAATCTGATTGTACCCTAAAAATTGATAAAGAGAAAATAAAACAATCTCTTATTAATTTACTGGAAAATGCTATAGAAGCCCTGGAAGATACTGATAATAAAAGAATTGAAATTGAATTAAATCGCAAAGATGAAACAGTAGAACTACGAATTTCAGATAATGGATCTGGCATGGATGAAGAAACGCGCTCTAAAATCTTTAATTTATATTTTTCTACCAAGGAAAATGGTACTGGGATAGGTCTTGCCAAAGTCTATAAAATAATTCATAATCATAATGGTGAAATTAGTGTAGATAGTACTCCTGGGGAAGGTACTACTTTTTATATTAAATTACCTCATAAGCAGTAGTGCGTGAGAAAAAATAAATCCATGTTTTTTTAATTTTACTATGATAATATGATGGTTTCATAAAAAGTCAAATATGTGTTATTTTTGACGCCTCGCTAGGGTCATCAAAGCTCTTCTTATAAGAGAGTTCCAGTGAATCTGGAGTGAAGACATCTAGAGAGGGAGCCAAAGGATTGATAAGATATTAAATCATAAGTAATTGTTAAATTATATAAATCTCTAAAAATGGTAAGAAAATTACTTTTATGGAACATTAAATATAAGATAGTTTGAATTATATAAATTAGATTGGGAGCATTATAATGCTTTCATTATCAGTATTTGTTATAGATGACGAAGAATCACAAAGAAATATATTAGAGGATTTTTTAACTGATCTGGGCTGTGAGGTTCAAACTTTTGCTGAAGGAAAAAAATGTATTGAAACACTGCAAGATGAATATGCGGATGTAGTTATAACAGATTATAAAATGCCTGGAATGAATGGAATTGAGGCTTTACAGAAGGTCAAGGATATTAATCCAAAGGTCCAGGTAATTATAGTTACTGCCTATGGAACAATTGAAAATGCTGTCAAAGCGATGCAGGAGGGAGCCTGGGATTATATTACAAAACCAATAGAAATGGATGAGCTGGAGATAAAACTTGATCGTATTCAGGAACATAACACTCTTTTAGAAGAGAATGAAAGATTAAAAAATGAGGTCGATGCACTTTCTCTGGATACGGATATTATCTATCGTAGCTCCGAAATGGAAGAAATAATAAATTTAGTTGGAAGGATTAGTAAGCGCGAATCTTCTGTTTTAATTCAGGGAGAGACAGGCACTGGGAAAGAGTTGGTAGCCAAAACTATACATAATCTATCAAATAGGGAGGACGGCCCTTTTGTTCCCGTCAATTGTGCAGCTATACCGGAAAATCTATTTGAAAGTGAATTGTTTGGTTATGAAAAAGGTGCCTTTACTGGAGCAGATAGCCGTAAAAAGGGACGTTTTGAACTTGCGAACAATGGCACCCTATTTTTGGATGAAGTCGGGGAAATTCCGGAAAATTTTCAAGTCAAATTGTTAAGAGTACTCCAGGAAAGAGAATTTCAGAGGTTAGGAGGATCAAAGACCATCAAAGCCGATGTAAGAATCTTATCTGCCACCAATAGGCCACTTAAACAACTGGTTGAAGAAGATGAATTCAGATCCGATTTATATTTTCGTTTAAATGTTATTCCAATCGATATCCCTCCGTTGAGAGACAGAAAAGAGGATATCCCAGTCCTGGTAGATCACTTTATTGACAAATATACCGAGAAAAACAATCGAAGAATTGAAGGGATTAGCTCTGGAGCACTGGATATTTTGATGAAATATGATTTTCCAGGTAATGTTAGAGAACTGGAAAATATTATCGAAAGAGCTGTCAGTCTCTCAAGAGAGAGTTTAATAACTCCTGATTCTTTATTAATTGGCGGCAAAACTGAGAATCCAGGGAAAAATCTCAAGGAGAAAGTGGCCAATTATGAAAAGAATCTGATTAGAAAAGCTTTAGAAGAGAATAATAATGTACAAACTGATGCTGCTGAAGACCTCGGAATATCAGTTACTACCTTAAACTATAAAGTCAAAAAATATTTCGGTGATGAGTAAGGATACCGAAATATCCAAAGCCATTTGAGAATAGAATCCTTGATTTCATTTATATTTTTCAAACCTAGCTCATAAGTTATCATTAAATTCAGTAATTAGAATATAATAGCCAATGTCTTATCGGGATTCATCTTTGAGTCAGAGGTTTTTTAACTTAAAAATCACTCCGGTTTTCGTTGGAATTTTTGCTTATATCTTATAAAACTATCCTTTGCTATCAGCGAATTATGGTTTTAAATATTTCGTTTCTTTTCCCCGTATTTCGTTTTACGTATAGTTAATTCATAATTCTCAATCCATAATTCTCAATTCGAATTGTTCCCCCAGGCTAGGATATTTATCTGCGTTGCAGATAAAATATCATTTCATGGTTTAATCACACAATTTTAATGATTTATACTAAGGTTTGTCTGCCATTTTAAGTGATTAATTTATAATTCTGAATTCAAAATTCTACATTCTTAATTATATTTTATCCCCGAATGGGGATGAATATCATAGCCTACCGAGATATCGGTAGGGCTGAAAGATTGAAAAACCATCATTTCCCCGAAGGGGATAAATAGTTCAAAATATTATGATAAATACATTCCCTTTTTTGGATTATATTTATTAAATTAAATATACAAAGAAATCGAGGTAATAATGAAAAGAGAAGAAATCCTCCATTTTCTAAAAAATAATAAACCAACCTTACAAAAAAAATACAAAGTTAGTAAAATCGGAATATTTGGTTCCTGCGCCAGAGGCGAAAACAATCAAAATAGCGATATTGACATTATTGTTTCTATGCCTTCGGATTTTAATAAATATTATGATCTAAAAGAATTTTTAGAACAAAATCTAAATACTGAAATTGACCTGGCTTTAGAAAAAAATATTAGGGAACTTATCAGAAGAAAAATACAGGATGAGATAATTTATGTCTGACCGTGATGTATCACTTTATATAGTTGATATACTTATCGCAATCAATAAAATAAAAAGATATACAAAAGATATTGATAATGCAGAGGAATTATTAAATAGTGAACTTGAATGGGATGCAACCATTAGAGAACTCCAGGTTATTGGTGATGCTATGAATAAAATATTGGAAAGAGATTATCTTGATAATTCGCATAGGCGAATAGTAGATTTCAGGAATCAAATAGTACACGGCTATTTTGGTATTGATCACAATATCGTATGGCAAGTAATTGAGGATAAAATTGATAAATTAAAAAAGAAACTGGTCAATGTTATAGAGTCTAATAAAATTGATCTTACAGAAGCAATCAATGCTGCTATCGAAGAGAATAAACATAATAAACCTACTGTACAATTTTTACAGAACTTATCTAATAAATTTAGCGAATAAACAGAACTAATCAGATTTTATTGTCAATATAGTTGATCATCTCAGATATAAAGGCCAGCTTCTTTGCTCTCTACCACAGAATTTTGTGGTAGCCTGTACTTACTCTTTAGTCTAACTTTATGATAAAAATTAATTACTGGTTTACGGCTTTTAGATCGCATATTTCATAGATAATTTTATTTGAATAACAAACATTTAAATCTGGTATAAAGTTATTTACAACAACCCTATCTACAATTTTATTATAATACCGATTTTGAAGCAAGGTAATTTTTTCAAATAAATTATTATTCGCTTTCAGCGAATTGTGGTTTTGTTGAAATATATTCCTGGGGTTTCACCCCAGGCTGGGATATTCATCTGCTTCGCAGATATAATATTATATTTTCTAATATTCCAGTTTGATATTGAGTAATTAATTCAGTATATCCTTTCTAATTAATGATTCTTGTGTTCTCATTCCTGAAATTAAAAATTTATGATTTCTATTCCTGTTGTTTTTAATTCAATGTTTAACCATATTGAAGAGATTAGTTATTTCATCCCCGAATGGGGAGAAATATCCCAGCCTACCGAGATATCGGTAGGACTGAAAGATTGAAAAACCATCATTTCCCCGAAGGGGATAAATATAATTAATGAAAAATATGTATGGGATTGATTGATTTATCTAATAATTTAATATATTATTCACTTTCAGCGAATCTGGTTTTAAATATTTCGTTTCTTTTTTCCGTATTTAGTTTTACGTATATTTAATTCATAATTTTAAATTCATAATTCTCAATTCGAATAGTTCACCCCAGGCTGGGATATATATCTGCGTTGCAGATAATATATCATTTCAGGAAAATATATTCTACCTGTTTCCGGTTTCCCATTTCCATAATTAGTTATTGTCAAATTTTTCCAATGATTTCTAAGGTAATAAATATAAATTTAGGCGAGTTTAACAGCAATTTGAAAATAGAATAGTAAAGGAAAAACATTAACCAAAAATAAAATCTAAATAGGAGGGACCAATGGATCTCAATACTGGTGTCTTATTGGCTCTATTTATTATCTTAGGTGTGATAATATTATTCACACAGGGACCAGCAGGAGTACTGGAAGGTTTCAAGGGTAGTTTTAATGCCTTTAAAAATGTCTGGATTCTGTTGCTCCTTGCTTTTGGTTTGACAGGATTTTTACAAGTAGTTGTACCTCATGAGTTGGTTTCGAGCTATTTAGGTGCTGAAAGTGGCTGGAAAGGGTTGTTTGTAGGAGCTGGAATTGGAGCAATTCTTCCAGGGGCACCATATACTATTTTACCCGTAGCAGCCAGTCTGCTAAAATCCGGTTCCAGTATAGGACCTGTCATGAGTATGATGCTGTCTTCCAGTATTGCTATAGCCATCACCAGAATACCCTATGAAGTCGCATTTTTAGGCTGGAAATTTACTGCTCTGCGAATAATGGCCTGCCTCATTTTTCCTGTCCTGGGTGGTTTGATAACAAGCTACCTGAATCTCTGGCTTAATTTCTACCCTAATAGTATTTTCTGATTTTATTAGAAAGGGGAGAGAAGTTTTAATTTGACTTTACTATTTAACTATCTTAAAATACAGAGTACTTTTTAAAAGTGATATAATATTATGCCTTTTACTAGACTAAATAAAATATTAAAATCATTTATACAGAAACCTTCTGGATCAATTGTGGTTAGTTATATTACCATTATTACTATTGGAGGGTTATTTTTGATGCCACCATATGCCAATGCTGATGGACAATGGCTTTCCTTTCTGAATGCTATATTCACTTCTGCTTCTGCCATATGTGTAACCGGGCTTATAGTAGTTGATACTGCTACAAAATTTACCCCTCTGGGACAAATCATTATTATGCTCCTGATCCAGATAGGTGGACTTGGTATAATGGTTATATCCTATTTTGGCACCTATATAGTTAATAAGAAAACCTCAGTGAAGGACAAACTTACTGCCTCTCTGCTTCTTGATGAACAGGACACACGCAAGATATCTGAAACTGTAATTAGCATGATAAAAATTACTTTTCTCTTTGAACTACTGGGAACTATATTGCTATTTTTGGAATTCAGTCAATCTTTTGGCGTGAGCTGGAAAGCACTTTTATTTTCTGCTTTTCATGCCGTTTCAGCATTTTGTAATGCTGGTTTTGCTCTCTTTACCAATAGTTTTGAGACCTATCAGTCAAATTTGATGATCAATTTTGTTATCACCACATTGATCATTGCAGGGGGGATTAGCTTTGTAGTTCTTACAGATATAAAAAGTTTATTTACTTCAATAATAGGTAGTAAGTTTTTTGATAAGAAAAAAGAACAGATAAAACTCAGTTTAAATACAAAAGCTGTTTTAATAGCAACAGGATTTTTGCTACTATCAGGGAGTCTGCTTATATATGCTATAGAACACCAGGTTAATCTGTTCAAATTTGATCTACCCACTCAATATCTTTCTGCTTATTTTCAATCGGTTACTTTAAGAACAGCTGGTTTTAATACTATCCCAATAGGAGAATTACAGATTGGTACGCTGCTGATCATGATTCTCTATATGTATATTGGAGGAGCCTCTGGTTCTACTGCAGGAGGGATAAAAGTTAACACTCTATCTGTAATATATGCCTATATAAAATCTACTATTTCAGGTGATAGAGAGACGTTACTTATGAAACATCATATTAAGGATGATAGAATAAATGAATCTTTCTTATTGGCAATTCTATCTATCTTTGTTGTGTTTTTAGGAACACTATTACTTACTTTTACTGAGCCATTTGCCTTTGAGAGAATTCTATTTGAAGCTACCTCGGCCTTTGGCACAGTAGGCCTCTCTACCGGGATTACTTTTGATCTCTCAAAAATTGGTAAGGTTATTATAATTGTATTAATGTATATTGGTAGATTAGGTCCTCTGACATTAGTGATAGCACTTTCTCAGAGGTCAGGAGTTAAGGAGGTAAAATATCCTTCTGGTAAGATAATAATAGGTTAAAATATAAAGGATAAATTTATGGCTGTAGATAAAGTTTTTGGCATATTTGGCTTAGGTACCTTTGGAAGTAAAGTAGCTAAGACTTTAGCTCAAAGAGGACAAACTGTTATAACTGTAGATAATAATTCCGATAAAATAGAAAAAATAAAAAATGATGTAACACAGGCTATATTATTGGATAGCACAGATGAAGATGCTTTGAACAATGCCCCTCTTGAAAATATAGATACTGCAATTATAGGAATGGGAGATGAGGTAGAGGCCAGTATCTTAACCACAGCATTATTGAAAAAATATGGCATACCTCATATCATTGCCCGAGCAACTTCAGATATTCATGAAAAAGTATTAAAACAGGTAGGAGCGTCTGAAGTTATAAATATTGAAATAGATGAGGCTCTGCGTCTGTCTCATCAGCTAACAAATCCTGATCTGATCGATACTATGGATCTGGGGGAAAACCAACAAATTGTATCAATTACTGTTCCAGATAGTTTTGTTAATAGTACTTTAGAGGAACTAGATCTGCGAAATAAATATAATTTAAATGTTATTTCAATAAAAAGAGCTGAAACTAAAATAGATGAAATGGGGAATCCCACAACAGAACATGATACAATCTTACCTGAGCCTTCTACTAAACTGAGAGCAAATGACATTATTGTTATGGCAGGATCAGCAGAATCTATAGATAAAATACGAGGCAAATAAATGTATTTAATCAAAAAAATCTATAATAAACTATTTTTCCTGCTCACATTTGGTTTGATTCTAGGGATGGGAATCTATAGTTATGTCAAACTCACCGGTCTAAAAATAGACAATGCGGAACAACTCAGGACTTTAGGAGAAAGTCTACTCTTTATAGCCCTTGTTTTTGCTATATTTTTAATTACAATTTTTTATCAACTTGTAAAGAAAAATCAAAATGATGTTTTTGACGTACTGGAAAAGGCCAAAGAACATGCCAATCAGGGTAATATCGATATAAATTCAGTTAGGTCACTGGGTAAATTGGGAGAGAAAATATTTCAAATAAATCAGGAATTGTCTGAACTGAATGATAGGAGAGTGGAAAGAATTACTGCTTTATCAAAAGAAAATAGTTTTCTCTATAATATTTTGGAAGTTCCTGCATTGAGAGTGAATTTAGCTGGTACAGTTGAAAAGGTTAGTAAAGGATTGACTAAAAAATTGCAGATTGAAAAGGAAGAGATTGCTGATAAATCTCTTAAAGATATATTGGAAGATTTTAGTTTTCCACCTATTAGCCGAGAACTGGAGAGTAGTAAACTGGTACCAATAAAATCAAAATTGGATCCTGAATTTAAAGATGTGTCTGATAGTTATTATTTGGTCTTTTATCCGATCTTTAATATAAAAGAACAACTAAGTAGTTCAGTAGCGATTATGGTGACTGAACAAGAATATGAAAATCTAAGTAAACATTCCGATCTAAAAAATATTCCAGAGTCAGAGATCATATCTCCAATCATACAAAATCTAATAGATACTCGAATGCATACAGAGAAATAATGTATTAATCTTGAAGGCTTAATTTATCCTTCTATCAGGGTATTATTTAAATATTTTCATCCCCTTATTCTCAAATTAAATAGATTATTTTTTAGAAAATAACTGGCTTATCTTACTATATCACTAAGAGCTTTCCCTGAGCTATTTTATGTTTCTCATTTGAAAAAAAGAAGTAAAACCTCGCAAATTAGTGGGAAGGTCGATCAATTTTAGCATATATAAAATTTTATTATAGAACCATCAAAATAGTGTTTCTCTACTATGCAGATTTTAACTCGATTTTCATAGGTATGTCTATAGATATTCTATTTTAATTATTGATATTTTTTATTAGACTCTTCAAAGAGCATTAATGGAACAGATATTATATAGAGTGATATTGTTGTATATTCCCCGAAGGGGAATAACATCCTAGGGCAACGCCCTGGGTGGTAGAAGCATAGAAAACAACAACCCTGAAAGGGTTGAATAAATAATATTTATTTTTCCATAATCATATAGTTAATGTCATCGATAATTTTAACAATGGTATAGAAGACAATAAAGAATTCCAATCTTCCCAGAAACATTCCACCTATTTCTGTCCATAAAATAGTATTGGGAGCCTTCGCCGAGGTTATCCCCATAGATAGACCTACTGTGCCCTGGGCAGAGGCAAATTCAAAACAGCTTTTGATGAGAGAGTAATCATGAGCCAAAAAGATGAAAACTCCTATAGAGTAGGTAAGAAGGTAGAGTGCAATAAATGAGGCTATTTTTGAGATATTATCACTGCTGATATAGATCCTATTTTCTGCTTTGTAAATATAATTTTCCTTTATCTGATGCTCGGATTGAAATTGCGATTTTATTCTCCAGTAGATAGATTTGAGCATGATAAATATTCTATATTGCTTAATGCCACCGGCTGTTGAACCAATACCTCCTCCAATAATCATAAAAATAATGATAACAAATATGACCGGTAGTATTAATGATGAAATACTAACAGTACCAAATCCAGTTGTAGAGAGGGCTGATATCAGCTGAAAACTAATTTCTCTCACTGCCTCAGGTAGAAGAGCAGATGTTGATCTCAGAGCTAAGAAAGATAGTAAAGGTATACTAATTAATAATAACATACCCATCATTTTTATTTCAGAATTTTTGAAAAAACTTTTTACCTTGCCTTTGAGAAGGGTAAAATTTGTAGCAAAATTTACAGTTCCAGCAAACATTAAAAAGACGGTTACTATTTCAATATTTAAATTATTCCAGTAACCAATACTGGCGCCCCGGGTGGAAAAACCTCCTGTGGAAAGGGCAGCCATAGCATGATTGATAGCATCAAACCAATTCATACCAAAAAATTTGTATAGTACTGTACCTACAATAGTATAACTTAAGTATATATAGAGTATTATTTTGGTAGATTTTTTAACGTGAGGCATTAGTTTATCATCTCTCCCTTCGGCCATATAGAGCCCCATTCCCTGCAGCGGAAGAATTGATGATAAGGCAATTACAGCCAGACCTGCTCCTCCCATGAATTGCATTAAACTTCGCCATAATAAAAATATTCTAGGAGTCTCAGATTCAGTTACAACTGACAATCCTGTGGTTGTCCAGCCACTGACAGACTCAAACATACCATGAGTGAAGGACATATTCAGGCCAAAAATAAATGGTAAAGCAGAAGCGAAAATAGCAATGAGCCAGCTTAAAATAACAATCACACCACCTTCTTTTAGTTTGAGTGTAACTCCCTCTACACTTTTACTTATTATATAATGGGCAATTATACCTATTACTGCTAAAGATAATCCGGGGTATAAAAAATATTCATAGTAAGGACCCTGCCCACTATAAAATATTAGAGTGATTAAAGGCAGTAAAAATGAAATGCCCAGTAGGAAACAAATTGAGGCTGTATATTTGAGGATTATTTCATATCTTTTTAGTAATATTCGTCTGTAATTCATTAGATCTCGCCCCCAAGAACCTGAATGGCGTCCACCTGCTCTTCGGGAAGAGTGAGGAGCATAACTTTATCTTCGGCTTTTAATTTTGTACTACCTCGAGGAATGATGATTCTTTTATTTCTTATAATTGGGCCTATCATACTATTCTCAGGCAAATCTAATTCCTGAATCCTTTTCCCAACTGTTTCTTCTTCTTCCTCAGAAATAATAACCTGGGTAATATTTAAATTAGCATCCTCCAGAGTGACAAGACTCTGAATATCTTCGATAATTATATTTCTCTCTATTAAAGAACTAAGCAAATGAGTAATATTAAATACCGCATTTAGCCCCAGTTCGGAAAATAATTTTTCATTATCGGGATTATTTATTATAGCTGCAGTTTTTTCTACTCCAAAATATTTTCTGCTCATCTGACAGATGAATAAATTTTCATAATCCTTTTGCGTAAGCCCTAAGACAATATCGGATTTAAAAGTTTCTGCTTCTTCAAGTATAGAAGGTTCCGAGGCTTTACCGTGTATTACTTTTGCTTTTAAGTTTCTGGAAAGATATTGTGCTGTTTCCTTATCCTGGTTAATTATGACTACTTCTTCACCCTTAGAGATAAATTTTTTGGCAAGATAGTAAACTACTTTTCCTCCACCAATGATACTTATTTGCATTTTATGGCTCCTTAAACTGAAAAATTGAGATTATATAACAGATATTATTTAAAAATGATAAGGTAATACTAATAAAAAACGGTCTTGAATAATCCTAAAGTTTACTCAATTTTTGAAACAAGATTTTCCATAAATAAATTCAGTGGATTGATGACTTCTGTGTTTTTTATATCGTCAAACATTTTATTTTTTCCGGGATCCTGGATTCTTACAAATATTTTCGGCACTTCATATTGTATCGAAGCTAATTCAGCCAAAAAGTAATTTATTCTATCATTACCAGTGGTTACTACTACCATATCAGCCTGTTGTATTTTGGCTTCTTCCAGAAGATCATGTTCTAGAGCATCCCCTTCTATTTTATAACCAGAGAATTCAACAGAAAGATTTCTGAATTTTACACTATTTTTTTCTATGACAACTACTTCGTGTTTTTTTTGAGAGAGCATGTTAGCAAGTTTGCCCCCTGTCCTACCACATCCTATTATAATTATATACATATATGTCCTTTTACCTATTCCTCTTCATCAGAACTTATTCCCACTGTTCTACTTAGATTTTTATCAGCAGGTGTATAAGAAGGATCCAAAGATAAGGCTGCTCTATATTTTTTTTGTGCTTTATTTATCTCACCATTCATTTCGTGTATAATACCCAGTAGATTAAAGGGGATAGGACTCTCAGTATCAAGACTAAGGGCTTTATTCAAGTATTCCTCAGCATCTTCAAATTCTTTATTATTTATTTTTGCCCTTGCCATCTCAATCATTTCATTAAAATTTTCTGGTTCTGAATCCTGTTCTTCAAGATTATACCTGGAGAGAACTTTTTCTACTTTGTTCCTTATTTCTTCGGGTTTAAAAGGTTTACGTAAATAATCTGTAGCCCCTAATTTCAATGTTTCAACCGCTGAATCAACGGAGCCAAAACCTGTAATTATTATGACCTTTGTCTTGTAATCTATCTCATTTATCTCTCTTAATACCTCAATTCCATCTTTCCCGGGTAATTTTAGGTCTAATAATACTAAAGGGTAATGCTGGTCGTCTAACATTTTTAAGGCTTCTTCCCCATTGATTGTGGAATCAACTTCATATTTTTCTGATAAAGCCTTTTCCAGATTCATACGTATATTTTTTTCATCGTCAACTATTAAGATTCGTTTTTTATCCATTGTTTTCTCCTTCTTTTAATACAGATTGGACTGTGTCTAATAATTCTTTCTGTTTAATTGGTTTTACTAAATAATCTTTCGCTCCTAATTCCTCCGCTTTCCTAATATCTTCCTCTTCAGATTTTGCGGAAATGAAAATAACCGGGATGTCTTCTGTCTTAGGCTCTTCTTTCAAAGCTTCGTATACCATAAAGCCGTTCAATTTAGGTAAGACAATATCCAATAAAATTAGATCCGGACTGATTTCACTGGCCTTATCGAGGGCCTCAACTCCATCTGAAGCTGTGCTTACTTGATAGCCAGTGCTTTGCAGAGCTTTTTTCAATACAAGTAAAATGTTTTTTTCGTCATCTACAATAAGAATTTTATTCATAATAATTAATACTTTCTAAACTTAGGTATTACTTATATTCTTTTAAGTAAAATGTAAAAGTCGAACCTTCTCCTTCTTCACTGTCAACCCATATGGAACCATTATGAGCTTCTACGATTTCTTTTGCAATAGCCAGACCCAATCCGCTTCCTTTTTTCTCTTCCTCATCCCCAGCACGAACGAATTTTTCAAATATTTTATCCTGATATTCCTCGGGAATTCCTTTCCCATTGTCTTCTACTGACATATAAATTCGATTGCCTTTTTTGTTAGCAGCAATTTTTATATAATCACCATTTTGCGCATATCTCAGCGCATTACCTAATAGATTAGACAATACCCAGCTAATTTTATTAGGATCAGCATTTGCATAAAGATCATCGGGAATATCGTTGATCTGCAATTCTATTTCGTTTTCCTGAGCCTGTTGTTCAAAAAGTCCGGCAGTTTTTTCTACCAAATTTTTTACATTGGTTTTATCCATATTCATTTCCACTCGACCCGATTCTATTTTTGATAGATCCAGAAGGTCATCCACCAATTCGTTCAAGCGGTTTGTATCCTCCAGGGTGGCTTCTAATAGCTCTTTCTGATCCTGATTTATTTCTCCCACATTTTCGTTCAATATTAATTCAAGTCCCATGTTCATGGAAGTAAGAGGAGTACGAAATTCATGGGAAACAGTGGATACAAATTCTGACTTCAGATCATCAACCTTCTTCAATTCTGTAATGTTCTCAAGGACTACTACTGTATATTTTAAATCTCCCTGTTCAGTGGTGATACTATTGGTGGAAACTTTGTAATATCTGGATTTACCATTTTTAATTTCAATAGGATTGGTACCACTGGATTCATCTCCATTGGCTGTTTCTTTAATTTTATTAAATAAATTTTCATTATTAATAAGTTCAAGAAAGTGTTTGTTGCCCCCTTCTTCCTCAATATCAAATAATTCTCTACTTCTTTGATTTAAAAGAATTATTCTATTTTCATTATCCAGAACAATTAAAGGATTATTGATATTATTTACAATTGCCTCAGATTTATTTTTTTCATCTTTTAACTTGTTAATATTCATTCTATTATATTTCTGCAGCTTCTCTATCATCCTGTTAAACTGTGTGGTTAATTGCTTGATTTCGGAAGAGCTACCGGTTTCTTCTATTTTATATTTAAAGTTCTTATTTGAAACTTCTTTAATTGCTGCTTTCAATTTATTAATAGGAGTCATTATCTGGTTTGAAATGTATAGACTAATTAAGATTGCCATAAGAATGGATACCATGGATATTATTAGAGTGGAAATTGTGGCCTGATCAGCACTGGCATTGGCTTTTTCTTGAGCGCTCACCATCTTATTTTGATTCACCGATCTAAGTTCTCTTATTTTTTCTTTTATCTCATAAAAAACAGGCAATATTTTTTTATTATATAGTTGATTCCGCTGGGATAAGTCATTCTTTTGATAAAATTTATCAAATAATTTTGTGAATTTCAGATACTGCTCATTTATACTTTTGATTATTCCTTTTTCTGCTTCGATTGTTATATTGTCTTCCGCCCGTGCAAACCATTTATAAAATTCTCTTTCATTATTTCGAAAAGTATTATGTCCTTTTTCAATTTGTCCATTCAAGATCATGAGTATCCCCGAATCCTGTCTTTCCAGGGATTCCACCATATTGTCAGAGGATTTAATGCTTTTATAGTTATTCTCCATAATGTCGGTTATAGAATTGGAGAGATTATTGAAATTGTATAAGGACCAGCCTGTAATAGCCACAAGAAGTGCAATTAAAATAAAGTAACCAAAGAATATTTTTAGTTTTAAACTTTTATCTTCAAAAATCATTTTTCTCCATAGATAATTAGTAAGCAGATTAATTTAAATACTGAGAGTATAAAATCAAAGTATACTTAATCTAAATTCAGTAAAATTCCAGAGAAAAAATGAACAGATTTTGTGGCATATATTTTCTTTTATTATGTGAATTTATTATTCCCTTTCGGGGAATACGTATTTTCTGTTTACCTTGTATCCAAGGCGTTTCCCCGGGCTAATTTATATTTCTCCTCTGGAGAAAAGAAGTATAATCTCGCAAATTAATCGTGATGTTAATCCTTTTTAGCATTTTTAAATTTTGACCATCGAACTACTAAAATATTGATCCTCTACTAAGCAAATTCCAATTCAATTTAAATTATTGGCCTTTTTTATCAACTAATATTTCAGACTTATTTTCTTCCTGTAAGGCGTATTATTGAATGTAATATAAGAATTATAGACATTTAATAGTAAGCGATTTACAAATAAACAATAAATTATCAATATTGAACAGGGGGATATTTTGTTACAGGTATATTGAATATAAATTCAGTAATCAAAATTAGATTT
>Ga0102941_1000215_pt1 | contig 25510 bp, 16 predicted proteins | sample SalPonR2_C_D2_MG_FD_79281 | JGI IMG/M metagenome (GOLD analysis project Ga0102941, IMG submission 79281) | Salt pond soil microbial communities from South San Francisco under conditions of wetland restoration - Salt Pond MetaG R2_C_D2_MG | ecosystem: Environmental > Aquatic > Marine > Intertidal... | reverse complement strand
TGCGAAAAACATTAAAAATTACCATACTTCATTAAATTTGCAGGTTAAATCATTGCAGCCCTATGTCGATAAAAACGCAGAACCTTACGAAACTTTTTGGAGCCCAAAAAGCACTTGATAATGTAACATTTGAAGTAAAAACAGGAGAAGTGGTTGGTTTTCTTGGGCCTAACGGCGCCGGGAAATCTACAGCCATGAAAATTCTTACCGGACTTATTCCCCAAACCGAAGGAGACGCATGGGTAAATGACGTTAATGTACGCGAAGATAGTATGGCGGTGAGAAAAACCACAGGTTATTTGCCTGAAAATAATCCGCAATATGACGATATGTATGTGAAAGAATATTTAAATTTTGTTGCAGGGTTGTACAAAATGGGCAAATCGAAAAATGAACGAATAGCTTCACTTATCGATCAGGTTGGATTAACTCCCGAACAGCATAAAAAAATTGGGGAGCTTTCAAAGGGTTACCGTCAACGGGTAGGTTTGGCACAAGCTTTATTGCATGACCCTTCTGTGCTTATTCTCGATGAACCCACTTCAGGGCTCGATCCCAACCAGATTATTGAGATTCGCAACCTGATATCATCTGTAGGCAAGGCTAAAACAGTTTTGCTTTCTACTCACATTATGCAGGAGGTTGAGGCTATTTGCGACCGCATCGTAATTATAAATAAAGGACAAATTGTAGCCGACGATACCACAGCGAATGTAAAAAAGAAAATTGGGGGTGAACAACAGGTTATCTTGGTCGAATTTAATTCAAGCCCTGAAATCAAAAGGCTGGAAAAGATTGAGGGAGTTGAAAGGGTTGTTAAAAAAGAGGGTCATCTTTATGAATTAACAGGCGCCAGGAATGTGGATATACGTACCAACCTGTTTAACATGGCTGTGAAAGAGAAATTAACGGTGCTATCAATGCAGGAAAAAAGTCAAACCCTTGAGCAAATATTCCAGGAACTCACCACCCCAAAGCAATTATAGAATGACACAATGCTTTAGCATGGTATCATTTAACGTGAATTCGAAAATTTAAATCGAACTTACGTAAATTTAAGGCACTTTATCCTGAGTAATTATACAATATTTTGTGATCTTAAATGTAACTAAATGCCTTTTCCCGGTATTTGAAAGCCCATTACAAGAATATCATCGATTTGCTCTTCTTCACCCTGCCAATTTTCAAGGAACTGAATGAGTTCATGTTTTTGTTTTTGCATGCTTTGCTCATGAATCTTTAATATTAGCTCCTGGAAGCGGGACTTTTTTATTTTTTTGCCTGTTTTTCCACCAAATTGGTCGTGAAATCCATCGGTGAACATGTAAAATTTATCACCGGGCTTAAATTCTATTTCCTGAACTGTAAAAGGCTTTAGTTTGGGGTAGAGGGCAATTGTAAACCGGTCACCCTGGTATTCATTTAATTGTTGATTTTTAATGTGGTAAATAGCATTATGTGCACCGGCAAACAGGGCTTTGTTGCTACCTTTTTCAAAGGTCAGTATTGTCATGTCAAGTCCGTCGCGTTGCTCACCTGGTGTGTTTTTTTGCTGCATGGCCTGAATTACCTCGGTACGCAAAAGATTTAATATTTCATCGGGTCGGGTAGTTTGTTCTTTTAGCACAATCTCCCGCAGGAACGACATTCCCAGGATGCTCATAAAAGCTCCGGGGACACCATGTCCGGTGCAATCTGCAGCCACCACAACTGTTTTATTGCCAACCTCGGCCCACCAGTAAAAGTCTCCGCTCACAATATCTCTGGGGCGGAAAAGCAGGAACGATTCTGGGAAGTGTACACCAAAATTCGACATTTCCGGCATCAGGGATGATTGTATACGTTGGGCATAATCGATGCTCTGGGAAGTCGATTTATTGATTTGCTCCAGTTGATCACGCTGCTGAACAACCATGTCGCGCTGTGTTGCAATTTCGTTACGCTGTTCTGTAACCTGCGCAACCAGGGCATTGAGCTCTTCGTTCTTCTCCTGTATTTCAATTGTGCGCTCTTTTACCTGTATTTCCAGCTCTTTTTGTCGTTTTTTCAACACGCGGGTACGCCACCTGAAAAAGAGCAGGATAATCGATAGAAGTATAATTCCGTAAGCTAAATATGCCCACACAGTCATCCACCATGGTGCAGAAATCGTTATTTTTTGGTTGGCCGTTTTGCTTTTTAAACCAAAAGGGGTTATTGCTTTTACCTGAAAGGTATATGTTCCGGGGGGAATGTTCCTGTAATCGACTTTCGATTCACTATTGGGCAGGCTCCATTTTTGCTCCAAAGGATAAAGTCTTGTGATGTATTTTATGTCTTCAATGTTTTGATATTTAGTCGATCCAAAATAGAATGTGATATGTCGGGCATTATATGGAACCTGAAGATTTTTTGGTTTATTATAAAATGGCACTGCGCCTTTTGTGCTTATTTTTAATGGATTGTGTTCAGTGGAGGCTTTTGTATTATGAAAATCGATCCATCTTTGTTTTATCTGTAGCGCATCAATCATAACCCCGGGTGCAGTTGTGTCAGAACTCAGTCTGGATAAATTCAAATATGTGAGGCTTTTACCTGTACCCCACCAGGCTGTGTTGTTTTGATCGATATAGGCTGAGTTTGTGTGAAAGTCCAGACCTTTGAGACCATCTTTTTTCTTGAAATACTGAATTTTAATAGATTTTGATTTTGGTAAATCAGGGTTTCCGCTGTATTCAATCAAATTGAGACCGTTTTCAGTTCCAACCCAAATTCTATTTTGGTTATCTGCTATGATTGATTTAATGTTATTTGAACTTAGTCCATCCTTAATAGTCAGGGTAAAGCTGTTCGTATCATTTATAACCATGATGCCGGCATCATGAGTTCCGACCCATATTGATCCGTCTTGCATTTGAACCGTTGAGTATATTGCATTAGAGGTTAATCCACTTGAGGTATTGTAATGGAAAAATTGTTGTCCGTTATATCGGTTCAGGCCTCCACCATCAGTTGCAAACCAGATATCCCCGTTTTGGTCTTCCATTATGTCAAATACATCATTATTGCTCAGTCCATTACTTTTGTTGAACTGTGTAACCGAGTCGCCGTTGTGCATGAATACTCCGTCATCCCACGTTCCAAACCACAGGTTTCCTTTTGAGTCAGCCAGCATACTGATAATTTTCAGACGTCTTTTATCAGGATTTAAGTTGACTTCAAACAACCTGTTTTGATTGATTTTATATACACCGCCTTTATAAGTGCCAAACCATAAATTATTTTTGTGGTCTTTCATGGCCGATAGAACAATATGGCTCTTCATTTTTGCCGAATCGCGGTCGTAATATTTAAATGTACTGTCACCCATATGACATATTCCGGCAGTTTCTGTGCCCAACCATAAGTTATGATTCTCATCTTCTGCAAAAGCCCAGATATTTTCGCTTTTCAAGCCCTGCTCTGTTGTGATATGTGTAAATCCATCTATTTTTAGTCGGTTTACTCCTCCACCGTAAGTTCCCATCCACAGCAAGCCATTTTTTATGGTGATATCTGAAATGTAGTTATGGCTTAGGCCAAGTTTTTCGGTGTATCTGATATAACGGGCTGTCTCATAATTTTTATCATCCGATTCTAGTTTAAATACCCCGTACCCGGCACTTCCAATCCATAAATTATGCGAGGCATCTTGTTCTATTTTTTTGATTTTAAGCCTTATGTGAAGCTCCCTGAAAGTATTTTTATTAAAAACCACAGGGTTTCTGTGGGTTCCCAGCAGCAAATTGCCAAATTTATCTGTCGAAAAATCTTTAACTTGATTGGTTGTGTTTTTATTTTTGAAATAGTAATTGGTAATTTTTTGCGCATTTATTACCGACGGGCCCTTAGCTGTGCCGATCCAAATGGAGTCGCTGTTTTTAGCAAATGTAGTAAACACCTCATTATCCGGTAATCCGTTTTTTTCTGTAAGCTGAAGTATGGCATCTTCGGTTATCACAAATAAGCCATTATTTCGTGTTGAAACCCACATTCTGCCTTGCTGGTCGGCTGTTATTTCATAAACATAGAGTTCATGAAGGTTGGCTTTATTGGGAAGAAAGGTTACCTGATGACCATCGAAAATTGCCAGCCCGTTCCCCTGTGTACCCATCCAAATATGGCCTTTGCTATCTTCATAAAGTGCCCTGATGGAATTTCCTGGCAAACCATTTTGTTTTCTGAATTCTGTAAAAGTATGGCCATTATATCGAATAAGTCCACCTTCGTAGCTGCCAAACCATAATAACCCTCTGCTGTCGGTTAGAAGGCTAAGGATGTATGATGAGCTAAGTCCTTGCTCCACGTCCAGGTATTGCACATCACATACCGCCTGATCTTTGTACCTGGGCAAAGCCGCGTTTTTTAAAGCAGGATAACGAATGGTCTTTTTCAGCGCAGTGTCTGCACGCCAGTTTGTTTGGTAGTAGATGGTGTCAAAACGTAAAGGAATTTGGGTTTTGACCGTTTTAATAGTAGTAATGGAATCAACAGGTTTTGAGTTTATGCCAAGAAAAGATGTTGTGGTTGTATGTTTAAACCGTCTTTGAATGAGTTCAGGTATAAAAACAGGGAGATTGTCAGGTGCAATTTCTACCGTGTCTGCTGCATAAAATTTGCCATGTAATGTGTTTGTGGTAGGCTTGTGCTGTTGGCTAAAAAGTGTCTGCGAATAAAAAACAGTCAGTAAAACAATAAAAATCGTACAGTATTTAAACCCTGAATTTTGCATAAAGTTGGTTCCTCCAATTAACAAAAATAGGATTATTTTTATGACTTTGAAATTCAAAGTTGTCGCAAATGGCTAAATTAAACTCCTTTTTTTAGGATACTTGCCTGCGTTTGCCAAAAAGCAAAATCTGTTATTATCGATTTAACTGATAGCTAAGTTTAATTTCATAAGTACGACCAGCCTCTGGATAGCCCTCTGTCAGATAGAAAAGTTCATTTGTTAAATTTCGAACATTGAGATGTATTTTAAGCGATTCTAAAATTTTATAGCTGGCCATTACATTTATGGTGGTAAATTGGGGTGCTTTGTATGTTCCATTGCTTGTGCTAAAGCGTGAAGATTGATAGTTGACTTCAGCGGTAGTTTTAAATTTTTCGTGCCAGTGGAGCCGGGCATATGTCTGCAGTTGATGAGCCGGGATATCAACAAATTTTATATCAGGATTGGTGATGTTCTTTTGATCAAGATATGCATAGCTTCCACCCAGTGAAAAAAATTGGTTTGCTTTCCATCCGATGGCTACTTCACCACCGCGGAAATGTGATTTACCGGTATTTTGCAATTGCCAAAGGTCGTTCTGCACTTCATCTACGCGCTGTATGGTGTTGTCTATGAAATTGTAAAACACTGAAAAGGACCATTGCAAACTGGTTTTTTGTCCACTGTAAGTTATTTCGGTATTGATTGCATTTTCGGTGTTTAAATCAGGATTTGGTATGGCTCTTCCTATGCGGTATGAATACCGATCTTTCATTGTGGCAAAGCGGGTTTTTCGTGCCACCGATGCATGAAGTGTTTGTTTATTGTCTAAATTATAAAATATGCCTGCCTGATAGTGCCATGCTTTATCGTGCCCCATGGCAAAGCTTACGACTGAATCTGATTGAGCAATGTAGTCATCTGCCTGCAAACCTTTACGGCTCATAAAGGCTATACCGCTGACTAGTTTTAAACGGTCGTTTATTTGCCAAATATCTTCCAGAGCTGCTGAGGTTGTGAGGTCTTTTATGTGTCGGGGTGTTTCACCCTTATTAAATGCTTTGTGGTGATCGTACTGTATGCGCACACCAGCTTTCAGGGCATGTGCTTCCAAACTATAAAGATGCAGGTCTATATTGCCCCCCATTCTTTGATCGTCATAAGTACTGGTAAAGGCGTAGTTGTAGGTTTGTGATGTGTATGTGGAGTCGTCGAAACTCTTAAGCACATTTTTATAACCATCGGCAAACCAACGCGTTTTTAATATGAGTTGGTTCTGGAGTTTGGTTTTTGAGTGAAAATATATGCCGTTTTTTTCCCATTTCGGATACCTCCAGTAGCGCACTCTTATGTTTGGGTTATTGCCCAAATATATGGGAACCCCTTTGTTGGCTTTTATTCCTTTAATACTCAGTACATATTCGTCCCCCTTTCGAGGTGTGTAACCGGCCTTCAGGCTGTATTGCAGATTATGAAATTGCGAATTGTCCCGTTTGTAATCTGTTTCACGATAGAATGTGGTAAATGACCCGGGAAGGTTATAAAATTCTTGTTGCTGTAACTGAAAAGTACCAGCGGCAAACCATTTTTTTCTGCGAGTACCAATATTAATGGATCCTGAATAAGCGTTAACCCCTTCTCTGCTTATTTTGCTGCCGGCTTCAGCATTGAGTTCAAAGTTATTCGAGGGTTTTGCTGAAACCAGGTTAATGGCACCACCAAGTGTATTGGCACCATAAAGTAATGAAGTAAAGCCTTTGTCGACTGATATTTTTGATAACTGGCCGACCTGTATACGATTCAAATCGATGTAGCCATCGTATGGAATATATACCGGTAGACCATCGACAAAAACCGGAATTCGACGCAAATCATACCCGCGCACAAAAATCAGGGCTTCGTTGCGACCACCCGACTGCGACATCGTAACTCCCGGCAGCAAATTCAGGGCCTGAGCCGCGTTATCCGGGCTGAACTGTTCTATTTCTTTTTGGTCAATACTTTGTAGTGGTGATGTGTTTTGGGTTTCAGTGATGGTTATTTCGCCCAGCTTAAAGATTTTACGCTGTATGCTGTCTTCTTGTGCTGTCAATTGCAGCGCAGAAATGGCAAGTAAAATTGCTAAGAATTGTTTCATAATTTGCCCCTGCTATTCTGATTGGTTTGGGGCTGCGAATATACTATGTACTTTTTTTCCTATGAAAAAAACAACGGAGCTGTTTTTCGGAATTTTATTTAAAATGCTTTGAATATCGGCTAATGTTGTTGATAGTACCTGCTGATTGGGAAGGGAGGCATTGGCTACAGCAACAACAGGAAAGTGTTTGGGCAATTTTTGTTTCAGAAGATAATCCCGGATTTGTGGCAAAATGTTTTCTGCCATATATAAGGCGACAGTGGCACGGCTCTGCAAAAGTTGAGCGATTTGTTCCAGGTTTTCATGCTGATCGTTTTTTTGGTTGGCCATGTAAAATGTGACTGTATCAGCCTCTTTTTTTTCTGAAATGCGCACGTTCCCATAGACTGCAGCAGCCATTCCAGCAGTGATACCGGGTATAACAGAAAATGGTAAATTCATTTCAAAAAGTAACTCTGTTTCGGCAGCTCCACTTCCAAACATAAATGCATCACCTGTTTTGAGCCGCACAACGCGCTTACCCGTTTTGTGATAATCGGCCAATATTTGAATTATTTCCTTTCTGAGAGTATCGCTGTTTCTGGTTTTGTCCTTATTTATTTTCACCCTTTTGGCCTTGCTTTGGCAGAAATCAATTATGTGCTCAATTTGCGTAGCATCGTAAACAATCACATCGGCACTGGCAATTGCTATTTGCGCTTTTACAGTAAGCAGTTCCGGGTCACCGGGCCCGGTGCCTGCAATGATTATGGGGTGTGATTTAGCTTTTAAATATCTTGATGACATATGATTTTTTTAAAATTGTTTGTATTAAAAAAATAAAATTACCTGACAAAAATAGATGGAATTCAATATTCTTATTGTTTATCATCCAATATACCAATATAATATACACTTTATAATTATGTATCGAAGAAAAAAATTCGTTAAAAGTTGATCTAAATTGAATTATTATTTAGGATATTGGCAAAAACTATTATGGTAATTCAAACTATAAAGACCCTAAATACAAACCTCTATTTTTGTATTATGTAAAAAAATTACATTTTTTGAGTAAAAACTGCAAGACTATCTCTTTTTGTGTATATTTGTAATATAATTACATAAAATAATAATACAGATGATACAAGAGCTGAAAATACAGAACTTCTTATCTTTTAAAGATGAAGTGGTGTTTAGTTTTGAAGCTACCTCTGATACAACACTGGAAGATTACTATGTGTATGAACCAGTGAAAGGTGTGCGCCTGCTAAAAATGGCCATGGTTTATGGTGCCAATGCTTCGGGCAAAAGCAATTTGATTGAGGCTTTTGATTTTATTCACAGGTTTATTTTTGCCAATGTGGACAACAAAGAGGAAGAGTTGGATTTTCGTGCTTTTGCTTTTGACAAAACGACCAAAGAACCCGGAAAACTTGAACTTACTTTTTATGTTGGTACTGTAAAACATGTGTACTCCATTACAATAGATCGAAAAAACGTATTTAATGAAACATTGTTGTTTTATCCCGGGACTCAACCGGCTGTAATATTCGAACGCACATTATCAGGAACCGGTAAGACAGCTATCCTAAAATTTGGGAACAAAATTAAGGTTTCCAAAGCTGCTCTTGATGAAATTACAGTAAAAACATTAAAAAACATATCTGTTTTTGTGGGTTACAGCAGTGTAAATGTGGAGATTCCTAAAATCGAGGCTGTATATGAGTGGTTCCAATACCAATTTATGAACTCTATTAACCCGTATCATAGTTTAACGGAATATTCCGACAATCACATTCAAAGTAATGAGGAACTGAAAAAATTTGCTCTGGAATTCATCCAAAGAGCTGATTTAAATATTTCAGACATTTATTATGAGAAAGAGGCTAAACCTGTACCTGAAGCTGTGATGGAAGAGCTGGACAATTTGAGAATTACCGAGAGTGAAAAAGAACGCATTCGAAAAGAGAAGGTTATTGAGTTTGACACCACAGTTTTCGAACATCGGATTATTAAAGAGGATCAGGAGATATATTTTAAGCTGCCGGAAAACGAACAGTCGAGAGGTACCATGAGGTACTATGGATTATCTGCTCCGTTTTATAATGCAATAAAAAATAATGCCCTGATGTTGATAGATGAGATCGGATCAGGCCTTCATCCCCTGCTAATAATGCATTTTTTGCGTGAGTTTTTAAAGCGGTCAGATAGTGCTCAAATACTTTTTACTACACATAATATGTCTCTATTAAACGAAAAAGACATTTTGCGTCGCGATGCCATTTGGATTACCGAAAAAGGCGAAGATGGAGCCACAGAGCTAAGCTCGTTTGCTGATTTTTCGGATTTCAGAAAAGAGCTTTCATATTACAATTATTACAAACACGGAAAATTTGGAGGAATTCCTGAATTAAAATAATTATGGCCAGAAAAACACGAGATCGAAAACTCCGTATGAGATATGCTGTGCTGGGCGAAGGAAGAACAGAGCAGTATTACCTTAAACACCTCAAAGCAACTAAAGATTATGGCTATTCTATTAAACCCAGCTTGTTCAAACGATTAACTATCGAAGGTACAGAAGAGATCATAGATGAACTTTTAAGCGGCGGAACAAATAAAATTATTTACTTATTTGATTATGACACGGTTGTAAATCAAGCAAAGCAACAAAAATTCAACAAACTTAAAAAGAAGTATGCCCAAATTCCAGAAGTGTTTCTGTGCGAAACTATGCTTCTATTGAGTTTTGGTTTTTGCTGCATTATCAATATACCACAAAAGAATTTCGAAATGCTAATGAAGCAGAACAAGTTCTGCGAAAGCATATTCCTGATTATGCTAAAGGAAAAGATGGTTTTCTGAAAAATTGCACATGGGTAGAGCAATTGATTTCAAATGGAAAGATGGACCAAGCCCTAAATTATGCACAAAAAACACTGGATAAAAAGAATAAAGAAAGTACCGGTACACATTTTCCTTATACAACACTTCATATTGCAATAAAGGAGTTCGAACAGTTTAAAAAAGGAGTCTGCAAAAAATAGAATAATTACAGAGAGATTAAAATTAAATGAGTGAAAGCTACTTACAATGCGTATAAGTTGTCTCTTTAATGACCGAACGGACACCTTACCTCCATGGCCAAAATCTAATGGAACAAGTTGGGTGAAGGTATAGTTATATCAAGGTCTTGGTTATGGTTTTTAACTAAAAAGCAAATTATTCCAAAAACAAAACCCTCAATTTTCAATCTCTTAAAAATCAAGGGTTTCTAGCTATGGTTTGAGGTCGGTGGCGGATTCGAACCGCCGTACGCGGTTTTGCAGACCGCTGCCTAGCCACTCGGCCAACCGACCATTTGCGGATTGCAAAAGTACAATAGTTTCTTTTTTATGCAAAATTATAGGGTATAAAAATCACATGCTGCTAAATTCTTAAACCGATAACCAGAACATCGTCAATTTGTTGATGCACTGTTCCCAGCCATTCTCTAAATGTGTTGTCAAGAATATCTTTTTGTTCTTCCATCGATTTATCCTGCATGTTAATTAATAGCCTTTTAAAAGGTTTTCGCATGAATTTTCTGCCTTTTTTCCCGCCAAACTGGTCCGGAAAACCGTCTGAAAGCATATAAAACGTATCTCCCTGCTTAAGTTCTATTTCATGGTTGGTAAAAGGTGTTTCTTTTTTCAAATAAATGCCTACCGGCATTTTGTCAGCTTTTATCTCTTTAAGCTCGCCTCCTCTTATCATGTAAAGCGGGTTAAATGCGCCTGAAAACTCAGCTTTTTTGTTCTCATAGTCGATAATCATTAAAGATGCATCCATACCATCTTTTGCCTCACCCTCTTTGCCTTCTTGCGACAAAGTTTCTTTGACATATCTCCTGAGTTCGTCTAATATGGTGTCGGCATGCAGGTCTTTTATGGTTGAAGTAATTTCATTAAGAAATGAAATACCTAACATACTCATGAAGGCTCCAGGCACTCCATGCCCAGTGCAGTCTGCTGCCATAACAATTGTTTTGTTGCCAATTTTGTTGATCCAATAAAAGTCGCCACTTACAATATCACGTGGTTTAAAAAATATGAAATAGTCTTTTAGTTGTCTGTCAATTAATGGTTTATCAGGCAGTGCTGCAGCCTGAATTCTTTTTGCGTAAGTAATGCTCTGTTTTATATCGTTGTGCTGCTGCTCTATTCTGTTTTTTTGTTCTTTTATTTCATCGTGCTGTACAGTAATTTCTTCTTTTTGTTCACTAATAGTTTTGGTACGTGCTTTTACTTTTGCTTCGAGTAAAACTTTATCTCGTTTTAGTTTTCGTTCGCGGAGTATAATAATCAAAAATACCACACCCGTCAGGAGTAAAATTACCAGTAAATAGAAAATAATCGTTTGCCTGAAAGGTTTATCGATGTGCACTGGTATTTTGGTAATCCCACTTTTGTTTCCCAATACAGTTTTCGATTCCAGCAATAAATAATATGTGCCAGCCGGAATAAAAGGGAAATTTATAATTTCGTTGTTACTCCAGTCTGACCATTTTTTTGTCAGCCCCACCAGTTTATAGCGGTATTTCACAGCATTGTTTTTCAAGAAATATGGAGACGAAACTTTTACAGTAATGGCATTATCCTCGTATTCGAGTTTGATGTCCCCGGCCTTCAAAAAGGCACCACCTTTATGTTGTATTGAAGCAATATTTAGCCGGAAATTTGGGGTGTAGATAGAATCAGTTTGATTGTTTATTCTATATAAATTATTATAATTATCTATAACCCAAATTTGCTGATTTTCATCCAGAAAAGCCTCATCAATATTATCGAGTAATTTTAAATACTTTATAGCTGCAAGTTTTTTTTCTCCATAGTAGTCGTAAAGGTTCCATTGATCGGTTTTAATCCAGGTGTACTCCGGTTGGTTATAAAATGCGAATATATCAAGAGCATTGCGTTCTGCATATTCCTTTTTCTTTATTGGTTTGTTTTGTTTATTATCCAGAATGTAAATGGCAGACGAAACGATGAAGTGTAGTTTTTTATCAAAATATCTTACTACCACTTCATCGAGCATGTTGCCCTTAAAATGCATCACATTGGTACTTATTGAGTCTTGCGCATGTAAATCTATTTTAAAAGCCTTTCCTAATCCGCCCACCCAAATTGTTTTGGGTGTTTGTTCTGCAATAGAATAGATGGCTTCATCAAAGCTATGCTTCATTATAAGGTTCCAGTTGTCTCCGGTATATTCCAAAAATATTATTTCGTCATTTGTTGCAACCAGTAATTTCCGTGGATCAAACCGTGATTTTTTAATGAAGTTTACGTAAGTGTCTTTCAGAATGATTTTTGCTTTGTGTTTTTTTATTGTGTATAACCCGGTATTGGAAGCAGCCAAAATTTGATTATTGTGGTGGATTAGTTGAAAACATTTTCCTTTGAACTCAGCTACTTTTTTATACGCATGAGATATGGATTGAAGGCTGTAAATAGTCCTGGTCCTGTATGTTAGTTCAGGTTCCTTTTTTACTGTTTGCGGTTGAGGCTGCTCCTTGTCAGATTCTTTACCCGATATTTTTTTTATTGGTGCTTTTATTTTTTGAGCGACTTTTCTGAAGAATTTTCGTACTCGCCCCTTTTTTTTCGTGTCATTTGTGTTTTCAGGTTTTTCTTGCGCTGATACTTGTTTTTTCTTTTTGGTTTTTGCCTCTGTCTTTTCGGGTACCCTGACAGTTATTTGACGGGTTTTATATTGTTTTTGTTTGGTCAAATAATATAACCCTTCGCTGGTACCGAGGTATATCTCGTTTTGTTTCCTTGTAAAAGCATACAGGTTCCCACTGAGTCCCGGATATTTATTAAAAAGCATAATGGGCAATGACAGGCTGATTCGACTTATTCCACGGCCATGGGCAATCCATAATCCATTTTTTTTGTCCAGGTAAATGTCATAAACTTTATTGTCGGGCAAACCTGTTGTGTAATTAATTGTATAGAGCGTTTTTCCTGTATTGAGATTTATAATCAGTACTCCTCCGATATTTGTAGAAAGAGCTATTAGTGAGTCGTTTAGGAGTAATCCATCTACAAGCACGCTTTCGTCCAGATATGCCTGGTCTTTAATATTAACTTTCAAAAGGTTTTCTCCATCGAATTGATAAAGCTTATTGTTCGAAGCACCTAAATATGTAAGTCCGGGTTTCACCTTAAAATGAAAAAAGATATCTGAATTGTGGGGTAATGTTACATTTGAAAACAAATCGACAGAATCAGGATCAACACTGCAAATACCATTATTGGTAACCACCTGTAGTTGCTTTCTATGCATAAAAAAACCATGATGTTCATCAAACTGAGGAAATGTGAAGTTAGAAGTCTTGTTGTTTTTGTCTACCAGGTAAACAGACTTTTCACCAATAAAAAACACACTGTCCTGTTCTATGTAAATTTCATCGAATACCACATCTTTCATGCTACTATCGGGCAGTAGAGATTGAAAATGATATGACCCGGTACTATCTTCCTTTACCAGACCAAAATCACCGCGAAAACCCACAAAAATTCTTCCCCGCTCGTCAGTCTCTATGACTAATGGTACCGATGAGAGTGTATGTAGATTCCATTTTGAACCATTATAGCCTAACAAACCTTTTCTGCATGTAAAAAGCATTTCCTGGTTAGGTAAATTTATCATGTCCCATACCCTGTAGTTCAATTCATCTTCCATGGGGAAGTTATTGATGTATGGTGTACCTTTTTGAGCAGCGCTGTTTAAATTTAACAGACATAAAAATATGAAGGCAAAAAATATTTTAATGCTGCTCCGATGCATTAAAGTTGTACTTTATGGTTTATGAGAGAAACATTTATTGACAAAATTATGTTTATTTTTTTATAATTGACAAGTATTACACAATTTGTAAGTTTGAGGAGCCCGTGGATTTTTCTATTTTTGGTTCCTACTAAAAGAAAAACATTATGGATGCTAAAAAGAAGCAGGGTCGCTACGATCGTATATATAAACAGCTGGAGCAGTTGATGCCCACCTGTTCTAATCCTGAATCGCGCATGAATACAATAATTGCCGTTTTGCATCACAAAATGGATTATTATTTTTGGACAGGGTTTTACTTTTTAAATCAGGGAGAATTACAGGTAAAAATGTACCAGGGCCCCGTTGCTTGTATGCAACTGGCAAAGGATACCGGAGTATGCTGGGAAGGAATCAATACACGTAAGCCTGTACTTGTAAAAAATGTGGAAGAATTTCCGGGACACATTGCTTGCGACGGTCGCTCTAAAAGCGAGGTGGTAGTGCCACTGTTTGACCCTGAAGACAATTTGCTTGGTGTATTAGATATCGATAGCGATCAACTTAATGCTTTTGATGAGGTTGATGAGCAGAATCTTGTGAAAATACTCCAGTTAATTTGGAGTTAAAATATTTTCATCAGGAATGAAGCATATATGTAAAACCTGATAATGCGTGTAAGTCCGTAAAGGGCCAGCTTCGGCAGCGGATATTTAACAAGGCCGGCCAGCATGCATACTGTTGAGTAGGGTAAAGGCAGCAAAGCGGCAACAATAATTAATAATCCACCCCATTGCCTTAATCTTTTAACAAAAACAGCATATCGATTTAGTAACCAGTGTTCAACCCGCTTTTTTGTGCCAAAATAATTACCAATAATATAACTCAATATTCCGGCACCATAAGAAATACCTCCCAAAAGGGTCAGATAAAGTATGGGTTTATCAAATTTATTTGCCCAAATAATAAACAGGTCTGGTGGGATGAGGCCTAATAGTGTTTCTGATATGGCATAAACAACCCATACGCCTGCATGAGGTAGTTGACTGAGCCAAAAGAGAAAGTCGTCACGCAGGTCTTCCAGGATGTAATGTTCCAGACCGAAAATTAGACCAATGATAGATCCCAGAATAATAATTACACGCAAAAAATTGCGCAGAAAAAAGCGGTAAAAACCACTGCTCCTGAAAAAGCGATGGTAGAGCATAAATCGCTGCCAATTCGTAAGTTTTTGACGGTCTCTCAATTCCGGAATGTTATTATGGGTTTATCTGAGTTAAAAAACGTATTTTTCAAGTATTTATGATGCCCGGGAAAATTTCCCGAAACTGCTGTAGCAAATTTAGTGCACTTTTTCTTTAATAACCGAATTCAGATTAAAAAAGCAGTAAACTATTGAAAAATTTGCTGTATTACTAAGCTAATCAAATAGCAGTCCATTTCCATGAGAATGTGTAATTTTGGCTAATCATTAACATTTTTCAAATGTTGTGACAAAAAATGTACTTTATGGATCAATTTACAACGGTTTTACTATTCGTTCTTTTTGCAGGTGCTGTCGGGGCTATTATTATATTTTGGCAGAAGCTGCGCTATTTTAAAGAGCAAAAATATAAAACAGACCTGCAAGTGAGTGAGCTCGGTACCCAAACCGAATATTACCGTAACCGGAATTATGAGCTGCAGGAGCAGTTGTCAAAATTACAAGATGATTTTACAACCATTTCAACAGAAAAAGCCCGCCTGCAGGAGTCATTAAAATATGCCAATGCACAGATGCAGCAAAAAGAGAAAGATTTTGTGCAAATGCAGCATACACTGAAAACAGAATTTAAAAACCTGAGTCATGACCTTTTTACGCAAAGTACCGAGGCTTTGAATAAAACTAATAAGACATCTATTGATCAGATTGTGCAACCTTTAAAAGAAAAGCTTCAGCAATACAATCAGTTGCTGACAGACTTCAGAGAAAAAGATGTGAAAGAGCGCAGCACACTCTCTGCTGAACTCAAACAGCTGCAGGAGTTAAATAAACAGTTAAGCCACGATGCCCAAAACCTGGCCGGAGCATTGAAAAATGATTCTAAAATACAGGGAAACTGGGGTGAAATGGTATTGGAACGTATTCTTGAAAAAGCCGGTCTGGAAAAGAATATAACCTATAAAACGCAGGTATCCACGGTTACCGAAGCTGGTCGGGTGCGGCCCGATGTAGTTGTGTTTTTACCAGAGAACCGTCACCTGATAATTGATTCGAAAGTATCACTCAGTGCTTTTGAAAGGCTTGTTAATGCAGAAGACGATACATCCCGTGAGCGCGCACTGAATGAACACTTAACCTCTGTAAAAAATCACATAACTAATTTGGCACAGAAGAATTATGAGACTGGTGAAACATTAAACTCCCCGGAGTTTATCTTTTTGTTTATGCCTGTTGAAAATGCACTATCCCTGGCTCTGCAATACGATTCAACTCTACAGGATCTTGCATGGAAAAACCGTATTGTGTTGGTTACACCGGCTACATTAATGGCTACTCTGATGACAGTGGCCAATTTGTGGAAAATAGAGAAACAAAACGAGTTTGCAGAGCGCGTAGCAGATGAAACCGGTAAACTGTACGACAAATTTGTGGGCTTGCTTGAGTCGGTAAATGATGTGGGCCAGAAAATACATGGTGCTCAACGCAGCCATGAGCAATTGATAAAACAACTCAGCGAAGGGCGTGGCGATTTAATAAGCAGGGCTGAAAAGATTCGTAAAATGGGCATCAGCCATAAAAAATCGTTACCTTCAAATTTTAATGAGCAGGAGTAGAAAATTACTAAGTTTTAATGATTAATAATCAGCTAAATAGACGGGGCGCAAAATTCTACAGGCATTTATTGTGGATGGTGGCCGTGTTTTCTGTTCTTGCAGGCTGCAAAACCTACTATCAGCCAATTAGCGAGCGCAATTTTTCGCATCTCTACAATCCTATGCATACCGATATTCATCCCGTTTTAATGCTGAACCGCGTTGCTCCCGATTCGTCGGTTATTTTTTTGCACATACCTGTTAGTGACATTGCTTTTCCGGAATTTAAACGGCGCGAGGATCAGGTGGCCGGTGTAGCTATTGAATATTTTTTAGTCGATTCGGCTGGTGCAAATATGTTTCGCGATAGCGGGTCAGTAAAATACGCCCAACCTCAAAAGCCGGCTACCAATTTTTTACAGCTTCAACTTGGCTTTGCCCATCATCCCGATAGTGTAAAGTATGTAGATTTACGCATCCAGGATTTGCTCTCAGAGCTGGAAACCAATGAGGTAGTGCGTTTGCGAAACGATCATATGGGTAATCCGCAACGTTATTTTGCATATTTTAATGATAAAAAATACCCTTTTACACGGACAATTGCTGCCGAAGGTGATTCTGTGAAGGTTAATTACAGAGGTGAAAACGATAGTTTATGGGTGTTTCATCTTACCTACAACCGCAAAGCATCATTGCCTTTCGATACAGCATATAAATTTAGCAAAAACGATTTTCTACGGTTTTCAATATCCGGATCGTATGTAATTAACAGCGACAGTACATTAAACGGAGGGTTACGGTATGTGGTTAGTAATCCATATTTTCCTGCCATCAGGCAGGCAAGACAAATGCTTGGACCTATTCGTTATTTGATCAATGGTAAGGAGTGGCGCCAAATTAATCAATTATCACCCAAGCATGCCGTTGATACATTTTGGTTGAAAGCTGCCCCTGATGCAGAAAAGGCTAAACAACTCATACAGGTATTCTATAACCGCGTACAGTTGGCTAATATAAAATTTAGTAGTCATCGTGCGGGCTGGAAAACCGACATGGGTAAGGTTATTACACTTGCCGGCCTGCCCGATGAAGTACAACTTACTGATACTTCAGAGCATTGGTTTTATTATATCGGTAAAAACGAAAAATTAAAAATTCCGTTCGCATATAACGATTCACTTGGGGAGTATCAGTTGAATCGTAATGACAGTCTTATGAATGGCTTTTTGATGCACCACATCAACGGGTGGAGAAAAGGCAAATTTTATTAACAAAACTTAACAACATGGAACAAAAAAGTGATTTTATTTTTGGTATACGTCCCGTAGAGGAGGCCATCAAAAGCGGCCAGCATTGCGATAAGGTATTGATAAGAAAAGGCATGGGAGGAGATACCATAGATGCCATAAAAGAGATGATGCGCAATCATCGTATTCCGCTTCAGCAGGTACCTGATGCAAAGCTAAACCGCATTACACGTAAAAATCATCAGGGTATTATTGCACTGATGTCACCTGTCCCTTTTCAGCAAATTGAGGACGTATTAATGAATGTTTATGACAAGGGCGAAGATCCGTTTTTTTTAATGCTTGATGAGGTAACTGACGTTAGAAATTTTGGTGCCATGGTGCGTACAGCAGAGTGTGCCGGAGTGCATGGGGTAATTATTCCCCAAAAAGGTTCGGTGCGTATTGGAGGTGACGCTGTAAAAACATCTGCAGGAGCGTTGTTTAACCTGCCGGTATGCCGTACCGCAAGTTTGAAAAAAACTGCTTCGTACCTCAAAGATAGCGGCCTGAAACTGGTCGCAGCTACCGAAAAAACCGATGATATGTATTTTAACCAGCCATTAGATGGACCGGCCTTGCTTATTATGGGTGCTGAAGATAAAGGTATAAGTCAGGGTTTGCTTGATATGGCTGATGTAAAAGCTGCACTGCCGGTACAGGGTAAAATATCATCATTAAATGTATCAAATGCTGCCGCAGTACTCCTGTACGAGATGCTAAAGCAACGAATGGAAAAGTGAAAAATATTGCCCTTAAAATATCGCTGATTTTATGCATGCTGGTACTGATTTCGGATACACTTTTTGGCCAGTTTTATAACGGTCATCGTATGCGTTTTGGTAAGAACCGTGTGCAATACCGCGATTTTTACTGGCAACATTACGACTTTCAGCGTTATAAAGTTTATTTTCATCAGGGAGGTGATAATACAGCGCGGTATGTGGGGTTGCGAGCACGCGACATTTTAACAGAGATGGAATATCGACTCGACTACCGACTCGATGGACAGATAAATTTCATTGTGTATAACGACTTGTTAGATTTCAGACAAAGCAATATTGGTCTGGTTTCAGGCAATGATCAGTACAATATAGGTGGTACCACAACCATTGCCAATAATAAAGTCATGATTTATAATTATGGTACACACCGGCAACTGGACAGGCAGGTGCGGCGGGCTTCAGCCGAATTGTTGATTAATGAGATTCTTGTGGGAAGCCGGTTTTCCGACAGATTGGCAAATTCGGCGTTGATATCTTACCCGGAGTGGTTTATTAAAGGACTTATTGCTTACTATGGAAATGAATTTGCCGCATCAGAGCAGCAAAGTATTAAAGATGGTCTGCTCAATGGTAAGTACAAAAAAATGCAATGGCTTACTGGCAAGGATGCTGAACTTGCCGGGTTTTCTTTTTGGACCTATGTGGCAATGAATTATGGCGAGCCGGCTTTAAGAGATATCATGTATCTCTCCAGGGTGAGTAAAAATATCAATAATGCCATTGTTTTTGTAACAGGCGTACCTTTTCGATACTTGCTGCGCGAATGGGCAGAATATTCAACCTATCGTTATGAGCAGGAGGGAACTGGAGTGCCCGGCGCTGAGGCAAAAAAAATAAAAAAGCGAACCAAAAAAAAGGCGCAATACAGCAACCTGGTCTTTTCTCCCGATGAGCGATATTTTGCCTGGAGTAGAAATGAATCCGGAAAAGTGAAAATTTATATCCAGGATGCAGCTAGCGGCAAGCGGCAGAAAGTGTTTGCTTATGGACATAAATTACCCCAGAAAATTGACCGAAAATACCCTGTTGTGCGTTGGCACCCAAAACTCAATATGTTATCGTGGGTGTATGAGCATGAGCAGCAAATTAAACTCTGTTTTTATGATGTGAATTCAACTGAGATTAATGCACGCAACATACAGTATATTAATCGTATGTTGGACTATGATTTTAACAGTGATGGTACACAAATCGTTTTTTCAGGTATTCAGGATGGCAAAACCGATTTATTTACCCTGAACCTGGCATCGAATGAGCAGAACCGGCTCACCGATGATTTGCCCGACGAGCTTAATCCAAAGTTCACGCCTGAAGGCAACATTATTTTTAGTAGTAATCGTAACAAACCAACAGGAGACACCTTGCAAAGTCATTTGGATTTATACCTGACAGATGCCCGGCGTTTTGAGCCTGTAAAAGTTGTTGCAACTCCGGGTAACCAAACAAAGCCAATAGTGCTGGGGAAGGATCATTATTTATATCTGAATGATCAGAATGGCATACAGAATCGCTTTGTGGCCAATTACGACAGTGCTATTCAATTTGTTGATACAGCCATTCATTATCGGTTTTTCACTGAGCAAAAACCACTTACTGATTTAAGGTATGGTTTAGTTGAGCATGATGTAGCCAATTCCAGGTCTGCCTTTGCAGATCTTCATTTTTATAACCAAGGCTATCATCTGGTGCAAAAGCCATTCGATTTGACTCCCCTGCAAAAAACGTTAAACATTACAGAGCAGAAAGCTTTTTTTACCACCCGCCGGAAGTTTTACAATAAACAAATTGAACGGTTGAAGGAACAACAACGACGCAACGACAGCCTGATTGATATAAATAATTACACTTTTGAGTTTGAAAAAAAGCAAAAGTCTGATCAGCGATGGCCCGATTTTGAGGCTGATAGTCTTTGGGTTTTAAAGCGCAAGCTATATTTCACAACTTTTTACACCAACTATACTGTTAACCAGGTCGATTTTAGTCAGCTTAACCGCAGTTACCAGGTTTATACGGGAGGGGGCGTTTTTTTTAATCCCGGGTTTAATGTACTGACCAAATTTGGTGCAGCTGATTTATTTGAGGATTATAAGTTGACTGCGGGTTTCAGGCTTGCTGCAAATTTCACAGGAAATGAATACCTAATCAGCATCGAGAATCTTAAATCACGGCTCGACAAGCAGCTTATCCTCCATCGAATGGGAAGTGAAGAGTATACCGATAATGAGCTTAAACGATCCTATTCTTATCAAACCATGCTTGTGCTCAAATACCCCTTTTCGCAGGTGTCATCGGTACGTCTTACCGGTAGGTTACGGCTCGACCAAATTGTGTACCCCGCCATCAATAACGAAACTTTAGTAAAACCTGACGATTTTAGGTTGTGGGGCGGCATGTTGGCCGAGTATGTATATGACAATACCCGGTCTCTGGGATTGAATTTGTACAGTGGAACCCGGGCAAAAGCCTTTTTTGAGCAATATTCCAGGCTTGAACAAAATACAGGCGATCATATGTTTGTAGTGGGTACAGATGTGCGTCACTATATTCAAATACACCGGCAACTCATTTGGGCCAACAGGTTTGCAGCATCGTCCAGTTTCGGGAATGCGCTACTGATATATTATCTGGGAGGTGTAGACAACTGGATGTCGGTTAGCGGAAATGGTTATTTCGATCAGACCATTCCTGTTGATAAAAGTAAAAACTGGGCTTTTCAGACGGTTGCCACTAATATGCGCGGGTTTCAGCAAAATATCAGAAATGGAAATAGTTTTGCACTGATCAATTCAGAATTGCGCTGGCCCGTAATCAAGTATATTTTTAATCGGCCCTTAAATAGTGATTTACTGGATAATTTTATGATAGCCGGCTTTTTTGATGTGGGTAGCGCCTGGTATGGTTGGGATATCACAAATACCGATAATTTTTACCGCTATGATTATATTGAGAACGGACCGGTAAGTGTGCGTATTGATAAGAGACGTGATCCATTAGTGGCCGGGTACGGATTTGGTTTTCGCACACGTGTTTTTGGATATTATTTGCGTTTCGATTGGGCATGGGGAATTGAGAATAAAAAAATTCTGGATCGGCAGTTTTATTTTTCAATTAACCTCGACTTTTAAGATATGCGAGGATAATACAGTTTTTCAGTTTAATTTTTACAATAATCATATAACCAGATAAAATAATGCGGATGAACGAAATAATATTGCTTCTAATTGTTGGCCTGCTTGCAGGCTTCGTGGGTGGTATGATGGGCGTTGGTGGTGGTGTGGTAGTCATACCCGCGCTTGTGTTTATCATGGGATTTTCGCAGCACCAGGCGCAGGGTACAGCCCTGGCTTTTATGCTGCCGCCAATTGGCCTGATGGCTGCCTGGAACTACTATAAAGCGGGTTATGTCAACGTTAAGTACGCGCTGTTGCTGATGGTCGCCTTTGTTGTGGGAGCCTGGGTAGGCTCCATGATTTCGGTGCAGCTCCCCGAGAAAGTATTGAAGAAAATATTTGGTGTAATGTTGCTATATGTGGCTTACAGAATGATTTTTAAAAGCTGAGCTGATGTATTATTGTTTCATTCTTTGTAACTTGCAGCATAAAACCATTATAAAATGATTTCTAAAGCCCAAATTACCGAACAATTACCTGAAATACGCACCTGGTATGAGCACTTGCATGCCCATCCTGAACCTTCATTTCAGGAGAAAGAAACAGCTGCCTATATAGCTTCCGGGCTAAAAAAAATGGGACTGGAGGTACATCGCTTATCCCAAAACGCTGTGATGGGATATTTGCAGGTAACCAATGCCAAAGGCACCATTGGTTTAAGAGCCGAATTGGATGCATTACCATTACATGAACAAACCAACGTAAATTATATTTCTCAAAATACAGGGACCATGCACGCATGCGGGCACGATCTGCATATGGCTTGTGCCCTGGGTGCAGCAAAACTACTCTCTGCACATAAAGCAAACCTGGAACACAATGTGCTTTTTGTATTCCAGCACGCCGAAGAAAAAATACCGGGTGGTGCTGTGGATGTAATTGCATCAGATTTTTTTAAAAGTCATAAGCCTGATGTGATGTTGGCCATGCATTCGTTCCCCGATTTGAAAGCCGGTGAGGTTGGATTTAGGAGCGGCCCATACATGGCTTCAGGCGATGAGGTAGATGTGCATATTAAAGGCCCGGGCGGCCATGCAGCAATGCCACACAAAACTGTAGACACAGTGCTTACCGCAGGGCAGGTGCTGGTAGCCCTTCAGCAAATACAATCGCGTTTTATACCGACCGAAATTCCTTCGGTACTCACCTTTGGAAATATTTGTGCCGAAAGTGTAATGAATATTATTCCAAGGGAAGTATTGCTTGAAGGAACTTTCCGTACGATGAACGAAAAGTGGCGTAAAAAAGCGCTAAAACAAATCAAACAAATTGTACAGAATACAGCCAAAGCCACTGGGGCAGATGCTGAAACTGTTATTCGACCGGGTTACCCTACCATCGAAAATGATAAAAACGTTACCGCTAAAATTGAAGATATTGCCACTGAATTACTGGGGTCGAAAAATATTCATCTGCTGCCTTTGCGCATGACTACTGATGATTTTGGTTATTATGCGCAAAAAATTCCATCTGCATATTTCAGACTGGGTGTAGCCGATTCAAATGGGCGCAGTGCAGGTTTGCACACACCGGAATTTTTACCCGACCCTAAAGCACTTGAAACAGGGGTAATGCTGTTGGTGCAAATTATGCAGGATTTGTGATATCGAACCCTTTTGTTACAGCAGATTTATTAACCTCACTATGCGCTGTAAGCGATTTATAAAAACTTTTTTTACCTTCGTACAATACCAAAATGCATGCCCATGCCCCTTTTTAATGATTTGAAAAGATTTTTATTGTTAGCGGGTTTAATATTTTCCGGCTTCATGACGCTTGGGCAGGCTATTCCTGAACATGTAAGTAATAAAGGTATTTACAACTATTTGGATGAACTTGCCGGAGAAAAATTAATTACCCTTCACAGTGCTATAAAGCCATACACTAAGCAATTTATTTACAGTAAATTAAAGCAGGCGCAGCATGCGGATTCTTTACTCAATAAAAGGCAAAAGAAAGAGCTGGCGTTTTATCTTAACGCTTACCAACTGTATAATAATGAACCGGAAAACCCTTATATAGACGAAAAAGTAAATCTTCTTCGGAAATATAGCTCCCACTCAGCCATTAGCAGCACACATTTGGGATTTGTATATCGAGATTCCAATTTTACCGCTGAGGTAAGCCCGATTTGGGGGTACCGATACCGCACAAACGACAATGGAAGCGTAGACCATTATTGGGGAGGTGCAGAAGCCAGTGTCACTTTAGGTAAGCATCTTGGTTTTTGGGCATCGCTGCGTGATAACAGCATCAGCGAAATTCTGGCATGGCCCGGTAATTTTACCCGACAGGATGGAGGTAACTATAAAATTGGAAACGGCGGCAGGCCCGGGGGCGATTACTCCGAAATGCGCGGTGGCGTGTCTTTTGCATGGAAATGGGGACATGTCGAACTATCAAAAGACCATGTCCAATGGGGCGATCATCAGCACGGCCCCAATATCATTGATTCAAGGGCACCCTCTTTTGCCATGATTAAATTGCACCTGAAGCCGGTAAAATGGTTTGAATTCGATTACCTGCACGGATGGTTGGTTTCAGAGGTGGTAGACAGTACGCTATCGTACACGAGTCAGTATGGCGAAGACCGGCAGGTATTCAGGCCCAAAAACATTGCGGCTAATATCTATACACTGCATCCATTAAAGCACACGAGCTTCTCCGTGGGAAATGCTATTATTTACAGCGACATGGGCGGCGCACATCCGGCTTACATGATTCCTTTTTTATTTTATAAATCTATAGACCATACCCTGAACCATAAAATACAGAACCAGAACTCCCAGCTTTTTTTTAATGCCAGCGTCAGGGCAATTAAACACCTTCATCTGTATGGTTCCCTGTTTGTTGATGAACTCTCAATTACCCGCCTGGGCGACGAACAGCGGCATAATTTTCTTTCATGGAAAGGTGGCGCAAAACTTCAAAACTGGCCTTTCCAGAATGTAGCATTGAGTTATGAGTTTACGCAAACTTATCCGCTTACCTATAAACACAGGGTCAGGGCCACTACTTATGCTACAAACGAATTTGGACTGGGACATTATCTTGGCGACAACTCACAGGAGCATTATGGTGCAATTACTTTTCGGTTTATTCCAAAATTAAGGGTAAAGATGGCTTATTGGTATGCTTTTCATGCCAATGAATATGCCTATAACCCTGAGGGCGAAACCCGTGTCGATGAATTCCCTGTGCTGGCAGATAAAACCTGGCAGAATAAAACCTTTCAATTGGCAGCCTCTTATGAAGTTTGGCAAAACATGTATTTGAAATTGATTTTTGAGGATAGCAATATCAAAGGATTTGATGTAGATGAGTACGATGCCCAGTATTACCTTGATTTGTTTTCACCGGCTTACTACCATGGAGCGCAACAAACACTTTCTTTTCAACTTAACATTGGGTTCTGATGTACAAATTTTTACTCATCATATTGTTGCTTTCAGGAATTGGAATAGAAATAGCCGCCCAAAGTCTTGTGCCGCTTCATCGTTATCGTACACGTGACATCACTAAATTAATGCTCAATGAGCCCCGCAGTTACCATACCGCAATGCAACCATTTGTTATTAGGGATACAAGCCTGCTATTTAAGCGCACATTCTCCAGGAAAGGGCAAGGTAAAAATTGGTTTATGCGGAAGTTGCGCTACGAAAATCTGGTGATGGTAGAAAAAGAGAATTACCGGCTTACCATTGATCCAGTGTTGCATTTTGAACTCAGTAAAAACCGCGATGTGGAGGAACTGCTTTATCGCAACACGCGAGGTTTTATGGTTGCCGGTCGTATAGGTCAAAATGTAAGTT
>Ga0102941_1000214_pt1 | contig 25561 bp, 29 predicted proteins | sample SalPonR2_C_D2_MG_FD_79281 | JGI IMG/M metagenome (GOLD analysis project Ga0102941, IMG submission 79281) | Salt pond soil microbial communities from South San Francisco under conditions of wetland restoration - Salt Pond MetaG R2_C_D2_MG | ecosystem: Environmental > Aquatic > Marine > Intertidal... | reverse complement strand
TTGGTCTCGACCTTCGGTTTCACACGACACGACCCGGCCCGCAAATCGTCGCCGAACCACGAATAGATCAATGAAACCGAGGCCAGGTTCGGCAGCACATCGCGCAGCTGCTCCAATGACTTGTTGAAATCCGTGCCGCCGCCCTCGGAACTGACATTGGCCGCCGCGGCCGCGCCCAAACCCTTGCGGTAGGTGACGGGCCGCGTGGACAGCACGTATTCACCCGTCCCCGGCATCAAGGCCACGGCCCGCACCATGTCGGCTGCAGCCGGTGTCATCTCGCGGGCAGGCTGCGGGGCGCGGGTCACTTCGAATGCAAACTGAGGCACCCGGTTACCGTAGGGTGTCAGATCCAGATCCTCGAACACGACATAGGCAATGCCGCGGTAGGCCGGCACCTGCCCCGCGCCTTCGACGGCCTCCATCAGGGGGTCGGGCATCTGATCCTGCGTGCCCTTGTAATGCCGCATGGACACGGTCGATCGATCGAGTTCCACGCCATCCAGCCAGATCCGCCCGACGCGCCGGATCTCTCCCTCGCACAGCGCCACCGCCAGGCTGATCGAATAGGAATAGGTCGTGGTCTTGGGTTGCGGTGGGGCCCCCTTGCCCCCGCCCGACGTATTGGTCGTCTCCAGAAATTGCGTGGCCCAGATCACCTGTCCGCCCAGTCGCATCCGGCCAAAGATCTGCGCCACGGGCGCGCCCTCATTGGCGCCTGTGATGCGAAACTGCTCCACCCGCCCGCGCTCGACCGGCTCCGAGCCGCGGCCCAGCAGCCGCTGGTCGATCGCCCGGCCAAGCGTCGCCCCGACGGCACGGCCCACCACGGCGCCCGTCAACCCGAGAACGGTGCCGGAATACAAACCGCCAAGCGCCGCGCCCGCCGCCGATAGAAGGATCGTTGCCATAGGTTCAGGTCCTTTCAGGAAACGCGAACCGCGCCGCCAATCGCCGCCCCCAAGGGGGCGTCAGCGCGCTTTCCACCACCCCACGCCCTGAATAGGCGTGGATAAAGGTCGGGGCCGCACCGATCTCGGCCTGGACCCCCACATGTTTCGCGACCCCACCGTCGCGCATCCGGAACAACAAGATGTCCCCCGGCGCCATGACCTGCATCGGCCTGGGGATCAGATGCCGGGACGCGGCCGCCCAAAGCCGTTCCTCGCCCGAGGTCTCGGACCAGTCCGCCGTATAGGCCGGAACGGATTCCGGCTCGGCCCCGTGCAACTCGCGCCAGACGCCCCGCAGCAGGCCCAGGCAATCGCAACCCGCACCGCGACAACTGGCTTGATGCACATAGGGCGTGCCCAGCCAACCGCGTGCCACCGATACCGCGTCGATCACCGTCGGCTTCCGCCGCTTCGGGCCGATACGCGCGACGGATGCGCGACCACCCAATCATCGCCCGGAATATCCGGAAACCCGCGAAAATTCAGAAGGTTGGCAAACTTGAGCCGGCAGGTCTCCATCCGCTTGTCGCACCCGGCTGTCAGGCGCACCCGGTCGCCGCGCCGCACCTCCGCGCGCAGGCGATCCCACAACTCCACCCGGCGGCGAGCATCCTCGACCCGGTCGATCTTGATGGCACCGGTCAGGCCCTGGGCCGCCCCATCCAGAACATCCATGCGGCCGCGCTCGAACCACCGCGGTTCGAACGGATCAATCCCGTCGAACCACAAGACCCGTGCATCGTCGATATCGGCGATCACCGCCTCGGTGACATAGCCCACCGTCGCCAGGTCAAAGCGGCACGCCCCATCGCCCAGCACGGCCGAACAATTGCGTTGATAGACCCGCCCCGTCGGCACATTCATCGCCTCGGCCAGACCGCGCAATTCGACAGAAAACGCGCCATTGGCCCGCGTCAGTTCGCCAAATGACCCACGGAATTGCAAAACGCGGTTCTCGGGGGCGTCCCATTGCACGAGCCACGCCTCGACAGCGGCCCCGTCAAACCGACCCGCCATGATATCCTCTTCGGTGATCGCCGCGTCGCTCAACGCGCCCACGGCTTCGGTATTGTCGACCGACAAGCCGGTGGTCTGCATCAGTGCCGATGCCGTCAAACCCGTCTGCGCCCGAAACGTCATGTCGTCAAAGCCCAGGTCGCGGTCATGATCCGTGAACCCCAGGGTGATCCCGTCCGCGCGCACCACTTTCCAGCACCGCGCAACACCTGTCGCACCTGTGGCCAGATGGGCATCCAGTGCCGCAACATCTCCCACGCCCCCGCTCATAGCCGGATCTCCGCGACCGGTACGGCGGGCACCTCGCCCGCCTGAAAACTCGCGACACTGGTCTGGATCATGTCGGTGTCAAAGCGCACCGGCACATCGAATTCGAAGCCGGCCGTTATGGTCTCGCCGGCATCAGGGGGTTCGGCAAAGATCACGCGTCCCGCAATCGGGTCGAGATCCCAGTCGATCCCAAGCGTCTGTTCGTCATTCGAAACACCCACCAGAACAGTGCCCTCGACGGGTTTCGCTATGGGCCGACCATAACTGTATTCGCCCGACCGATAGGATTTGCTCAGCTGAAAGACCGTGGTCTGTCCGTCCGCCACCGCGATCTGCTGATCACGAAATTCGGGGGTGCCCGACGGCGCACAGCTCTTGAAATCGGACCAGTCCTTCCAGCGAAATCCGAACAGCTGCCCGCGCCGCGCCTCGAAAAAGGCAATCAGCGTCGCGATGTCATCAAGCGATCGCAGCGACACACCCGCATCATACCGTCGCCGCGAATGCGCCCAGGGCGTGTTGCGTTCCTCGAACCCATTGGTCAGCGTGACGACTTCCGTGCGCCGTTCTGGCCCCCCGACCGACCCGAAACTCAGATTGGCGGGGAAACGAACCTCGTGAAAACCCATGTCTCAACCCCTCTTCAACGGTTTCGCTGACCGCGCGCCAGGGCGCGACTGACCTGGGCTGCGACCTGGCTCTGGCTGCGCTGGAAGCCCTGCACGTCTGGCGTGGTGATATGCATGACGACCTGAACCGGCGCGCCGCCGCCCGCCGATGCCACGCCCAGTTTGCCGTCAGGCCCCCGGCGGAGCGGCATGATCGCTTCGGGGCCGGCCTCACCCATCAGCCCCGTACCGCCACGCATCGGAAACGACGTCGGTCCATGCACGACCCCGCCCCTGGCAAATGGCGTGACGCGCCCCTGGGATATCGCGCCACCCTTCTGAAAGGGCAAAATGCCACTCATCAAACCATTGATTCCATTTGCCAATGCGCCGCCCAGCGCGTTCTGGACCGGTGTGATCGCCGTGTTGTAGGCCGCATCCGCCAGGCTTTGGGCCACCCCGCGCAACGCGTCCGACAGGCGCATGCCGTCGAACACCACGCCGTCGAATGCGCGTCTCAACCCACCGCCCACGCTGCGGCTCATGCGGTCGACCTCGCGGCCGGTATACAGCATCGTGTCCTGCATGCCGCGCAACTCGGCCTGAAAGGCCTGCGCCATGCTGGCCGCCCCCGCGAGGCTGATTTCCAGATCCGCAATTTGCGCGTCCAGCCCGTCGAGGTCATCATCGATCTCAGCCATGCCCGTTCTCCTTGGGGTTCACGTCGGGAAACCGGGCCGCAAGGGCCTCCAACCTGTCACGCGCCATCGGCGCGTGCCCCGGCACGTCTCCCAACAACATCAACAATTCGGCGGGCGTCAGCCGCCAGAACCTGTGCGGCTTCAATCCCAGCCCCTGCATCCCGGCCCGCATCAGCGCAGGCCAGTCGATCACCTGCCTGGCGGTTGTGCGCTCCGTCATTCAGGTACCCGGAACGCCAGCACCAAGAGGCGCGCGGCCACGCGGGCTGCCTCAAGCGGGCCGCCCTGGATGTCCGCCCGCACAAGATCGTGCAGATCGCCTTCCCAGCCCCCGCCACGCAGGCCCGCAGCCACAAGCAACAGAACATCGCGCGCGCGCAACGCCGTCCCCTCGAACCGGGCCACCAGGTCGGCCAGGCTTTCCGTCTCCAGCCGCGCCTCCAGTTCGGCCAGCGCGCCCAGTGTCAGTTTGGCCCGGTAGCGCCGGCCATCCACGACCAGGGCGACCTCGCCCGCATAGGGGTTGGCCATGGATCAGATCGCCGTAAACGTCAGCTGCCCCGCCGACGACATCGACATCTCGTAGGTCGCTTCCCCGTCATGGGACCCCGCATATTCGATCGCGGTGATCTGGAACGCGCCCTGCACGATCCCGAAATCGGGGATCACGACCTGAAAATCCGGGATGCCGCCATCGAAAAAGATCTGCCGCGCCCGCTCGTCCGTCGCCTCGTCGCGAAAGATGCCCGACCCCGAGATCTCGGCGGTCTTCACACCAGCCCCGCCCAACAACTCGCGCCAGCCGCCCGCCGACTCCAGGCTTGTGACGTCCACCTGTTCCGAATTGAACGACAGGCGCGACGCACGCAGGCCCGCGATTGTCTGGAACACACCGTTCCCGTCCATGTCGACCTTGACCAAAAGGTCTTTTCCACTTTGGGCTGCCATGACAGTCTCCATTCTTGTCAATAAGTTACGAAACGTCGTTTATGCGGTGTCTTCATCCACATGGGCCCGGAACCAGACCTCGATCTGGCGACCGGTGGCCGTTCTCCGCGCCACCGCCCGCAAGAAATTCAGGCTCACCACACGGCCCCGGCTCAGCGTCAGATCGCTGCCAAGCATTCCGTCCGATACCGCCACAGCCAGCGCCTTTGCGGATTGAAACCCCGCCTCGTCACTGAAGACCGTGATCGGAAAATCATAGAGTGCACCCGCCCCGGTCATGTCGGACCGGTTGCGCGCCCGTTCCGCGCCAAGGCTGACATAAAGCGCTGGCACCGGCCCCGGCGGAAGCGCGTCATGGATTGCCCCGCCCGACAGGGCCGCAACCGCACTATCGGCGACCAGCGCGTTGTAGACCGCGACCTGCAACGCGGCGGTGGTTCCATAGCTCATCGCCCGACCTCCTCATATGCGAAACAGGTCAGCGTGCCGTCATGGGGGAACGCCTCGTGCACCGTCTCGATCCAATACACCCGGTCCCCGTCCAGAAACCTCATCTCGGGGCCCGGGCGCGACAGGGCCCCGTGAGGCGCCGTCCTGACATGCACCTTCAGCTGCAACCGCGATGCCTGATCGAGATCACGACCGGCACCGCGCAGCTCGACCGCCCCCCAAAGGGAGCCCAGCGTCACCCATGTCTCGACAAAGCCGCCTGCCCCGTCAGGCGTCCTTTGCGGCGCTTCCAGCATGAGACGCCTGTTCATCATCCGGGCGCGCTTCATGCCCCGGCCCCGCGCAACCGAAGCTGCCGATATGGCTCCAGCAGAACTGAAACCGTCGCCGGGATCGCGGTATCGGGCTGCCAGTCCTGGCCCCAGAACTGCCCGGCCAGCATCAACACCGCGCGCTTGAGATCGGCAGGCATACCGGCCCAATCCGCGCTGAAGCCGGCCGTGAACTCGATCTCGATCGTCCCGCTTTGCGAAGGGGCCGGAAGGTTGCTGGCCGTTGCCGCCAGAACCGGGCGATGGCCGTCGGGCCGCAGGACATAGGCGTCAGGCGACACAAGCGTTTCATCACCGGACCGGCTGATCAGTTTCACGGCCTCCACCGCCACAACCGGCGCCACCGGCAAGGGATGCCCCGAGGCATCCCGCCAATCCATCAAGGTCAGACCGAAACGGCGCTGAAACAGCGCCTTTCCGATCCGCGCCTCGATGGCTGAAACGGCAGCACGCAAACAGCTTTCCAACTGCGCATCCTGACTGCCATCATCCGCAAAGCCACGGGCCAGCCTCAAATGATCCGCCAGTTCCGTGACCGGCCATGCCGCACCCGGCACCGAGGTCAGTTCGACCATCATCATTGTCGATTTCTCCGTAATACCTGCCATTTTCAATGGACGGGACGGCATACCGCCCGCACTGCTCGAGCGGAGAGACGCGCAGCTGGATCACGCGCGGGACACCGCCCCTCCCGCCCCACGGCAGCCAGGGCCACAGGACGGGATCTTGGTGGTATCGATGTCAGGATGCGCCGAACCTCATGACCTTGATCGCCGCGTAGTCCGAGATGTTCCCGCCCACACGCTTGGTGGCGTAGAACAGGACATGCGGCTTGGCGCTGAACGGATCGCGCAAGATGCGCAACTCCGGGCGTTCGGCGATGGTGTAGCCAGCCGCGAAATCGCCAAAGGCAATCGCATAGCTGTCAGTCGCGATATCCGGCATGTCCTCGGCAATCAGCACCGGGTACCCCATCAGGCGCGCCGGCTCTCCTGCGGCCAGACCATCCGACCAAAGGAACCTGCCATCGGCATCCTTCATCTTGCGAACCGCGCCCGCGGTTTTCGAGTTCATCACGAAGGTCGCGTTCGCCCGGTATTGCGCCCCCAGCGAATAGACCAGGTCCACGATGGAATCCGCTGGGCTGACCGCGTCGAAATCGCCGGCGGTGCCGGTGGCGATGTACCCAAGCGCCCCCCAGCTCCAGACCGCGTTGTCCACGATCAGCCCCGACAAGAAGCCCGTCGGCTTGCCCGCCCCATCGCCATTGATGAACGCATCCGCCTCGGCGCGGGCGAACTTGTCGGCGATACGCCCGGCCAGCCATCCCTCGACATCGAATGCGCTGTCGTCCAGCAAACGCTGCGAGGCCTTCGGCATCGCCGACAGCTCATGCAGCGGGATCGAGATGCGCTCGATCTGCGGGGCGGCCGTTTCCGCGCTGTCGGTGATTTCATCAGCCCAACCGGCACCGGAGTCGCTCACGTCGATCAGCACGTCGAACGAGGTCGCATCCACCGTGACCAGGCTCGCGATCGAGCGCAGGCTCGACCCCGACCGCAGCACAGACTGGATCGCGTCCGCCGTCTGCGGATCGACAAGATACCCGCCCTCCGCATTCACGGCCGTGTTCAGGCCCTTTTGCTCCAGCTCAAGGCCCCGCAGGCCATCATCATCGCCGCAGCGCAGATAGGTCCCCAGCGCCTTCTTGTGGGGCGCGCCGTGGTCGGTATCGGCCGACAGCGCCGGACGGGAATGGGTCATGGTCTTCGTGGTCAGCATAGCAATCCGCTCTTCCTGCTTTTGAAACTTTGCATTCATGTCATCCTGGAACTGGTTGAACTCCGACAGAAAACCACCAAGAGCTTCCTTCACTTCAACCATCGGCGCCTGGGCCATACGGGGCTGTTCCGCCGCCCCGGATCGGGTCTCGGTCATGCACATCACCTCTGTCTGATGCTTGGGGTCAGCGGGGCTCGCGCGCCGCCAGTTTTCGACGGGCCGCATTCAGCACCCCCGCCAGTTCACGCAGGTCTGCGGTCTTGGCCTCCTCGGCCTCGGCCGCGGCCACCCGCGCCTGTGGCAACATCGGAAAGGTCACAAGCGACACCTCCCAAAGATCCACCTCCGACAGGAGCCTGCGCCCCGTATCGTCCTTCGTGGCCCGCACCGTCCGATACCCGATGCTCAGCCCGTCAATTGCCCCCGCCTCGATCAGCGCGGCGGCCTCCCGGGCCCGGGCAACGCTGTTGAGCAACCGGCCCTTCACATAAAGGCCGCGGTTGTCCTCGCGCACCTCGTCCCAGATGCCGATGGGTTCGCTCGGGTCATGCTGCCACAGCATCTTGACCCTGCGCCCGGCCTGATCGAGCGCCTTGAGGCTTCGGGCATAGGCGCCTAGCTGGACAACGTCACCGCCCTGATCGCAGGCCCCGAACAGGCTGGCATAGCCCGCGATCTCCCGACCTTTCGTCACCGTCAGACCCTCGTCGAACCGGGCGAATTTCGTCTCAAGCCCCGTTTGGATCAGTCCATTCATATCAAACTCCTATCCGCCAGGGCTTGCCTGGATCAGCTCGTGGATACCTTGCGCCAGGATCACGCTGACAACGCCAAAGACCGCCAGCCACAGCCGTCGCTCCAACCGTTCCAGGGCGGTCTCGATGCCCTGCAGCCGAAAGTTCAGCGCCTCCCAGCGTTCGTGCTGCACGCGTTCATTGGCCTCGATCCGCGCGTGGGCCATGTCGAACGGCGCGTACAGGTAGCGTGACCCGCCCCCATCGCGCGCATTCATGCCTCCTCCGGGCGATCAGGCAGGCCAAGCATCCGGCGTTTTTCGGTGTCTGACAGGAACTCCGCGTCCGCCACGCGGCGCCAATGGGCCTCGCGTTCACTGGCCAGGGCCGGCACCTGGTCCAGGTCCGGCTTGAGGTCCACCAGATCCCCGGTCAGCTCCCCCAGCCAGCCCGACAGATGCGACAGCACCTTGTGCGCCAGCGGCAAGACCGTGAGACGATAGAACGCCCGGTTCGCTTCGGCGTAATTGGCATAGGTCGCATCCCCCGGAATGCCCATCAGCATCGGCGGCACACCAAAGGTCAGCGCGATATCCCGCGCCGCCGCCTCTTTCGTCTTGTGAAATTCCATGTCCGACGGGCTGAAACCCATCGGCTTCCAGTCCAGCCCGCCCTCCAGCAACATGGGACGCCCGGCATTGCGCGCGCCTTGATGATGGGCCTCCATCTCGGTCTGCAGACGATCGAACTGGTCCTGGCTCATGGTGCCACCCCCGTCCAGGCCCCGATACACGATGGCCCCCGAAGGCCGCGCGGCATTGTCCAGCAAGGCCTTTGACCAGCGTGCCGCCGCATTATGGACATCCAGGGCGGTTGCCGCCGCCTGCAACGGCGCCAAGCCATAATGGTCGTCTTGCGGGTGGAAGGTCTTGATATGACAGATCCAATCCGGTGCGTAGCGGTGCCTCTTGGATCCCACCACGTAGTCATAGGCCATGGGCCAACCGTCAGGTCCGGGCACAAGGCTCATGCGATCGGAGCGCAGAACATGAAGCTCTCGGACACCGCCCGTTTCGGCCTGAACCGCCTCGAAATAGGCATTGCCCGACAGCATCAGCTGCGCATAACCAGCCTCCAGCAGGTCGGCACGGGCCTGCGCCTGGTTGGGCCGCATCAACAACGACAACAACGGATGCGTCTCGTAGCGACGCGTCCCATCCTGACAGATCACCGGCAAGGCTGCGGCGGCCTCGGCGATCAACTTCACCGCGCGAAACCCGACCGGGTTGCCCTGAAATCCGTTCCTGGTCAGCGAAACCGTGTCCCGCGGACTCCATGCCACCCGGCCAGAAGACCCCCAGACCGCGACCTTTGCGCTGGCCGATGCCTTGCGCTCCGGCGTCTTTGACCGATCTTTTCGCAAGAATTCCAATACCATGCGCCTCTCTCCTCACGTGATACATGACGACGGGTCGTGCGGCGGTGTTCCCGCGCCCGTCACAAGGTCCCATCAGGGCCAATTCAGATGTTGGGTAATCTCAGAGCCGGCGAATGCCCGGCTTCAGCGCCCGCTGCCCCGGCACGAGGAGCCCCTCGGTCAAGGCCCAGACCAGGGCGTCCACACGGTCCGGGCTGCCCTGACCCTCATATCCCCTGAGGCTCATCTTGCACATTTCGTCTTCCAGCTCCGGCAGTACGCCCAGGTGGCGCACCCGACCCTGCTCATACAAGGCCGCCACCGGTTCCGCGCGCGCCACCTTCCCGCGCGACGCCCGCACCGCCCGGTAATTCACCATCGGATCGACCTGCCGCATGATCATCTCGACAAGATCGCCGCCTTGATTGACCTCGGCCACCATGCGTTCGGCCCCATGCCGATGATAGGCCGCAGCCGCCGCCTCGGCCCAATGCTTGGGGCTTGCCGCCCGCACCGATCGATCGTCCAGAACGACCGCGCGCCATTCATGGACAGGACCATGCTCGACAATTGCCACCACTACGATCCCGCACGCGTCCGATCCCTCGTGACCCGTCACCGGCGGATCCACCGCAACCAGCACGCGTGCGCCGTGAGGGGCCGCATCAACCCGCGCTGTGTCCAACGCAGCCCGCGTCCACAGCGCGTCTTCCGCGTCTTCCAGCAAGACACCATCCAATTCCTGGCGACCCAGCCGCGTCCGCCCATACCGCGCCCGCACTTCCTCCAGGAAACTCGGTGCCAGGTAAGCCCGGTTTGCCTCCGTTCTGGCCTGCGTCCGCACGGTGCTGTCGCGGCTCATCAATTCCTTCAACACCTGCACGTTTCGGGGCGTCGTCGTCACCACCTGTTGCGGATGCCGCCCAAGGCGCAGCCCGAACTGCAGCATGTCCCATGTCGCCTGGGCCTTTGGCCATTTTGCCAGCTCGTCCGCCCAGGCCGCATCGAATTGCGGGCCGCGCAATGCCTCCGGATCATGCGCCGAATAAACCCGCGCCTCCGCACCATTCGGCCACTCCAGACGCCGCTCACCTGCAATCCATTTCGGGCGGCGATCCGGGGGCGAACAGGCCAGTATCCCGCTGTCTCCCTTCACCATCACCGCCAAGGCCTGGTCATAGGTCTCCCCGATCAGCGCCATCCGACGTGCGCGTCCGGGCGCCGCGGGCGTAGCGCCCTCGACCATGGAGCGCACCCATTCCGACCCGGCGCGCGTCTTGCCCGCACCGCGCCCACCCAGGATCACCCAGGTCTTCCAATTCCCCTCGGGTGCCACCTGGTGCGGCAAGGCCCAGAATTCGAAAAGATAGGGCAGCGCCGCCAGCGCCTCTTCACTCAGGCTCGTCAGGAACCGTTCCACCACCTCCGGCGGCTCTGAGGCAAGCCAGGCGGAACTCGATTTCAGCCCGCGCGGCACCAAGGTCCAGCTCTGCGTGCCGCCCTGTTCTATGGATCTGGCTTCCGGCCTCATGTACCTTCCCCTGCATCTGCATGGCATGGAGAAAGGCCAGGTTCACAACCTTCACCTCCTTCACCACACCTGTTTCATCCGGGCGCGCCGCAACCCGGGCCGCGTCGACCGTGCTCTCCAACACCTCGACGGCCGCCTCCAGCGCCTTGTAGGCCCGCGCCACTGTCCGTTCCGCCTGGGCCAACGCGTCGTGCTCGACAATTCTGTCTGTCATGAAATGGTCCCGTATCCGAAAAACCCTCGGTCACGAGCAGTACAGGGGCCGGGTATCTCTGCCTCGAATTGGCACAAAAAAACGGCCTCGGGATCATGTCCCAGACCGTTTGCCCATGTCTTCCAGCGTGCCAACACAGGTCCCATGGAGCGTTCTCAGAGTCAATAAGTTTTTTACTTACAAAGACTTAATGGAGAATTCGATCTTCAGGGCTCATTAACCCTCCCCTTCTTCGTTTCGAAAATATCCCGGGGGGTGCGGGGGGCTGGCCCCCCGCCCATATCGGCGCCGCAGGCGTCGATACACGCTCGCCCTTCGGCCTCAACCCCACCTTGGGGATCTATTGATCCGACGCCGCGCGCTCCGCCTCGATCTGACGCCACCGGGCAACATTTCTGTTATGTTCCTCAAGGGTTTGCGCGAATGCGTGCCCCCCCGTCCCATCTGCCACGAAAAAGATGAAGTCGCTCCCGTCCGGGTTCACCGCCGCCTCGATCGCGGCACGCCCCGGGTTGGCGATCGGCGTCGGAGGAAGCCCGCTGATCACGTAGGTGTTCCACGGTGTCTCCCCCCGCAACTCGCTTTGCCGCAAGCCACGGCCCAGAATGCCGCGACCCTCCGTGATCCCGTAGATCACCGTCGGATCCGTCTGCAGGCGCATGCCGCGGTTCAGACGATTGATGAACACGCTCGACACGCGCTCCCGCTCATCGGGAACCGAGGTCTCCTTTTCGATGATCGACGCCAGGATCAGCGCCTCCTCGGCATTGGCCAAGGGCAAGCCGTCCTGGCGACCGGCCCAGGCTTCAGCCAGGATCACCGCCTGCGCGGCCCGCATGGTATCGAGGATCTCTTGCCGGTCCTGGCCGCGCCGCACGTCGAACGTATCGGGCGCCAGCATGCCCTCGGGCGGAACCTCCGCGATCTCGCCATCCAGGAAATCCGCCTGCCGCAACCCCTCGACGATCTGCCAACTGGTCAGCCCCTCGGGGACCGACACCCGGTAGACCATCGGCGTCCCGCTTGCGACCAGGTCGGCATAGACCTCCGGCACACCGTCCTCGTAGGTGAAATCCGCCAGCGCCACGATCTCGCCCGTGCCCGGCACCCGCTCGCGCAGGCGCAACTCGCCAGTCCCCGCAAGGCGCAACACGTAGGTCGCCGTATAACGGAACTGCGATGGCCCGCCCGCCGTCACGATCTGCAGAACCTCTTCCATCGACGACCCGGCCGGAATCTCGTAGTTCCCGAACCGCAGCTGGTCGGCCATGTCCGCATAATCCGCGCCCAACCGGAACAGCAGATCCGAAGAGATGGCCCCCGCCTCCTCCAGCTCGCGGGACACCCGGCTCAGGCTCGCACCGCGTGGCACCTCGAAAAATACCGCCTCGCTCAACGGCCCCGGCGCGCGGAATTCGCGCTGCCCCCAGGCAATCACCCCGGCCAGCGCCATCAGCGCGACGATCAGGAAACTCATCCCGTTGGCGGCAACGCTCTTCCACATGGACGATTAAACCCTACCCATGATCAGGCAGGCATTGGTGCCGCCGAACCCGAAGGAATTGGACTGCACTACGTTGATTTCGGCCTTCACGGCCTTGTTCGCGCACAGGTTGATCTCGGTCTCGGCGGCGGGATTGTCCAGGTTGATGGTCGGCGGCGCCACCTGGTCACGGATCGCCAGGATCGAGAAGATCGCCTCGATCGCGCCCGCCGCTCCCAGCAGATGCCCGGTCATCGACTTGGTCGACGACATCAACAGGCTCTTCGAATGGTCGCCCATCAACCGTTCCACCGCGCCCAACTCGATCGTATCGGCCATGGTCGAAGTGCCATGCGCATTCACGTAGTCGATATCCGATGGCTGCAGCCCCGCCCGTTTCAGCGCCGCCCGCATCGCACGTTCGGCCCCCTCGTGATCGGGTGGCGGCGCGGTGATGTGATAGGCGTCACCCGACAGGCCATAGCCCAGGATCTCGGCATAGATCGTGGCGCCACGTGCCTTCGCGTGCTCGTATTCCTCCAGCACCACGCAACCGGCCCCCTCGCCCATGACAAACCCGTCACTGTCGCTGTCCCAAGGGCGCGAGGCCTTTTCGGGTTCATGGCCGCGTTTGGTCGACAACGCCTTGCACGCGTTGAAACCGGCGATCCCGATGGCGCAGATCGGGCTTTCGGCCCCGCCGGCCACCATCACATCGGCATCATCCAGCGCGATCAGACGGGCCGCATCGCCGATCGCATGCGCGCCCGTCGAACAGGCGGTCACAACCGCGTGGTTCGGCCCCTTGAAGCCATAGCGGATCGACACCTGACCGGAAATCAGGTTGATCAACGCGCCCGGCACAAAGAACGGCGACACCCGGCGCGGCCCGCGCTCGTTGAGCACCAGCGACGTGTCCGCGATCGACGACAAGCCCCCGATCCCCGACCCGATCAACACACCCGTGCGCCACTGCTCCTCGTTTTCCATGGGCTTCCAGCCACTGTCCTCGACCGCCTGAACGGCAGCCGCCATGCCATAGAGGATGAAGTCGTCGACCTTGCGGCGCTCCTTCGGCTCCATCCAGTCATCGGGATTGAACGTGCCGTCGGTGCCGTCGCCCAACGGCACCTCGCAGGCATATTGTGTGCCCATCGCACTTGCGTCGAACCGCGTGATCGGGCCCGCGCCCGACTGGCCGCCCAACAGGCGGCTCCAGGTTTCTTCCACGCCCGATGCCAGCGGCGTTACCAGCCCCAGACCCGTCACAACCACTCGACGCATGTATCAGCCCTCACGTTTTTTCGTATCCAACGCCTTGCGCCGTGATACCGCGCAGGGCTGCATGTGCGCAATCCCTGCCCGGCCAACCTTGTTGCGATTGCCGACACACCCCTTACGTCTATCCTATCTTTATCCCACAAAAAATGGCCGCCGGAGGCATTCCGACATCTCCGGAGGCGCAAACGACCGCCGGTTGGGCACCGCCGGGTGCGGGGATCTCGATTTTTGCCCCGCAAAAATCCCTCGGGCGGCGACGCAGTCGGCGCAAGACCGCCGTGGACAAAGCAAAACGGCCCCCGCTTGCGCGACGGCCGTTAGCAGATAGGTTCAAAGATATCGCTGTTACTGCGCTTCTTTGATGAATTTGACCGCATCGCCGAAGGTCTGGATGGTCTCGGCGGCGTCATCGGGGATCTCGATGCCGAACTCTTCCTCGAACGCCATCACAAGCTCAACGGTGTCAAGCGAATCCGCGCCCAGATCGTCGATGAAAGAGGCATTCTCCACCACCTTGTCTTCTTCAACGCTCAGGTGTTCCACCACGATCTTCTTCACGCGCACTTCGATGTCGCTCATCTTACGATCCTCGTCTCATTGCGGCGCCGGTATTGCCCGGCCCCTTCGTTTGCGTTTTGCCTGTTCGGCCGCTCATGGCCCGCCCATGCCCTGCATGGATCGGACCGCACCGAAAGGGCGGACCCCACGGCAAATCTGCGCCGCCTATAGCATAGTCCGGGACGAAGGCAACTGCCTAGAAGCCGGAAAATGCGCCGGGCCAGGCAGGTATCAGATCATGGCCATGCCACCGTTCACATGCAAGGTCGTGCCCGTCACATATCCGGCTTCGGCGCTTGCAAGGTACAGCGTGGCGGCCGCGATCTCGGCCGGGGTGCCCATCCGACCCGCCGGGATCTGGGTCAGGATCTTGCCCTTCTGATCATCGGTCAGCTTGTCGGTCATCGCCGTCTCGATGAATCCCGGCGCCACGCAGTTCACCGTGATCCCCCGGCTTGCCACTTCATAAGCCAGCGATTTCGACATGCCGACCATGCCGGCCTTGGAGGCCGCGTAATTGCCCTGGCCCGGATTGCCCGTCGCACCCACCACCGACGAGACATTCACGATCCGGCCCCAACGCGCCTTCATCATGCCGCGCAGGACGCCGCGGCACAGCCGCATGGTCGATGTCAGGTTGACCTCGATCACGCTGGCCCATTCCTCGTCCGACATCCGCATGAACAGGTTGTCGCGCGTGATGCCGGCATTGTTGACCAGCACATCGACCGATCCCATCGCAGCCATGGCCGCCTTGGGCAGCGCCTCAACCGCCTGCGCATCGCTCAGGTTGCACGGCAGCACATGGGCCCGCTCCCCCAGATCGGCGGCCAGCGCCTGCAGCGGCTCGACCCGCGTCCCCGACAGGCCAACAACGGCACCGGCCCCATGCAGCACCCGCGCGATCTCGGCGCCGATCCCGCCTGATGCACCCGTCACAAGCGCGGTCTTTCCTGTCAAATCGAACATAGCCTTCTCCCCTCGGACAGAGCTTAACCGCCCGTAACCAAACCGTATTCCGCGACCTCGGATGGGCCGACCCGATGCCCCTCGCCGACAGGTGCCGCATTGATCATGAACCCGTAGAACCCGGGTCCACCCAGCATCGCGTCAACATATCGCCGCCGCTCTGTATGCGCCGGGTGATCGGCGGGCAAGGCCGAAGCCGGGCCCACCGGCGTCTGCCAGTCCGACACCAACAGCTCCGCGCCTTCGCCCATCCGCCGCTCTACACCGGCCAGGAAAAGATACACCGCATCCCCCGCAAGCGTCACCCCCGGCGCAAGTTCGGTATCCAGCCCCAGCACCCGGATCAGCGCGCCTTTCTGCACGATCGACGTTGAGTCGCTGTCGCGATCTATGTCTTCCAGCACGATGGTCGTGATGCCCGGGTTCTGTTCGATCAGGCTGTCGATGCGCTCGGTCGATGACAGCGTCAACGTCCCCGACACGATCAACCGCGTTCCATCCACCCTGAATGATGCGGCGCCGCTGCTTGCCATCCAGACAAGGCCTGCGGTCGCCGCGCATACCAGCACCACCCCCCCCAGCCACAGAACCGCGCGCCTCATGCCGCGCTCGCGCTTGCGACGGCGGCCTTGATCTCGTCGGGCGTGCCGACGGTGCGGGTCACCACCGACCGCTCGATCCGCTTGACCATGCCCGACAGGGCCTTGCCCGCGCCGATTTCCCAGGTCTCGCTCACGCCATCGGACACCATCCAGGCGATGCTTTCGCGCCAGCGCACGCGGCCCGTGACCTGGTCGATCAGACGGTCACGGATCAACGCCGCGGAACTTTCCGGCAGCGCGGTGACATTGCCGACCAGCGGCACCACCGGCGCCGACATGTTGACGTGGCTGAGGGCCTCGGCCATGGCGTCGGCCGCAGGCTGCATCAACGAACAATGGAACGGGGCCGAAACCGGCAGGATCACCGCGCGCTTCGCACCCTGCAGCTTGGCGATCTCAACCGCGCGCATGACCGCATCCCGATTGCCCGAAATCACGACCTGGGCCGGGTCGTTGTCATTGGCGGCCGCGCAGACCTGATCCTGGGCCGCCTCGGCCGCAATCGCGGTCGCCGCCTCGAGATCCAGCCCCAACAGGGCCGCCATGGCCCCCTCTCCCGACGGTACCGCCTGTTGCATCGCCTCTCCGCGCGCGCGCAGCAACCGGGCGGTATCCGCAAGGCTCAAGCTGCCAGCGGCGCACAGGGCCGAATATTCGCCAAGCGAATGCCCCGCAACGTAAGCCGCTGCCGTGACATCCACGCCCTCGGCCTTCAACGCCGCCATGGCCGCCATCGACGTCGCCATCAGCGCCGGCTGCGCATTGCGGGTCAGCGTCAGCTCATCCTGCTCGCCGCCCCAGATCAGCGCCGATAGCTTCTCGCCCAATGCCTCGTCAACGGCATGGAAAACATCGCGCGCTTCGCGATAGGCCTCGGCCAGGTCCCGGCCCATGCCGATGGTCTGCGCGCCCTGTCCGGGAAAAAGGAAAGCTCGGGTCATGTCTGAGGTCCTCATATACCATTATATCATACACCTGCGCGTCCGGGCTATCGCAACCGCCGCGTCTGCGCAATTGCCTGCAGCCAACGAAAAAGCGGCGCCCTTTGCAGAGCGCCGCTTTCCGACAGAAGCCCGCCTTGCGGCGGGGCTGAGCATCACCAGTTTTCGATTTCCAGTGTAACCGAGCAGTTGTTGCCCGCGAACGTACCGACCCAGATATCGACCCGACCCGACAAGACCGGGTTGTTGGGGATGTTGAGCTCGGCATTGTAGTTGCGCCCGCTGTCATCGTCGAAATACCAGTTGCCCGATGGATCGCGCGCCAGAAGAACCGTATCGCAGCTCCCGTAGGTTTCAATCTCGAGCCGGTTGTAGCCCGACATCTGCGACACCGTCAGCGAGATGTTCGGCTGCGTGTCGACATAGCCACGCCCCGGCAAGGAAGAACACGACGTCAGCGCGACATCGCCGCCGGCCTGGTAGTTGCTATAGGTCAGGATATTCCAAAGCTGCGAGCCCGTCGCGGACACGGCAGTGCCCGTCAAGGTCCCGTTCGGGCAGGTCGACGATCCACCCGAAGACCCGCCTGTCGTCGTTGTTGTGCCACCGGTCGTGGTGTCGCCGCCGGTCGTCGTGTCGCCACCTGTTCCGGGGTCCGTGGTCGATGTCGTGTCATCGTCGCCCGTGGTCTCCGTATCGTCGCCGGCGCCATCGCCGTTTGCGCTGGCATTGCCCGTCGGATCGAACGTGCCGCCCAGATCGCCACCGCCATCCGGGTCCTCGTAGGCCGGCACGATCGGCGGGCGCGGATCGTCCCACTCTTCGAATGGCGGGATGATCACGTCATCGGTCCAGTCGGTCACGAAGTATGGCGATTGAACCTCGTCTCGCACGTTGCCGCTGTAGTCGGTCAGGGTTGTATTGCCCACGTTCATGGCCGCGACCGCGGTGGCCGTGGCGGCCCCGCACAATACGACCCAGTCAACGGTGGCCGCACCGCTTTCGTGCCGCAGAAAGCGGCAAGCGAGCTGTAGGGCCGTCATGGGGTTGCGGAGCATATGTCTTTTCCTTCGCGCCACGGGGGCTGGCGCACAGATTACATCTCCGTTTGATTAGCCGTGAAGAATGGTGAAAATGAGGCCGCAATCGTCAGAACCCGTGGCAATCGCCCCGTTTTTTCAGGCCAAACAGGGCTTGCCAGCCCGCCCCACCACAGCTATACGCCGCAGGTCTCCGCCGCATTTTTGATGATCGGCGCACTCCCTCGTGGCCCGGGAGGCGGAGATGGCAATTGTCCCCGGCCTATGAAAGGCGCCCGTAACAGAACTGGAGCACTCATGCCTCTCTATGAGCATGTGATGATCGCGCGTCAGGATCTTTCCGGCACGCAGGCCGAAGGCCTCATCGAACACTTTGGCACCGTCCTTGCCGACAATGGCGGCACCGTGGTCGACACCGAATACTGGGGTGTCAAGACCATGGCCTACAAGATCAACAAGAACCGCAAAGGCCACTACGCCTATATCCGCACCGATGCCCCTTCGGCCGCCGTGCAGGAGATGGAGCGCCTGATGCGTCTGCATGACGACGTGATGCGCGTGATGACCATCAAGGTCGACGCCCACGAAGAAGGCCCCTCGGTTCAGATGCAAAAGCGTGACGATCGTGAAGGTCGCCGTGAACGCCGCTAAAGATAAGGACAGATAAAATGGCAACCAAACCGTTTTTCCGCCGCCGCAAAAGCGATCCGTTCGAGGGCGAAGGCGCTCCGAATATCGACTACAAGGACACCCGTCTTCTGCAGCGCTACATTTCCGAGCGTGGCAAGATCGTCCCCGCCCGCATCACCGCCGTCGGTGCAAAGAACCAACGCAAGCTGGCCAAGGCCATCAAGCGCGCACGGTTCCTTGCCCTGCTGCCCTACGCCGTAAAGTAAGGAGACTGACCCATGGAAGTGATCCTTCTGGAACGCGTGGCCAAACTGGGCCAGATGGGCGAGGTCGTGACCGTGAAAGACGGCTACGCCCGCAATTTTCTGCTGCCGCAGAAAAAAGCCCTCCGCGCCAACAACATGAACATCGCCGCCTTCGAGGCGCAAAAAGCACAGCTTGAAGCGCGCAACCTCGAAACCAAGACCGAGGCCGCAAGCCTCGCCGCGAAACTCGACGGCCAGCGCTTCATCATCATCCGCTCGGCCTCCGATGCGGGTGCGCTCTATGGCTCCGTCACCACCCGTGACGCAGCCGATGCCGCGACCGATGCGGGCTTCAGCGTCGACCGCAAGCAAGTTGAGCTGTCCAACCCGATCAAGGAACTGGGACTGCACGTCGTGCGCATCGTCCTGCACCCCGAAGTCGATGTCGAGATCACGCTGAACGTCGCACGGTCCCAAGAAGAGGCCGAGCTTCAGGCGTCCGGCAAGACGATCCAGGAACTGGCCGCAGAAGAAGAAGCTGCCGCCGAATTCGAGATCGCCGAACTGTTCGACGACATCGGCGCCGCACAGATGGACGATGATGACGGTGACGCGGCTGCCCCGGCGACCGAGGCATCCGCCGAAGACCGCGACGACGCCTGATCGTCCTCCGGGTCAAGGCCTTCATCACCACAGATCAAACGGCCGTGTCCTTGGGGCGCGGCCGTTTTTCTTTGGGACGGGACGCACTAGGTTTCCACCGAACCCGCCGACCACGGATCTTCAAAGGACAGACACGTGCCCCGCCCCACCACGCGCCCTTGCCTCACCCTGCCCGCCAATGCTCTGGCCATGACATTGGCCATATGCCTGCCTGCCTTTGCCCAAAGCGCAGCGCCGATCGACGACGGGTCACCGAATATCCCCGGCCTGACCCCGGCCTTCCCCGAACAGACCGAGGCGCCGGCCCAGATCACCCGGGGCACAATCCGCCAGCAGGTCATCGCCCGCGGCCTCGAGCACCCATGGGCTGTCGCACCGCTTCCGGGTGGCGCAGGCTACCTGGTCACGGAACGTCCCGGCGCCTTGCGTCACATCGGCGTAGACGGAACGATCTCGCCCCCCATCGCCAATGTGCCTGATGTCCGCGCCATGCGGCAGGGCGGCCTGCTGGATGTCGCCATCGCCCCCGATTTCGCGCAAAGCCGCGTGATCTATCTGACCTTTGCCAAGCCAACAGGCCTGGGCATGTCCGCCACCGCCGCGATCCGCGCCACGCTGTCGGCCGACATGACACGTCTAGAAGACGTGACCGAGATCTTCGAACAATCCCCCGCCGCGCTGGCGCCCCTGCACTACGGCAGCCGCATCGTGCCGCTGGCCGATGGCCGGCTGGCGATCACAACCGGCGACAGGGGCATGAGCGCCGACCTTGCCCAGGATCCATCGACCGGCTACGGCGCCGTGGTGATGATCCGCTCGGATGGTCAGCCAGCACCCGGCAACCCCGCCGAGACCCGGCCCGGATTTCTGCCCGAGGTGTTTTCCCATGGGCACCGCAATATCCAGGGCGCCGCCATCCAGCCCGAAACCGGGCAGCTGTGGACCGTCGAACACGGGCCCGCCGGCGGCGATGAGGTCAACATCATCGCGCATGCCGGCAACTACGGATGGCCGCTGGCCAGCTACGGCGAAAACTACAATGGCCGGCCTATCGCGGATGGCCGCTCCGCCCATGCCCCCGATTTCATTCCGCCGCGTTATTACTGGGATCCGGTCATCGCACCGGGCGGCATGGTCTTTTACGAGGGCGCGATGTTTCCCGACTGGAACGGCGATCTTCTGATTGCAGGGCTCATTGCACAGGCGGTGGTGCGTCTGGATATCGATGGCGACACCATCCGCGGCGAAGAACGCCTGGCCGATGGCGTCGGCCGCGTGCGCGACGTGGCTGTCGATGCCGACGGCTCGATTCTGTTTGTCACGGATTTCGACGATGGCGAACTGATCCGGCTTACGCGCTGAACCAGACGAAAAAAGCCGCTGCGCCCGGTCGGGCCAGCGGATCATCGCGGTCTTCACGATGGCAAGAAGAACCTCGGAGCATGCCCGGGCGCGGATGCCGCGCCCGGGGAATTCTCGGGGATCGGGCGAGGCCGATCAGTTGTACCAGGTTTCCAGCTCGATGGACGCCGGGCAAGTGCCGCCGCCATAGGTGCCGACCCAGACATCCACGCGACCATTCAGGGCAAAGGAATTAGTCAGGTTGATCATCGGGTTCAGGTTGCCGTTGCTGTCGTCATCGAAATACCACGACCCGTCCGCCGTCCGAACCAGCAAAACGGTATCGCATGACGACGTGCCCTGGATCTCGAGCCGCCCGTAATCCTGCATTCCCGAAAGGAAGAAGGAATAGGACGGCTGCGCGCTGAAGTTGCCCCACCCCGAAACAGGCAGGCCGCACACGCTCAGATCCTGCGCGCCACCGGCCATGACCGAATAGGTGTCAGGGCTGTAAAGCTCGGATCCCGTGGTGTAGATCGGCGCCCCCTGAAGACCGGGGTTCGGGCAGCCACCCGCCACCGGCGGAGGCGTCGGAACAAAGGCCTGCTGAGTTGCGAAGGTGATCGTGCCCTGGCAGGCGGAGCCGCCAAAGGACCCGACCCAGATATCCACACGACCGTTCATCGATGCACCGCCGACCTCGATACGCGGCTGAAGGCCGTTGGGGCCGTCATCGTTGAAATGGTACTGGCCGAATCCATCGCGCAAGATCAGCGTCGGATCGCAATCCGAGTTGACTTCGGCCGAGAACTGGAACGCGTCCATCTGCGACATGTAAAGCGTGAAGGACGGAGCTTCGTTCGCGTAGCCCCAGCCGTCGATGCCCGGGCAGTTGTCAACCGAATGCTGTCCGCCGACTTGCGCCACGAAGGCCTGTGGCGACAACAGTTGCGATCCCGCAAGCGTCAGCGACGGACCAACCATCGACGGGTTCGGGCAGATCGCGGCCGGAACCGGAACCGGCACCGGCATGGGCACGGGCGCCGGCGCGGGCACCGGCACCGGCATGGGCATCGCGCCGCCAAAGGCCTGCACATTCAGCGTGGCCTGGCATCCGCCACCGGCAAAGGTCCCGACCCACACATCAACCTGGCCTTCCAGTTGTGACAGGTTGGACATGCGCAGCAACGGATCAAGGTTGCCGTTGCCATCATCGTTGAAATGCCACTCGCCATCGGCGGTATTGATCAACAGCGCGGTATCGCAGCCGGAATTGACCGAGAACTCGACCTCCCTGCCGCCCATCTGCATCAAGTTGAAGGTAAAATCCGGGGCCGAGCGAAACTGCCCGTAGCCCAGAACGCCCAGGCCACACTGATCCAGTGACTGATCGCCGCCTGCTTGTGTGACAAAGCTCTGGGGCGCCATCAGCTGGTCGCCGCTATAGCTTACGGCACCCTGCGCCAGTTGGTAGGACGGGCAAGCCACGGCTGCCCCCCCGCCCAATGCGATCGTGCCCAAAAGGCTCGCCGCAAACAGACGCGTATTGAATTCCTTCGTCATTTCTACTCTCCCTCATCCGTCGATTGGACGCATAATTTGAATAAACCCAATCCTATCTTCGATTTCCGGGCCCCGGAACTGCGGAAACCCTGCCCTGCCCACGCCTCGAGTGTAGGCAAATCCCGGACACACGCATAGGAAAACTCTATCGTCGACCTGGTGAAAAGGTCGCGGCCTCCGAAACGGCTCGCCTGGCGCATCGCCTGCGACGTGTCGCACGGGTGTTTGCGGGCGATGGCAATGCACGGCGCCCGCCCCGCCCTCAACCAACAGATCGCGCTGCAACGAAAAAGGGCGGCCCCGCAGGACCGCCCCCATTTTCGTGCCGTTTCGGCCGATTATTCGTCGTCCAGCGCGTCCACGGCGGCTTTCAGGTCATCCTTGGACACCGATTTCTCGGTGACATCGGCCAGTTCGACGATGAAGTCGACGACCTTGTCCTCGAACAAGGGCGCGCGAAGCTGTTGCTGCGCGGCCTGGTTTTTCTGGATGAATTCAAAGAAAGCACGTTCCTGGCCCGGATACTGGCGCGCCTGGTTCATGATCGCCTGCGTCATCTCGGCATCGGAAACCGTCACCTCGTTCTTCTGACCCAGTTCGGCCAGCAAGAGACCCAGTTTCACCCGGCGATCGGCAAGCTTGTTGTGTTCGTCGGTCGGGCTGATCTCGGGGTGATCGTGACCCTCGACCTCGGGGTTTTCCTCGTGCCACAGCTGGTGCGCGATCTGGTTGGCTTCCGCCTCCACCAGCGAGGCCGGCAGGTCGAAGGAAACCTGCGCGTCAAGCTGATCGAGCAGCCCGCGCTTCATCACCTGACGCGCAGCGCCGACATATTCCGCGCTCAGACGCTCGGTGATCTGGCCTTTCAGCGCGGCAAGATCCTCGGCCCCGAATTTCTTGGCCAGGTCGTCGTCGATCTCGGCGGGGACGGGCTTTTTCACCTCTTTCACGGTGCAGGCAAAGACAGCGGCCTTGCCGGCCAGATGCGCGGCACCGTACTCCTCGGGGAAGGACACTTCTACATCCTTCACGTCGCCCTTCTTGACGCCGACCAGTTGCTCCTCGAAGCCGGGGATAAAGCTGTTGGAACCCAGGACCAGCGGATAATCCTCGGCCGAGCCACCCTCGAACGCCTCGCCATCGACTGTGCCCACGAAATCGATCACGATCTGATCACCGTCGGCAGCCTTGCCTTTCTTGGTGTCGAAGTTCTGTGCATTTTGAGCCAGGTTCGACAGCGCCTCATCGACGTCCGCATCGGCGGGCGTCACGGTCAGACGCTCCAGCTTCAGGGCCTTGTAGTCGACCTCGGGGATCTCCGGCAGACGCTCGTAGGCCATCGAGACGACGACATCGTCGCCCTCTTTCCAGTCCTCGTTCATCATCTTGACCTCGGGCTGCATCGCAGGACGGTCGCCGCTTTCTTCCAGGTGGCCCTGCATGGCGCCGTCAACGGCTTCTTGCATGGCTTCGCCCATCAGGCGCGCGCCGAACTGCTTTTTCAACAGCGCCATCGGCACCTTGCCCTTGCGGAAACCCTTCATCTCGATCTCGGGCTGCGCCTCAAGCAACTTTTCATTCACACGGGTTTCCAGATCTCCGCCGGTGATGGTGATCTGGTATTCGCGCTTGAGGCCTTCGGCCAAGGTCTCGGTGATTTGCATCGCGTCCTCACGAAAGTAAGGGCCGCACCGAACACGCTTGCCGCATCCGACGCTGGCCCAATGGCAGGTACAAAATTTGCGCCCTTCTAGGGTCGCGCGCGCCTGCCTGCAACCGGAATCCGTTACAGACCGCCTTGATGTGATGGGGCGGGTCCAAGGAATTCTGGACAGGTCTGTCCAGCGATGCTAGCGATTCTCTGGACAGACCTGTCCAGCAGGTCACGGCGCAACAAGGAGGATCGGCGCGTGAATTCCCATTATCGTGTGGTTGTCATCGGTGGCGGCGTCGTCGGGACGTCCGTGCTGTATCACCTTGCCAAATTCGGCTGGAAAGATGTCTGCCTGCTGGAACGCTCGGTCCTGACGGCGGGGTCGTCATGGCATGCGGCGGGCGGCATTCACGCGCTGAACGCGGATCCGAATATTGCAGCGCTTCAGGCCTATACCATTGATCTTCTGCCTGAAATCGAAAAGGAGTCGGGCCAGAACATCGGCCTGCACATGACCGGCGGCCTGACCATGGCCGGCACGCCCGAACGGTGGGAATGGCTGCAATCGGCCTATCGCACCTTCCAGTCCATCGGCATCGAGGATTGCCGCCTCGTCACCCCCGAAGAGGCGCATGAGTTGTGCCCGATCATGTCGACCGAGGGGCTCTTGGGCGGCATGTGGGCCGACCGCGAGGGCTATGTCGACACCACCGGCACAGTTCACGCCTATGCCACCGCCGCAAAGAAACGCGGTGCCAGCTATTTCGAGCACACCAAGGTCGAGGAACTGGTCCAGACCGCCGATGGCTGGAAGGTCGTCACCGACAAGGGCACCATCACCTGCGAACACGTCGTCAACGCGGCCGGCCTCTGGGCCAAGCAGGTGGGCCGCATGGCCGGGATCGAGCTGCCGGTGTCGCCGCTCAAGCACCACTATCTGATCTCCGACACCATCCCGCAGCTCGAAGAGCTGGATTTCGAGGTGCCGATGACCGTCGATCTCGAAGGGTTCACCTATCTGCGCCAGGACCAGAAGGGCGTCTTGCTTGGCATCTACGAGGTCGACCACGAACACTGGGCCATGGACGGCGCGCCCTGGGATTACGGGATGGAGCTGTTCCAGGAACAGACCGACCGCATCGAAAAGGAACTGATCCTGGGCTTCGAACGCTACCCCGCCCTGCAAGATGTGGGCGTCAAGACCTGGGTCAACGGCGCCTTCACCTTCTCACCCGATGGCAACCCGCTGGTCGGCCCCGTCCCCGGCAAACCCGGCTATTGGTGCGCCTGCGCCGTGATGGCGGGATTCCTGCAAGGCGGCGGCGTCGGAAAATCGCTGGCCGAATGGATGATCCATGGCGAACCCGAGGCCGATGTCTACGGCATGGACGTCGCGCGCTATGGCGCGTGGGCCGAAAACCGCGAATACATCCGCCAGACGACGGGTCAATTCTATTCGCGCCGCTTCGTGATGACCTACCCCAACGAACAACTGCCCGCCGGCCGCGAAATCAAATGCGCCCCCGCCTATTCCGACATGACCGCCGCAGGCGCGCGGTGGGGGCAGTCCTGGGATCTCGAGGTGCCGCTGTATTTCGCGCCCTCGCCCGACTTCGTGGAAAACCACACCCTCA
>Ga0102941_1000211_pt1 | contig 25630 bp, 24 predicted proteins | sample SalPonR2_C_D2_MG_FD_79281 | JGI IMG/M metagenome (GOLD analysis project Ga0102941, IMG submission 79281) | Salt pond soil microbial communities from South San Francisco under conditions of wetland restoration - Salt Pond MetaG R2_C_D2_MG | ecosystem: Environmental > Aquatic > Marine > Intertidal... | reverse complement strand
TATATTAAGTACAGACACAATTGTATCAAATGTAAAACCAGGTATAAATGACCTCAATCCAGCTATTTATTCAGTTAGAATTACAACTGGTTCTGGTTGTATTAAGGAGGAAAATTATCAAATTAAGTCCGATACATCATTTGATATTACAAATATTAATGTAAATCTGACCGACACATCTGTTTATGGAGCAGATGCATCATTGAAAACAATAGATGCATGTAAATATGATGCCATTTCCTTGTTTGCATCACCTGCCGTTTACAACGCAAATTCAGACCTATTATCAGTTGACACTGTTTACTGGGCTCGTGGAGCCGGCCTTGAAGGTTACGGTATGACAACAGGAAGCGAAACTGCTTTTGATACTGCAACCGTAAACCAAACCGGCGACAATTACTACGTAGCTCGCATTGAAGCAGGCAGATGCTACATGGAAGATAGTGTACTGGTTCGAGTACCAAATTACGCAGATGTACGGGCTCAAGTGGCAGACGGTTCAAACTCCAATCTGTTTGAAGGTGGTGGAACAACCCTTGAGGTGAACGAAATAACAGATTCAACATATTACAGCTGGTCAGAATACTGGGAAGTAACTCAGGCAGTACCTGAAGAACCTACATTACCAGAATCTGCTGATTGGACAAATGACCTTGAAGTTGATGTAACAGGATTAATGGACAGTACAATTTACCGTGTTACTGCCAGCACACCTGCCCCTTACCCAATAGATGGCCGTTATTGTGAAACCAATGATACCGTGAAAGTACGCGTTATGGGTGAATTTAACCCTCCAAGTGCTTTTTCACCTAACCGTGATGGACACAATGACTACTGGGGAATTCAGGGTATTGATGTCAATATGGACTTTAACCTGAAAATATTTAACCGTTGGGGACAACTGGTATTTGAATCCAATGACCCACTTGAAATGATGCCGAAACAAAGCGGTGGTGACGGTGGTTGGGATGGTACTAACATGAATGGTAAAGATGTAACCATTGGTACTTACTACTATGTAATTCAATACTCAGATGGATCAAGGTCGAAAAAAGCCAACGGTCCGGTAACTGTAATCAGATAAAAAAATTATTATGCATAGCGGGATAATCGCCCGCTGTGCATATAACCTATAAAAACAGCGCGATGAATCGAATCAGACTCATACTTATTGCAAGTGTTATGCTACTGGGAACAGGAATTGCTTCAGGGCAGCAAATCCCTAACTTAACCCAGTACGTATTTAACGATTACCTGTTTAACCCCGCCATTGGTGGTATTTACGATTATTACCAGGTGAAAACCAATTACCGTCACCAATGGGCAGGAATAAGCGACGCACCAAAAACCTATATGTTAAGTGCTTATGGCCCGCATAAAACAATGCCAATGGGTTACGGTGGTTACATCTTCAGTGATGTAATTGGCCCCACCAGCAAGCTGGGAATTTATGGTTCTTACGCCTATAACATCAAAGTGAGTGGTGATATCAGGCTTTCAATGGGTGCTTTTGTAGGGCTAACGCAATACAAAATAGACCTGTCGGCAACCGACCTGCCACAGTCTGACCCTGTTATTACACAAAACGGGTCAAGTTATACCAAGTTTCTACCCGATGGTTCGTTGGGTCTGTACCTCTATACATCACAATACTATGGAGGGGTTTCAGTAATGCAGCTGTTTAGCAACAAAATCGAGACCGTAGAATCAGACTCCGTTGATTACAAAAGTGTAATGTCGCGGCTGAACAACCACCTTGTACTTATGGGAGGTTACAAATACAATATTAACCGCGATTTCGATATCGAGGCGGGATCCATGATTAAATTGGTGAAAGGCTCACCTGTTCAGGTAGATATTAATGTCCGATCAATTTACCAAAAAATGGTTTGGTTTGGTGTCAACTACCGAAGTGGTGATGCTGTATCGCTCCTGGCCGGTTACAACTACCAGGATATGCTCTACCTCGGGTTATCGTACGACATCACAACCTCCGAGCTAAGGAACTATACCAGTGGCACCTATGAAATCATGATTGGGGTGAAGTTCAACAAAATTAAACAATCTGCTACCAGAAGAAAAATAAGATAAAATGCAAAAAATACTGATTGGATTCATCGCGCTTAGTCTACTATTTTTTGTTGAATGTGATAATGCAGAAAAAAATTATAAACCTGTAATAAATGAAGAGCAGATGGTCGATCTGCTTGTAGAAATTCATTTGGCAGATGCAACACTCAACCGGGCCGTTAACAGAGGTAAAATAAATAACTCTCAGGTAAAAGGGTACTATAAAGAAATTCTGGAAGCCCACAATATTACCCGCGCACAGTTCGACAGCTTGTATAATTACTATTCAAAAGACTTCGACAGATTTGAAAAACTATACGACGACGTTATTCTAGAACTACAGAAAAGGAAAAAAGATATAGAGCTCGAAAAACGAGCGAAAAAAGACAAAAAAGAATAGACAATCCACAAAATGCAAAAAAAATTCCGCAGCCTTGTCGCTGCGGAATTTTTTAGTTTATACCAACTTATTTTATTCTACAGTTACCGATTTTGCCAGGTTTCTGGGTTGATCTACATTACAACCCCTCATCACGGCAATGTGATAAGATAATAGTTGCAAAGGAACAACTGTTGTAAGCGCAGAAAGCATCTCAGTGCTTTCAGGAACCTCCATCACATGATCTGCCATATTGCGTATTGTATCATCTCCTTCTGTTACTACGGCTATTACTTTGCCGTTTCTGGCTTTAACTTCCTGAATGTTGCTCACAATTTTATCGTAACTCTTATCTTTTGTTGCAATTACAATTACAGGCATATTTTCATCAATGAGGGCAATTGGTCCGTGTTTCATTTCTGCTGCCGGATAGCCCTCGGCATGAATATAAGAAATTTCTTTAAGTTTCAGTGCTCCTTCCAGTGCAACGGGGAATAAATAACCACGGCCGAGATAAATGGCATTTGTAGCTTCCTTATAAATCTCTGCAATAGCTTTTATTTCTTCATTTTGCTGAAGTATTTTTTCAATTTTTGCCGGAACTTCTGTAAGGTCATGAATAAGTTCATTATAATCATCAGTAGAAAGCTCACCACGTTTATTTCCCAGCACCATAGCTATCATAGCCAACACAGTTACCTGTGCTGTAAATGCTTTTGTGGAGGCCACCCCTATTTCGGGTCCTGCATGGGTATAAACCCCTGCATCAGTTTCCCGGGGGATACTGGATCCTACCACATTGCATATACCTAACACCCTTGCGCCGGCTTCTTTTGCCATGCGTATAGCAGCCAGGGTATCGGCTGTCTCACCACTCTGGCTTATTGCTATCACAAAATCATCTTTAGTAATTACAGGGTTTCGGTATCTGAACTCAGAGCCATATTCCACTTCAACAGGTATGCGAGCCAAATCTTCAATCATATACTCGCCTACCTGACCAGCATGCCAGGAAGTTCCGCATGCAACAATCAATATACGTTTAGCTTGTACCAAATCGTCGATAACCCGATACAGGCCTCCCAACACAATTTCAGAGTTATCTTTAGCAACCCTTCCTCTAAAAGTATCTAAAATAGAGCGGGGCTGTTCAAAAATCTCTTTTAACATGAAATGCGGGAACCCATTTTTATCAATCTCGCCAATATCAAGGTCTAATTCCTCAACAACGGGTTCTTGTTTTTCGTCAAAAATGGTCTTCAAAACCATTTGATCTTTCTTAATGATGGCCAAATCGTCATCATTCAGGTATATTACGCTATTGGTATGTTCAACTATTGGTGTAGCATCAGATGCCAAAAAGTATTCACCTTTGCCAACACCAATTACCAATGGGCTGCCTTTTCGGGCTGCTATAAGCTTGTCCGGTTCTTCTGTACTGAATACAACCAGACCGTAGGCACCAATTACTTTTTTAAGGGCAAGACGTACGGCCATTTCAACACTTATCTCACCCTCTTTATAAATATAGGCAATCAAATTGGCCAGCACTTCGGTATCAGTATCTGATGTAAACTCGTAACCAGCCTCTTCCAATGACTTTTTAAGCTTACCGTAATTTTCAATAATCCCATTATGTATTAGCACAAACTTTCCATCCATAGAACGATGCGGATGGGCATTGATATCGTTTGGTTCACCATGAGTAGCCCATCGGGTATGGCCAATACCTATTGTACCATCTGTATTTTGTGATTTGGTATAGTCTTCAAGATCTGAAACTTTACCTTTTCTTTTATATACATTTATGTTTCCATTCAACAAAGCCACACCTGCCGAATCGTAACCACGATACTCTAATCTTTTGAGCCCGTTAATCAAAATCGGGTAGGCTTCTTTGTTTCCTATATATCCGACAATTCCACACATAAATCTATTCGTTTGTTCGTTTCGAATAAGTTATTATCACTTTGGGCCTAAGCGAATCTACTGCACCGGAGCCATAAAATACTGCTCTGTTGGCAGTAATACTTGTTTGAGAAGGTTGTAAAAAAAGCTTAAAGGAAGAGTTTCCTTCATTAACTTTTTCATGTACCATTCCACTAAACACAAAACCATAAGAATTCTCCTCATCATTATAGTATTCTGGAGCTGACATTCCCCGATCCGGAATGAAGTAATCGACTATATTTTCCTTTTCTCCATTCACATCTTCATATATTATGATCGCTTCTGGTGGGGCATACATTAATGTGTCTACAAGTTCGAATTCCCTCTTTATTGGATTCAACTCAAGCCTCACTCTGTTTATGACCAGTTCCTCGTTATTCATGTCATCAGCAAAAATCTCAGAACCTGCTAAATCAACATCTATCTCAAGATTAATACCCCGACCAGCCTGAATATAGGCAAGAGAATCATCCGTAATAAACTGCGTATGGTTCATAGAAATCATCTGATTACTGATAGACCCTGTAGAATAATCATGATCAAAGAAATTAAACCGTTTAACGTATCCTTCCTGAGATGTTGGATAAAAATAAAGAACCTGGTCATCACTGTTTTCATCATTATAGAGCAGTCGCATATGCGTCTCTTCTGCATTAAAATTATAATGGATAAGTGCCCCGGTATTACCTTCCTGCCGCTCTGCTGTCACGATGAACCCCATGAAATTGTTAACAAAAACGGAATCTGAAGATATCAAAGTATCTAAATTCTGAACCAGGTCATTAGCCATAGAAGCAGGCAATTTAAACTGCAAAAGGCCTGTATCAGGTTTAACTGCGTAAGTTGTCGTTGCAATGGGGCTGTTCGGGTCGTAATAATCGCTTAAATTCACATTGGCAAGTGAATTGGTATCAATTTGATTTAGTGGCTGCTCCACCGCGTATAAATGAAAAGTTTGTTCGGTGGTATCGAAACCATAATATGTTCCTCTAAATTGCAATTGCAACATTAAACTATCCGCATTCCGGTTTGAAGCTGAATCAACAACATTAAACTGTGGTGCCACACTAAAAACAGTCATGGCTTTGGTGTCGCCAAAAATCTCATCGTAGTAGTCACCGATCATTGCCAGCGTTACTCCAGAATAAACTGTATCATTAATGTCGTATGGCACCGATGTGGTGGTAAAGTTTGTAACTGTATCGTAATAAATACTCAGTTTACTATCCAAAAAATTCTCACCTAAAAAACTGTCATCCTCTTTACATGTAAGAAACAAGAAAACTACAGACAACAGAAACAAACCCCGCAAAAAAAACTTCATATAAAATAAATCCTTTATGTATTCAACATTTTATCGTAAAAATCATTATAAGCATCCACATAGGTGTCTTCATCCTGGTAATCCAGAAAATCTTTCTTTTCACTTTTGGCGTATGCTTCAATATCATTATTTATCTCCCCGGCTCCTTTAATAACTCCATCTGACTTGTCAACAGCTAATTTCATAAGGTTAACAAAGTCAGGACTTGATGCTATGTGCTCGATATCAGATTTATCAAAACCTTCGTCTGTCAGTTTTTTATGAAATTGAGTATCAAGCGCAGGCGCAAAATCATCATCGTACAGCGAATAAACAATTTTTGCATCATTAAACAATGGGTTATCTTTATAGAGTTTCTTAATGTAAAGTGGTATGAGACTTGTAATCCAACCATGGCAATGAATAATATCAGGTGACCAACGCAATTTTTTTACAGTCTCCAACACTCCACGAGCAAAAAATATTGCACGCTCATCGTTGTCCTCAAAATATTTGCCATCTTTATCTTTCAATACAGCTTTACGCTGAAAATACTCCTCGTTATCAATAAAATAAACCTGCATACGTGCAGCCTGAATTGAGGCAACTTTAATGATAAGCGGGTGATCGGTATCGTTAATTATTAAATTCATCCCCGATAGACGAATCACCTCGTGAAGTTGATTACGCCTTTCATTAATTTTGCCATAACGAGGCATAAATGTTCTAATTTCCTTCCCTTTTTCCTGAATACCCTGAGGTAGGTAACGAGCCAACTTAGACATGTGGTTCTCAGGCAAATAAGGGGTAATCTCCTGTGCAATGTACAAAACCTTTGCTTTTTCCATCTTTTGAATCAGGTATTAGTGTCGTTTAAGTTGTGCAAAATTAATAAATATTTCAACACAAACGTAATCTTTAACACACTCATTCAACGCCATGGCTTTGAACATATTGCCAAATTCGGCTTAAACCTTTTTGTTTTTTGACGAACCCATTGTTAAACGATATAAGTCAATCAGAAACCATTTTTATAAAAAACTTTTCTAAATGATATAAAATCCATTTGTTAGCACTAATTAAAATACAAAAAAACAGTAAATCTGCATTAAACCTCAATGCCGTTAAACAATTCATGTGAGCCCGACGGGTTATGACAGGCTATTTATTCACCAGAAACAAATATTTCAGGTTATTGAAACTTCATACTTATGATAGAGGTAAAAGTAAATAGATGGCAAAACACTATTTTTCATTGCCCTTTGAATGAGGTTGATAAAAATAATCTAATTTTGTCGTTCATTTGACAACTTTTAAAAATCCATTTATGCAAAAGCATAACAAAACAGATAAGCTTAAAGCAGAGGTCCGGTCGCATAAATCCGATAATAAAAGAATTGGTTTTGTTCCCACAATGGGTGCGCTGCATGAAGGGCATTTATCCTTAATAAATATTGCAAAAAAGCACGCTGACATTATAGTGGTGAGTGTTTTTGTAAACCCCACCCAGTTCAATGATCCAGGTGACTATGAAAAGTACCCCCGGAATATGTCGAAAGACATGGAAATGCTCAAAGAAGTAGGTACAGATATAGTATTTGCACCTTCTGAAGAGGAAATATATCCGGAAAAGGACAACCGAAAATTTGACTTTGGGGCGTTGGAAAAAGTGATGGAAGGGAAACACAGACCCGGCCATTTCAATGGTGTGGCCCAGGTAGTAAGCCGCCTTTTCGATATTGTTGAGCCTGACATAGCTGTATTTGGAGAAAAAGATTTTCAACAGCTCGCTATCATTCGCAAAATGGTAAAAGACTACAACTACCCTGTAAAAATAATGGGGGCACCCATAATCAGAGAAAACGATGGTCTGGCTATGAGTTCCAGAAACCAGCGATTAAATAGCGAACAAAGAAAAAGTGCTGCTTTCATAAATCAAATATTGGCTGCATCGAAAAACAAAAGCCAACACCTTTCCGTAAAACAATTAGAAGACTGGGTGACCGATTCTCTTAATAAAATAGCGCATTTGGAAGTGGAATATTTCCAGATTGTAGATCAGGAAACCCTGCAGCCAGTAAACAACTGGCAGGAAAATTGTGATAAAATAGGATGTGTTGCGGTCTATTGCGGAGAAGTAAGATTGATTGACAATATCAAATATTCGTTTTAACTTTGTACCAATTAAAACCCGTTATAATATGTTTATTGAGGTTGTAAAATCCAAGTTACACAAAGTAACAGTAACAGAAGCAAACTTACAGTATGTAGGGAGTATCACCATTGATGAAGATTTGATGGATGCAGCCAATATTATCGAAAACGAAAAAGTCCAGGTTGTTAACATAAACAACGGTGAACGACTCGATACATATGTAATTAAAGGTGAGCGCGGATCAGGAACCGTCTGTTTGAATGGCCCTGCTGCCCGCAAGGTGCAGGTGGGCGATATTGTGATTGTAATATCATATGCCCAAATGGATTTTGAAGAAGCCAAAACATTTGAACCTACATTCATCTTTCCTGATGTAGAAACCAACACAGTTGTAAAATAATTAGTTTTGAAAAAATATATTACAAATGCATTAAAATTCCTGGTCTTTATTAGTCTGGGAATTTTTATTTTTTGGAAAGTATACCAGGATCAGGATTGGAAAGAGATACTCGAAGCCTTACATGAAGTTAATTTTTTATGGGTCTATGTAAGTATCTTCCTCGGAATTATAAGTCACCTTGCACGGTCTGCCAGGTGGGTATTGCTTGCAGACTCTCTGGGCTACAAACCATCGCACTACAATTCTTTTTTTGCAGTAATGATAGGGTACTTCGCCAATCTGGCATTTCCCAGGATGGGAGAAGTTACAAGAGGAGCCATTATAAAACAATACGAAAAAATCCCCCTCAGTACAGCCTTTGGCACCATCATTACAGAGCGCATTATTGACTTAATTATGCTTGTAGGAATTACTGGCCTGGCCATACTTTTGCAATTTGATGTTTTTCAGAAATTTGTGCTCGAAAACCCGGCTGTATCAGAAAACATACAAAGCATTCTGGAATCCGGCTGGGTCATTGGTATCGCTGCTTTCCTTGGACTTGGAGCTGTTGTAATTTATTTCCTTTTCAGGCAAAAATTTGAACACATCAAAATAATCAGCAAAATAAACGAGAAAGTTAATACACTCAAAGATGGCCTGCTCAGTATAAAAGATGTAAAAAACAAGTTGCTCTTTATTCTTTTTACTTTCACCATTTGGATTGCTTATTACGGCATGTTGTATGTTTGCTTTTTCAGTTTCCCGTTCATGGACGGTTATGGCCCTGTCGTCGCTCTCACTATTTTTGTGCTCGGCAGTTATGGCATGGTCGCTCCGGTGCAAGGGGGAATTGGGGCTTATCACTTTATGGTCATCTCCGGGCTGGTTATTTATGGGGTTGGAGGCGACGTTGCAAAATTATTTGCATTGGTAGTATGGAGTGCCCAGACTTTAATGCTAATAGGAATGGGATTGATATCCTACATAAGTTTACCTTTTTATAACCGCTATAAAAAAAGAAACCATGAACCAGCTGGAAATCATAAATAAAAAAATCTATACCAGGGAAAGCATTCAGAGTCAACTCAATATTTGGCGCTTTAAAAATCAAAAAATTGTTTTCTCCAACGGTTGCTTCGATATTATTCATAAAGGGCACATCGAGTACCTTGCCAAAGCATCTGATTTAGGCGACAAACTAATAATTGGACTCAATACCGACCGCTCAGTAAGAGAAATAAAAGGCAGCAGCAGGCCACTGCAGGATGAGCACGCGAGACTTACCATAATAGCAGCATTAAAGTTTGTCGATGCTGTTATTTTATTCGACGAACCTACTCCTTACGAGCTTATTAAAGCTGTACAGCCCGATTTTTTGGTAAAAGGCAATGATTACAAAGCTGAAGATGTAGTGGGTTACGATATTGTTAAAAACCGGGGAGGCGATGTATTAACTATAGAACTAACGCCCGGATACAGCACAAGCGCTATCATTGACAAAGCAATTAGTCAAAATTAAAGCTGAATTGACCAAAAAAAATTGTCTGGTCTTTTAAAATATTATAATTTTAGCCTGATTTAAAATCATTTAATCATGAGAAAGTTTTGGCCGGTTCTTATTATCACACTAATATTCTTTTCGAGTTGTGTCGATCGCAAAACCTCTTTCCTAATTGGAAAATGGGAAGAAGTCCCCAGAGTGGTCGAACCATCGCGATTCTATATCTGGACGTTCAAAGATGATAATAATTTCACTATTGAAACCTATGCGATAGACAGCACTGATGGCGAACCCATGGCTGTAAACGAAGGAGAATATAATCTCGATCGCAAGAGTATGGAATTCAGGCTGACACTTGAACTGCAACAGGATATGGGAGGCCACCCCATCAATGGAGAATGGTGGGTAGATGAACTTGGCCGCACAATATTCAAGATGACCCGAGAGTCCGCTGATTCTGATGGGAACCCATTTGTTCGTTATGAATTTGTGAAACTATAATCCCACCTTGGCCAAAACCAAAACACAATACATTTGTCAGGCTTGCGGAGCATCATCACCCAAATGGCTGGGCAAATGCCCGCAATGCGCTGCCTGGAATAGCATGGAAGAGACGGTTATGCAAACTTCCAAAGCAGATAAAAGGCAGGCTGCCGTTAATTTTGACGACAATCAAACCAAACTTCATCAACTTAAAAAGGTACAACCTGATAGCTACTCCCGAATTCCTTCAAAAATTGGCGAACTGGACCGTGTACTCGGAGGCGGCATGATGCCAGGATCGGTAGTGCTTATCGGCGGAGAACCCGGTATCGGGAAATCTACCTTGCTCTTGCAACTTACCCTGGAAAACTCAGATAAAAAAATTGTATATGTGGCCGGCGAAGAGAGCACCGCACAAATTAAAGACAGAGCCGACCGCCTGGGGGAAATATCAGACAACTGCTTCATAAGCACAGAACTTATAGTTGAAAACCTTAACGAACAGCTAAAAAAAGAAAAACCCGCCCTTATCATTGTCGACTCCATACAAACCCTTCAAAGCCACAACCTGGAATCTATACCCGGTACAATAAGCCAAATACGCGAAACAGCCTACCAACTAATCAACATGGCCAAGTACCTTAATGTACCTCTTTTTTTGGTCGGGCACATTACCAAATCAGGCAACATAGCAGGTCCTAAAGTGCTCGAGCACATGGTAGACACCGTTCTTCAGTTTGAAGGTGAACATACCGGACAGCTACGATTATTAAGAACAACAAAAAACCGCTTTGGCAGTACCGCTGAAATTGGTGTCTTCGAAATGCAGCAAAATGGACTGAGAGAAGTAAGCAACCCATCAGAAATACTTGTGCAACATTACGCCGAACAACTCACAGGCACGGCCGTAGCCGTTGTAAACGAGGGTATTAGACCGCTGATGGTCGAAGTACAGGCCCTTGTAAGCCCTGCCACTTATGGAACACCACAACGTACTGCAAACGGCTATAACCCAAAACGCCTTAATATGCTCCTTGCGGTTCTGGAAAAAAGAGCCGGCCTGAAACTCAGCACACGCGACGTATTTGTGAATATTGCCGGAGGCCTCAAAATTGCTGATACTGCCATTGATTTAGCTATGGCAGCAGCCATAATTTCATCCTACCTCGACCTTGAAATATCTCCACATACATGCTTTTCCGGCGAAATTGGCCTTGCGGGTGAAATTAGGCCTGTAAGCCGAATGGAACAGCGCATATCTGAAGCCCGCAGACTTGGCTATAAAAAAGTTTTTACCCGGTCCACCAATAAATCCGGCTCCAACCTCACCGATATCAGGCAACTCGTAAAGCAACTAAATTAACACCACCATTTTTTTACGATTTTTTCAAAACTTGCATCATATAAATGAAAAGACATTTATTGTGATATTTGTACTCCCCCGTTTTAAAAGATAGAGTCTTTTTATACTTGTGCAAAGACCTAATATCTGACTTAACTTCTCATACGGCGTTTTAAACCACACTTTTTGTAAAGCAAAAAACCATCAAACTTATTAATATTTCTATATGGTACCTTAAAAAAAACACTACTATGTTTTGCATAGTAGTATAAATAATCTATATTTGTTCCGAATTCTTAAATTTCGTTTATGCAAACCGTAATTGAAACCCACGACCTGACCTTTAACTTTAAAGGGAAGAAAAAAGCAGTGGACGAGTTAAGCCTTAAGGTACCCGAAGGAAGTATTTATGGTTTCCTTGGACCCAACGGAGCTGGTAAATCAACGACCATCAGAATGCTTTCCGGCCTGTTATTTCAGGCGCAGGGCACCATTGAATTATTTGGGAAAAATTTAAAAAAATCAAGAAAGGCAGCGCTCAAAAACAGTGCTTTTATGATTGAAGAACCCACTATTTACAAACACCTTACAGGAAAACAAAACCTTGAGCTGCTTTGCAAAGCCGGAGGATACAAAAAATCAAGAATAGATGAGGTACTGAGATGGGTCAACCTTTTCGAGGATCGTAACCGCAAAGCCGGCAATTATTCAATGGGGATGAAGCAACGTTTGGGAATTGCCGGAGCACTTCTGCCCGACCCTGAACTGTTTATTCTGGATGAACCTACCAACGGACTCGATCCACAGGGAATGTACGAAATTCGAGAGCTGATAGTAGAGTTAAATCGTGAACAGGGGAAAACAATTTTTATATCGAGCCATTTGCTTGGCGAAATTGAAAAAATGTGCACGCATGTAGGTATTATACATCATGGGAAGGGCATATTTGAAGGTACGATTGATGAATTGGCTACTATGACAAAAACAGCCAAAATATTCAGAATAGAAACAAGAGATGCCAAAAAGGCTATCGATACCCTAAAAGATAAATGGAAGGGAAAAGTTGTAGAAAAAACAATTGCTGAATTTCAACCTGATTCAAAAGCAAATCAACAAGAAATTATACAAACCCTCATTAAAGCGAATATTCCGTTATCCCAGGCTTATGAAGTAAAAAACAACCTCGAAGAATTATTCATGCAAGTCACCGAAAAATAGACCTGAATTATGATAAATTTAAAATCACTAAGCGGAGTAATATCTGCTGAATATATGAAAACAAAAAAAACATGGGCTTTTTGGCTGTCTGTGTTTGGAGGCATTCTTATTCCTGCAATCATGTTTCTTGTGGTTAGAAGCCACCCGGAAATTGTTTCGAACCGGATGAGCAATATGCCCTGGTACCTCTTTCTGAAATACAACTGGCAAAGTGTAGCATCTTTTTTATTGCCGCTGTATGTTGTTTTAGTTACCTCCTTAGTTGTACAAATTGAGCATAAAGCCAATGCATTTAAAAAAATGCTTACACTTCCCTACAGCCGGGCATCATTTTACGTATCGAAAATATTGGTAATATTATATTACGTTGCCCTTACACATATTATTTTCATATTTGCCATAGCTATTTTCGGTCTGCTACTTGGTGCATTGATACCTGAAACAATGTTTCTGTCCAAACCCATTCCGTGGGTAATGATGATCAGACAAATAACCAAATCATTTTTAGCAAGCCTGGGCATAGTAGCCATTCAGTATTTGTTGAGCATCCGATTCCGGAATTTTATTAAACCCATAGGATTTGGCTTTGCTGCCACTATTGCAGGAACCATTATGCAATTGGGATGGAAATACGTTGATTATTGGCCGTGGGCACTGCCTGCTAAGGTATCACCAAATATAATGCAGGGAGCCTCAAGTGAAATTTTCACCATGCATGAATGGATATCGATAGGCTACTTCATTCTTTTCATGAGTATTGGCATACTATATTTTTCGTACCGAAATATAAAATAACCCTTAAACCATGACCCGCCCCAATGTTGATGCGAATAATTGGAAAACCATGACACTTTACTAACCATAAAACCCACACCAAACCAATTATGGTACGTCGCATCTCCCGGGGCACTTAAACCTTTAATCTATGAAAATAGAAAATGCTAAAGCACAAATGCGGAAAGGGATTCTGGAGTATTGCATACTCAGCATACTCGAAAATCAGGATGCCTATGCCAGCGACATCATAAACCGACTCAAGGAGGCCGAGCTAATTGTCGTTGAAGGAACACTCTACCCACTGCTTACCAGGTTAAAAAATGCAGGGTTACTCAAATACCGCTGGGAGGAGTCAACACAAGGCCCCCCAAGAAAGTATTATGCGCTCACAGACGAAGGTGCCAGTTTTTTGCATGAACTGGACCACTCCTGGAATAATCTAATAGGAGCAGTAGAAAAAATTAAAAACCCGGAAAAACAATAACCCTAAAAAACCTTGAAAAATGAAAGAAACAACTACCATAAACATCAGCGGCATCATTTTTCACATTGATCAGGATGCCTTTGTTCGGCTGAAAAACTATTTCGCAGAGCTGAAAAAGCGCTTTGGAGACACTGCCGAAGGAAAAGAAATTATAAACGACATTGAACTACGTATTGCAGAAATTCTTCAGGAAAAAATCACCGACAAAAAGCAGGTCGTAAATGAAGAAGATATCGCACAAATTATTAAAATAATGGGTGCGCCTGAAGATATCGACGCCGATACAGAAGAAGAATTTGCAGAAGACCCCGTAACAGAAAATCGGCAACGCAGGCTATTCAGAGATCCGGACAATACGGTGCTGGGTGGAGTATGTTCAGGTATGGCGCATTATTTTGGCATTGATCCTGTACTAATGCGCGTACTAACCGTAATTGTTACAATTTTTTATGGTGTGGGCTTCTTAGTATACATCGTTTTGTGGGCTTTTATTCCAAAAGCAGAAACTACAGCACAAAAGCTTGAAATGAAAGGAGAACCCGTTACGGCCAACAACATAAAACGCACTATAAGAGAGAACTATGAAGATGTTAAGAATTCCGGGGCTTACAAAAAAGCGCGTGACGGTGTAAATCGTGGTGCATCGGCAGCTGGTGAAATCGTCTCGTTTATACTCAAAGCCATTGTAATAATTATTGGTATAGGCATGGTAACTGGTGCTGTTGTAAGCATTGTGGCTATAGTAAATCTTGCAATATTCCATTCACCTACAATTTATTTCCACGGCGAAGTACAGGGTATATTTTTCCCGGTACTTGAAGCTTTTTTCGAAAATGAACTCACACTTGTCATTTTCTTACTTTCATCCATTTTATTAGCACTAATTCCAATACTGGTAATTTTATTTCTAGGAGTTAAACTCGTATTTAATTTCAAAACCAACAATAAAGTTATTGGTCTTTCAGCACTGGGCATATGGTTAATATCTCTCGCTGCGGTAATATCAATAGGAATTTCACTGGGTTCGAGATATACCCATCCATCTGATGTGGAAGAAACCCATGTTCTTGAGGAGATAAATAGCGAGACAATATATATCAATCTCAATGAATTCGATCGTGACCTGCAGGAGTCATTTGGTTCAGTATACATTTCTGAAAACAAGCTAACCGGTACAAGTTATTTATACAACAGACCGGATTTCGATGTAAGGAAAAGCAGAAATGATAACATCGAGATAGAAATTACCAAAACAGCCCGGGGCCGAAGTCGGTATGACGCTCAAGAAGTGGCATCGGCAATAAAATACAATTATACGGTAAAAGACAGCATCTTATACATCGATCCATGGTACGAAACAGAACTTAAAAATGTAGGCAGAGTCGATGATTTGGACATAACATTATATTTGCCCGAAGGGAAAAAAATATATTTCGAACGGGAAATTTATCCTGTGGTTTACGATATTGAGAATGTAAAACACATTTCCGATTACGATATGATGGGAAAAACCTGGATAATGCAACCCGAAGGGCTAATTGAATATAAACCAGATTCAGTGAAGCGATAGTAAACAGCAATGTGGCTATGACTGCAACGAATGCAAAAAACATAAAAAAGTTACAATTCGGGTTGAATAAAACTTTGGAAAGCTGAGAATTATCTCTATCTTTGCAGCCCTGAATTACAATTATTAACTACAAACCCGAAGCATGATGTACGCGATTGTAGAGATTGCCGGTCAACAGTTCAAAGTTGAAAAAGACCAAAACATCTTTGTGCACCGTCTCGACGGTAGCGAAGGTGACAAGGTTGAATTCGACAAAGTACTATTAGTTGACGAAGACGGCCAGGTTAAAGTCGGAACACCTGTAGTAGAAGGCACAAAAGTTTCTGGCAAAATCCTTGAGCATATGAAAGGCGACAAGGTAAAAGTATTTAAAAAGAAACGACGTAAAGGTTATCAAAAGTTGAACGGACACCGTCAACTCTTTACGAAAGTTCAAATTGAAGGTATTAACCAATAAAAACTTTTCTCCATGGCACACAAAAAAGGAATGGGTAGTACCCGGAACGGCCGCGAGAGCGAAAGTAAGCGGTTAGGGGTAAAAATTTACGGCGGACAACACGCCAAAGCTGGTAATATTTTAGTACGCCAGCGCGGAACACAACACAATCCCGGCAATAATGTGGGTATGGGAAAAGACCACACATTATTTGCATTGATTGATGGTAAAGTTGAATTTAGAAAGAAACGAAACGACAGATCATACGTTTCAGTTATTCCTGCTGAATAAGTTCTAAAGATTTTCACTAAAATCTCCTGTAAATTACCAATAAACGGTAAATTTGCGGGAGATTTTTGTTTTGTATAACCCATAATCTAATATCTATGCTTTCAGTGCAGTTCATTAATGAAAACAAAGAACGCGTGATCGAAACGCTAAAAATTAAAAATTTCGATGGTGAAGAAATAATCAACGAAATTATTTCTATTGACCAATACAGAAAAGATACGCAAAAAAATCTCGATAACAGTAAAGCCCAAATGAATACCATTTCAAAAGAAATTGGACAACTGTTTAAAGCGGGAAAACGCGATGACGCTGAGGTCGCTAAACGCAAAACTGCCGACCTGAAGGAAGATATTAAAACAATGGAGGCCAAACTTAATGAAGTGCAGGAGCATTTGAATAAATTGCTCACCGAAGTCCCCAATGTACCACATATTTCTGTTCCGGCCGGAAAAAGCGAAGACGACAATGAACAAATTAAAGCAGGTGGGCAAACCATAAAACTCGAAGGTAAACCACTACCCCACTGGGACCTTGCAGAACGATATGATATCATCGATTTTAAAATGGGTAATAAAATTACAGGTGCCGGCTTTCCCGTATATAAAGGCAAAGGATCGCGCCTGCAGCGTGCTTTAATTAATTTTTTTCTTGACGAAGCACAAAAAGCCGGATTTAATGAAGTTTTACCACCATTTATGGTAAACGAAGACTCAGGCTTTGGAACCGGCCAGCTGCCCGATAAAGAAGGTCAAATGTACCATGTAACCGAAGACAACCTGTATTTAATCCCAACAGCTGAGGTGCCGGTTACCAATATTTTCCGCGACGAAATCGTTAAAGCTGAAGACTTTCCCATTAAGTATACAGCTTACACACCATGCTTCCGCCGTGAAGCTGGTAGCTATGGAAAAGATGTACGCGGACTAAACCGTTTACACCAATTCGACAAAGTAGAAATTGTGTGTGTGGAACATCCCGAACGTAGCTACGCTATGCTAGACGAAATGGTAGCTTACGTAGAAGGGTTGGTCAATAAGCTTGGTATGCAGTATCGAATTATGCGGCTATGCGGCGGAGATTTAAGCTTTACATCTGCACTGACCTACGATTTTGAAGTATATTCAGCAGCCCAGGAAAAATGGCTTGAGGTAAGTTCGGTATCAAACTTTGAATCATACCAGGCTAACCGCATGAAATTGCGTTTCCGAGAAGAAGGAGAGAAAAAGTCACAGCCGGCACACACGCTCAATGGAAGCGCCCTTGCCCTGCCACGCATTTTGGCCGCATTACTTGAAAATAACCAAACTACCGAAGGGATTAAAATACCAGAGGTTTTACAACCCTACACCGGTTTCGATATGATTAAATAATCAAACTTATAAATACAATAAAGCCCGGCATTTTATGAATACCGGGCTTTATATTTTTTTTAATATTAAAACTACTTTTCAAAAGGTTTAAGCAGCTCTTTTATTTTTTGTGTTTTCTCCTCTAAAAGCTCCTTGCTGGTGGCCTCTAAAAGCAGGCGCAAGTATGGTTCCGTATTTGAGGGCCGTATGTTAAACCACCAATCAGGATATTCGACACGGTAGCCGTCAAAATCGTAAAAAGCTGATGGCTCCGATTGATTAACAAAAAAGTCTTTCACCTCATCCATTGCTTCTTTTTTCTGTTCAATCTTAAAATTAATCTCTCCTGAGTTCTCAAAAGCCTTTATTTTATCTATTATTTGCGAGAATGTATATCCTTCAGCCTTTTTCTGCTTCAGTATACGCATAATAAGAATTGCGGCTAACATTCCACTATCGGAATAGAAGAAATCGCGGAAATAATAGTGCCCTGCCAATTCACCACCAAAAACACCATCAATCTCCCTAAGCTTCAGTGCAGCATAAGCGCGGCCTACACGCCACATATGCATTTCACCACCTAAATTTTCTATATAATTTTTTACTGCCTGCGATGTTCTGATATCTTGCAACACAGGTCCTTTTTGACCCTTTTCTTCTAAAAAGTAATGCCCCAGCAATGCAATCAGTAAATCAGGTGAAATAAATTCACCCTTTTCATCTACAAACATCACACGATCGCCATCGCCGTCGAAAATTACACCCGCATCAGCATTTTTGGCTTTAACCTCCTTTTTCAGATCGGCCACATTTTCCTGAATTAACGGATTCGGTTCATGATTTGGGAAGGCACCATCAATTTCTTCATAAATATAATGAGGTTGATCACCAAAAATATCTCTGGCAAAAAGCCCGGCCATACCATTTGAGCAATCAATAACCATATTTAAACCATCCCAATCGGGTACATAAGATTTCAAAAACTCAAGGTAAGGCGTCTTCAAATCAATATTTTTTATCGAACCACGTTCCCTGGTAATATGCACTTTTTCCTTCACCAATTGTTCCAGCTCCGACAATCCTGAATCATAACCCACCGGTAATGCATTGGTTCTTGAAATCTTCATTCCGTTATATTTGGCCGGATTATGTGATGCGGTAATCATTACAGATGCATCGAAATTGGCATGTGCAGTGCCGAAATAAATCATTGGAGTTGTTGCTAAACCAGCATCGTATGCATCGGCCCCGGCATCAATAATCCCTTTCATCAAATAGTTATGGATTTCAGGTGATGAAATCCGGGCATCTCTTCCAACAAGAACTTTATCGGTTTTCAGTAATTGCGGCAGGTAAAAACCAATTTTATATGCATTTACCCGATCAAAATCTTTGTTATAAACGCCTCTTATGTCGTAAGCTTTAAATCCTTTCATAAATAAATAATTTTTTATTTGTGGAAGGGTAAAAATAGCAAAATATAAAAGCCTAAAAATACTAAATTTGAAAAAAAGATGATAGAAAAAGAAAAATGTGCTTTCAACCTCACTAATATTTTAATTTATTGAAAAAAACATTAGTTTTGTTTTCTAAAGCAATGTTACTGCATATATGTGCAAAAAAATATTTCGTTTTGTAATTATTTTTATGCTCATAGCCCCATTCGGCTATAGTGGAAATATTGTACTTACAGGAGTCTATCAGGGTAAAAACCTTTATGTTATGAACCCCTTTACCGGAAGTGGTGTAGGTTTCTGTGTATCAAAAGTAACCGTAAACGATCAGGTTACCACCGATGAAATCAACAGCAGCGCTTTTGAAATTGATTTGGAAGTATTTGAGTTTAATATCGGCGACAAGGTTGTTGTAAATATTGAACATAAAGAGAATTGCACACCCAAGGTACTTAATCCCGAAGTTCTAAAACCCCGTAGCACATTTGACATTCGTTCAATGCGCGTGGATCGCAATACCCAGGAACTGGAATGGACAACCACAAATGAGCAGGGTGCGCTGCCATTTTATGTAGAACAGTTCAGATGGAACAAATGGGTGCGCCTTGGGAAGGTTGAAGGCAAAGGCAAACCCGGACAAAATAAATATAGTTTTAAGGTTATTGCACATTCCGGATTGAACAAATACCGGGTGCGTCAGCGCGATTTTACCGGTAAAGACAACATTTCCAGACCCACCCCCTTTCGATCGCAAAAAGAGCCTGTAACCTACGAGCCCAGACGCCCGGATGACAAAATTACATTTTCAGCCCAAACCCTGTTTGAAATCTATGATATGTACGGGGTGCTGAAAAGAAAAGGCTATGGTAAAACCATAGATGTTAAAGACCTCCCAAAAGGTGAATATTTCCTCAACTACGACGCACAAACCGAGGTAATCAAAATCAAATAATAACTTTATTTCTTAAAAAATCGTGGTGAGATCAACCTCCTGAGGTTTATGTAACCCTCCCAATCCTGCTGAGCGTGCTGCCTCTACGTTCTGCAAACTATCATCAATAAAAACCGATTCAGCCGGGTTAATACCTGTCTCTTTTATTACCTGATTAAAAATACGAATATCGGGCTTGCGCATGCCCATTTCAAATGATAGAAACATTCTGTCAAACAAAGCAGACAGGTCTGAATACCCATACTTATCTTTCAGCAATTGATTATAATGCACAAAATGTATATGACAGGTATTGCTTAATAAAAATATGTTATGGGTCTTTTTAAGAGATTCTAGCAAACGCAGGCGCTCCTGTGTATAATCAAGCAGCAGGGCATTAAAGGCACGATCAAAGGCCTCATCAGCAAGGGTAATATCCAGCCGCTCGTTTAATGCACTTCTGAACTGTGCATCATTTATTTCGCCCTTTTCATAATCCATCAGAAGCGTACCATTCACAATTTTATTGTAAAGCTGCTGCCCATTAGGCGAGTGGGCTTTATAAACATGTTTGGCAAAAGCTTCAACAGCTTTTTCGGGATCAATGTCGATTATTACACCACCCAAATCGAAAATTATGTTTTTATAAGATCTTATATCCATGTGCGTAAATTAATTGGCTGGTAAAGCTAATAAAAACATTGAATCGGTCATGAAAAAAAATTGCACATCTCGTAATATTTATGTAATATTGCAATCCGATTTACGGGAGCAAAATCCTGTCTAAATTCTGGTCTGCGGCTAAATTAAAAGCTAAAAGATCTCAGAAAAACAAAAGAAGATCTTTAAAATATTATTGGGCCTATAGCTCAGTTGGTCCCGATTTTACAAAAAGCTCTGCTTTTTTTAGTAAAATCGTGGATCCTCGAAACAGAGCAAAATTGAAAATTTTGATTGTTTCGGGATTAGAGTACCCACGTTTGCAACGGGATAGGTAAAGAAGTTCTTTAAATATTATTGGGCCTATAGCTCAGTTGGTTAGAGCACCTGACTCATAATCAGGTGGTCCCTGGTTCGAGCCCGGGTGGGCCCACAATTGGAAGGAGATACTGAAAAGTGTCTCCTTTTTTTTATTTGCAAAACTCGGGCGAGAAGTTTATCCCGATGAAATCGGGAAGCCCGGGTGGGCCCTGTTGAAAATCATAGCCTTACAAGATTCGTTTTGTAAGGCTTTTTCAATTATACAAACAAATTGGGAGATAATTGGAAAAAATTATGCTACTAAAATAGCCTGTCAGCATAAATTATTTTTGAATTCCTTAGCAATCAATACCTCATTCTTATGAAACTCTTTTACTCGATTCTGGCACACCCATCGAAACAGTGAGTAAGCTTCTCGGACATGAGAATGTAAAAACCACGATGATTTATGCCATAGTATTGCCTGAAAATAAGATCAATGCGTTTGAAAAACTGGAAAAATATTGTGAGAAAATTACCGGATGAACTATCTTCAAAGAAATACCCACAGGGATGAATCATTTTAAGGTTCTTTTCTCTGTGGGTGTTTTGGTTTTTGGGCATTCTTAATTATCAGCTCTGTTTGATTTTTATCTTTTCCTTTTTGGAAATTACGGGAAAGGCATTAAAAAATGATAGCCAAGCAATTAAGTGTGCCTTTTTTTAATTTCTTTTTTTTCTGCCATTTACATTTGCAATGCGGAGGGGTGCATTTCGGCATTCCACCGCTCCGCAAAGCCGTCCTTTGTGGGCTTAGTTTGTGTATGAAAATTTCTTATTTTTGTATTAACGATTCTACAGATTCGTTGACCGATAATCCGATGGCATTTTATGTTGTCGGATTATTCTTTTTTATTCAAACTCAATTTTATCTAAGTCTTTCATTAACCAATCGGTTTCAGTTAGTGCCACTGTAATTATCCTGAGTTAAGTTATTAGCCTGGCAGCTAAATCAAGATGTTCGAGATCAAATACAACAATTGCTAATTCTGGTGGTTCTATAGCTGCTGAGAACATCAATGTTTTATCTATTTCATCTTTCCAGCTACCTGTTATTCGGGAAGATTCGTGAATATGCCCATGCAGGGTTAGCAATGGTTGTTTCTCTTTAATAAATCGTTGAATGGCGATACTGCCCACATGTACATCCGCTGGCACATGATCAATGAACACATCATCTAATGCAGCTCTATCAAGGTTTGATTTATAGGGAGGTGAGTGAAATAAAAACACGGCCTTATCCAGCTTGTCTTCACCTACCAGTAAAGCCAGGTCTTTGGCAATAGTTGCAAATTTTATGTCTTCCGTTTCGTTTACTGATCTTGCTCCTTCTGTAGGACCCACACACCCCGGATCGACATATCGTGACACATCGTATCTTTCCCAGTCTTTTAATAAAAAAGGCGTTGGTGGAACATTTGCATAACCGTAAAAAGCATATCCATTAAAAACAGTCTTTTTGTTATGAAGATATTCCCAAATACCAAACTTTTCGCCCTTCAAAAGTTTTTCTTCTTCTTCTTTTGGGTCATCATTGCCAAAAATTATATACATTTTAGGATAATACTTTTTAAGTTCTATTTTAAGCTCTTTAAATTTTGGAATTAAATAATCGAGAATAAAATCATCATACTCATTCTTTATTAAAGAATTAAAATTTGGTAAAATATCTCCTCCAACAAATAATAATGCTGGTCGCTCTATCTTGATACGCTCTATCAATTTTTCATATCTATCTATTTTTCCATGCAAATCCGAAACAAAAAAACATTTCATAAACTATTCATTTTTCTTTAGTAAGCGGGCAGGATTATGGATGTTTCCAATCAATACAGCAAAGCTTGTTTTATTCTTAATATCATCGTCTGTAATTATATGCAAATCAATAAGACCATTTTCATCCTCATATCCTGTTTTCTCATAATTATGCTCATTTAAAGCAAAACTCCATCCTTTTATCCATGCTTTTAATAGTTTTTCTTGCAATTCATCCCCCGTGAAATGAACCAAAAGATCAATATCACTTGCAGGACCGGCAGTAGCTTCTTTTGTGCTACCTATAAGATAAATAGCACGAATTCCGTAATATTCAAAATCAGTAGTGTCGACTATTTTTTGTGCCATTTTAAAGCGCCACCTCCAAAATTCATCTTTGTTATTATCAAGTAAGTTTCGCTTACCTTTACTTTCAACTTCTTCTGATAATAGATCTATGGTTTTCTCTAATTTATCGTAAAAAATAAATTGGCTAATTTGATTTGCTATAGTATTTAAAAGTTTCTTTTCTTCGGGTAAAAACGCATTATTTCTGTTTGATAAATTTTTATAGAAAACGATAATTCTTCCTTTAAGACTATTATCAACGATTAACTCTGCAGATTGATTTGTATCTGTTTCTTCAGATTCTTTAAAAAAATATTTTTTATCCTCATAACAAATAACTGCATGACAAGATTCAGGAAATTGCCATCCATTTGGGATGACTCGAACAATTTCGTTAAATGCTTCAGTGTAGTTCGTCTTATTTTGTTTTAATATGTTTTCTACTTCATATAGGCATTGTAACTCTTTTGCTCTTTCCTGTAGTGGTTTTATTGATTGTAAATCCATGTATATCAAATATAAATAATTGGTTTTAATGATAAATATAATTCGATTTCCTGAGAATTTCACATAACCCGGAAAGTTCATTATTCCTGGATTAACGATTCTACGAATGCATTGACCGATAATCCGATTGCATTTTTATGTTATCGCATTATGTGTTTATAGTTAATTACACAAAAGAACCCTCGCAATTATCAATTAATCATTTTAGTGTTCTTTTTTTTCAAACAGGAGATTTTGCTCTGACAGATCGTTGTAGGCTTCCTGGATTATATGAAGTATTTTGCCGGCCTTATCTATTATAATATAAAGTATTCGGAAAACAATGAACCAGCTTTTTTTAGATTAAACAACAAAAGGATTAACTTCAATTCATCTTAATTTAGATTCATCAGTTACCTGGTTGTGTTTTATTATTTTCATTTTCTGATAATTGAAATAAAGTTATCATCATATAAAAAAAGAAAATGCAGACAAATTATGCCTTAATAACAGACTACACCGCGCCCCGGGTGGGCCCACAAGGTCGTCAATTCATTTTGACGGCCTTTTTTTATGCCCGGTGGTCCCTGGTGCCGTAAAACCAGAAATCTGCGTTTTCATCTTTTTTCGTGCATCCGCCTAAACCTAAATAAAAACCATAGGTTTTAAGGTTTACGGGATTCGAGCCCGGCTGGGCGCACAATTATAGATCAAACCCTTACAGCAATTAAGTTGTAAGGGTTTTTTCTTTGGGTAACACAAAAGTACACGCTTGCACATTAATACACATCCCTCTTACCTAAAAGTAATAACTTTCCTATATTTTGGTGATTGATTTTGAATATCTATAACAATTAAGCTAACTTAGTTTAAAATGTGTTACAGAAATTTCATTAAATCAATGTAAAGCATGACAAACCAAGAAATCTTAAACTCAGACGAACTATCTCTTCCAAAAATTAGGACAAATGACAATTTTGTTGAATTCGCCACAACTGTTATAAATGATTATTTGAACATCATTAAACAATTTGATAGAGAAGAAAATATATTTATTGAGAAGAATTGGAATTCAATAGATTTCTTGTGCGGTAAGCTTGTAAAGTCAATTGAAGAATACTATAATGGATATATTTCAAAATCATTTGATTTGTTCTCGCAAGGGATTGAAGAGATTAAAAAGTTTCTCTGAATACCAAAGGAAGATGGAGCCAAGCATATGGGAATAATCAACCTTTATAAAATTAGGCCTAATAAGAACTCTCTAAAAATAAATGCAGCTGGTATGTTTCACATACCCTTCCATCAAAGAGAAATGTCCAAATCTTATAGATTTAGTATTCCAGGGTTTCCATGTTTATATTTAGGTGATTCAATATATACTTGTTGGGAAGAATTAACTCGTATTAGAAAAGGTTTTTCTGTTTCAAGATTTGAAATTCAAGATTCTCTTCTAAATATTGTAGATATTTCAATTCTATCTAAGCATATGGGAAATTTTTACATAGAATTACAAGAGGCAAATCTGCAAAATAAAACCTCCCAAATAATAAACAACCATATCGTCTCCTGGCCCCTTAAAGCCTTATGCTATATTAAAACTAAAACCCATTTCGAGTTTAAGCCTGAATACATTATACCACAACATCTTATGCAATGGGTTAGATTAAATAATGAGCATATAGATGGTATTAAGTACAATTCAACGAAAATTGAAAACTCTTTTTTTAACTCATTTGAAGACCATATTAATTATGCTTTTCCTGTTAAAAATATTTCTGATAAAGGGCTTTGTTCAGATCTTAAATCCAAAATAAAAGTAACAGAACCAATTCATTTTAATAACAAAATTGACCTCAGAAAGAAGTTAAAGGTTCGTCAGTGTTCAAAAGATCATATTATTAACTATTCAATGCAATGCAGTAAAAGAATATTAATGGTTGGTA
>Ga0102941_1000210_pt1 | contig 25690 bp, 25 predicted proteins | sample SalPonR2_C_D2_MG_FD_79281 | JGI IMG/M metagenome (GOLD analysis project Ga0102941, IMG submission 79281) | Salt pond soil microbial communities from South San Francisco under conditions of wetland restoration - Salt Pond MetaG R2_C_D2_MG | ecosystem: Environmental > Aquatic > Marine > Intertidal... | reverse complement strand
GACATCCGATCTGGCCGCCCTTCCGATCGACCGCGTCTATGCACGCGGTCAGGTCGTGGCCGAAGACGGGGCCTGCCGTGTGGATTGCCCGCATCTGGACTGGCCCGAGGATACCCGCAGATCCGTGCATCTGGGCAAGACGTTGCAGGCCTCGGATTTCGAGATCGCGGCCCCCGACGGGGCGACCGAGGTCACCGCCCGCGTCATCGGGGTGGTCGAGAACCAGGCCCCGACCGAGGCCCTGACCGCGACCTTGCCGGTGCAGGGCGGCAGGGTGGAAGGGCGCGGCGACGTGTGCCAGATCGCGCTGGTGGAACGGCACCGGGGCACGGGTCAGGTCGTGAACGGCCTTGTCTCGGGGTTCGGATACCGGGGCCGCATGGCCATGGCGTCCACCGTGGCCCATGACAGCCACCACATGATCGTCGTGGGCACCGACCGCGAGATGATGGCCCGCGCAGCCATGCGGCTGGGCGAGGTGGGCGGAGGCGTGACCGTCTGGAAGGACGGCAAGGAACTGGCGCTGGTCGAATTGCCCATCGCGGGCCTGATGTCGGACAGCCCCGCCGCCGAAGTCGCCGCACAGGCCGACGCCATGGTTGCGGCGATGCAGACCTGTGGCTGCACGCTCAACAATGCCTATATGCAGCACTCGCTGCTGGCGCTGGTCGTCATCCCGGCCTTGCGGATATCCGACCTCGGCCTTGTCGATGTCACCAAATTCGAGCTGACCGATCTGCTGATCGGGACGCCTTCATGACAAAACAAAAAGAAGACCGTGACCATGAACGAGCACTCAACCCTCAAGATCATCTCGCCTGACCAGAAAGCCCGCGAGTTTTCCGATGCGCAGACGGCCGTTGCCTACCTGGCGACCCTGTACGCCGAGGCCACGCAGTTCCTGTGCGCCCGCTTTTCCGAGACGATGAGCGCGGGCGCGCCCGACCACACCCGGTACCGCGCCTATTACCCCGAGATATCGCTGACAACGACGACCTTCGCGATCACGGACAGCCGGTTGAGTTTCGGTCACGTGTCCGAACCGGGCAGTTATGCCACCACGATCACCCGGCCCGACCTGTTCAAGAACTACCTGGAACAGCAGATCGGCCTGTTGATCAAGAACCACGATGTGCCCGTACGCGTCGGCCCGTCGATGACGCCGATGCCGGTGCATTTCGCGGTGGCCAATGATTCCGCGATCACCGTGCCGCAGGAAGGTGCGGGGGATTTCACCCTGCGCGATGTCTTTGACGTGCCGGACCTGGCGACAACCAATGACGACATCGTCAACGGCCTGGACTTTGCCTATGAAAACGGGGCCCGCCCGCTGGCGCCCTTTACCGCGCAGCGGGTCGATTATTCGCTGGCCCGGCTCAGCCATTACACGGCGACCGACCCGGCCCATTTCCAGAACCACGTCCTGTTCACCAACTACCAGTTCTATGTCGATGAGTTCGAGGCCTATGCCCGCGCCGCGCTGGCCGCGCCCGACAGCGCCTATACAAGTTTCGTGGCGACCGGAAACATCGAGATCACCGATCCCGAAGCTGCCATCCCGGTGCCCGCCAAGATGCCCCAGATGCCGACCTATCACCTGAAGCGGGCCGATGGCAGCGGCATCACGCTGGTCAATATCGGCGTCGGGCCGTCGAACGCGAAAACGGCGACCGACCATATCGCCGTGCTGCGCCCCCATGCGTGGCTGATGGTGGGCCATTGTGCCGGCCTCAGGAACAGCCAGCGCCTTGGCGATTTCGTGCTGGGCCATGCCTATCTGCGCGAGGACAAGGTGCTGGATGACGACCTGCCGATCTGGGTGCCGATCCCGGCACTGGCGGAAATCCAGGTTGCGTTGGAAACGGCCGTGGCCAGCGTGACCGAGCTGGAAGGGTATGACCTCAAGCGGATCATGCGGACCGGCACGGTGGCGAGCCTGGACAACCGCAACTGGGAATTGCGCGACCAGACCGGCCCGGTGCAGCGCCTCAGCCAATCGCGCGCGGTCGCGCTGGATATGGAAAGCGCCACCATCGCCGCCAACGGGTTCCGGTTCCGGGTGCCGTACGGCACGCTGCTTTGCGTGTCGGACAAGCCGCTGCATGGCGAGCTGAAGCTGCCCGGCATGGCCTCCGATTTCTACAAAACGCAGGTCTCGCGGCACCTTTTGATCGGAATTCGCGCCATGGAAGCCCTGCACAACATGCCCCTTGAGCGGCTGCATTCGCGCAAATTGAGGTCGTTCGAGGAGACCGCATTCCTCTAAAACGGTAAAAAAGAGCACAATACCCCTATTTTTGTGCTCGATTGTGCACTCAAGGCGTTGTGTGGACCTACTATATTCGGTTAGCTTTCCGCCAACGGGCTCTAGGGCTCGGGCAGTATTCAGGAGAGACAATACGATGGCTCAGAAACCAATGACAAAAACGCAACTCGTGGCCGCCCTGGCAGACGAGATGGGGTCCGACAAGAAAACCGCCGCCGCAGCACTGGATGCCGTGACCTCGGTTGTGACCAAGGAAGTCGCCGCCGGCGGCGCCGTGACCCTTCCCGGCATCGGCAAGGTCTATTGCCGCGAGCGCCCCGAGCGCATGGTTCGCAACCCCGCCACGGGCGAACAGATCAAGAAAGAAGCCGACAAGCAGGTCAAGATGACCATCGCCAAGGCTCTGAAGGACAGTGTGAACGGCTGATTGCCGTCCTACGGCTTTCGTGAAAGGGTCGCGCTCGCAAGGGCGCGGCCCTTTTGATTTGGATAGGGCGGGTCGTGGATTTTCGCGCATTGGCAATGGGGCTGGTCTTTGCCCTGATCTGGTCATCGGCCTTCACGTCCGCGCGCATCATCGTCGAAGCGGCCCCGCCCCTGACGGCGCTTTCGATCCGGTTCTTGCTGTCGGGCGCGTTGGGCATCGCCATCGCGCTGGCGCTGGGGCAGACCATGCGGCTCTCGCGGGTGCAGTGGCGGTCTGTCCTGATCCTCGGCATCTGTCAAAATGCGCTTTACCTCGGGCTGAACTTCGTCGGCATGCAAACGGTCGAGGCCTCGCTGGCGGCAATCATCGCATCGGCCATGCCGCTGCTGGTCGCCGCCGCGAACTGGGGCCTGTTCCGCGAACGCTTGCCGGCGCTTGGCCTGGTGGGGCTTGCGGCGGGGTTCTCCGGCGTCGGACTGATCATGGTGCAGCGCGTGAGTGGCGGGGCCGACGGGTTCGGCATCGTGTTGTGTCTGGGAGGTTCGGTCGCGCTGACGGCCGCCACGCTGGCGGTGCGCAGCGCATCATCGACCGGCGGCAACCTGTTGATGGTCGTTGGGCTGCAGATGATCGTGGGCGCCGCCGCCCTGGCCCCCGTTGCCGTGGTCATGGAAACCTGGTCGGTCGCATGGTCGGCGCCGTTCGTGGTCGCGTTTCTCTACACGATCCTGATGCCGGGTCTTGTCGCGACCCTGATCTGGTTCTGGCTGGTCGGGCGCATCGGGCCGACGCGGGCCGCGACCTTCCATTTCCTCAACCCCGTCTTCGGTGTCGTCATCGCGGCGGTCTTGCTCAGCGAAACCCTGAGCCTGAGCGATGCCGTGGGCGTCGTGATCATCGCGGTGGGCATTCTGGCGGTTCAGATGGCCAAGGCACGTTCGTGATCCCCTCGCACCGCGACCGCCGAAACAGGGCCGCCTCGCGATATCTTTATCCTTCAAATATGGCCGCCGGAGGCATCCGGTCCATGCCAAGGGCGCAACCGCCGGGATATCCATCGCCCCCCCCGCCAAAAGCGCCCGATTTCTTTCTCAAAGAAATCGGTCCGGGCGGCGACGCAGTCGGCGCAAGCCCCCGATCACGACCATGTTTGATGACAGGGAGGTAGCGGCCGGGTCATCAGGTCATCATGGAAATGTTTCTCTCATATGGCGCGGGCCTGCTGACGCTCATCAACCCCTGCGTGCTGCCGGTGCTGCCGATCGTGCTGGCCGGTGCGCTCCAGGCCAGCCGCTGGGGGCCGCTGGCGCTGGCGGCGGGGATGGGTCTTGCCTTTGTGACGCTGGGGTTCGGCGTCATCGCCGCCGGCCATCTTGTCGGCCTGACCGAACAGACCGTGGCGCGCGCGGGCGCTGTCATGATGATCGTGTTCGGGCTGATGATGCTGATCCCGCAGGCCTCGGCCCGGTTTGCCACCGCCACGGCGGGTGTCTCGGCGCGGGCGGATCGGGGGATGCACGGATTGGCGCAGGAGGGATGGCACAGCCAGTTTCTCGGCGGTCTTCTGCTGGGCGCAGTCTGGAGCCCTTGCGTCGGCCCCACGCTTGGCGGCGCGATTTCGCTGGCCAGCCAGGGCGACGATCTTTTGCGGGCGTTCGGTATCATGGTGTTCTTTGCCCTTGGCATCGGCACGCTCATCGTCGGCCTTGGCTACGGGGCGCGGTCGCTGCTGCAGCGCCGCGCGGCCGTGCTGCGCCGGTTCGCGTCATCATCCCGTCCGATCCTGGGCGGTGTTTTCGTTTTTGTCGGCGTGGCGATCCTGCTGCGCTGGCACCACATGGCCGAAGCCTGGCTGCTGGATCGGATGCCGATCTGGCTGCAGGACCTTTCGGTCGCGCTTTGACCCTTCAAGGAGATTTCCCATGAACCGCCGTCACATGATCCTAGGCACCGCTGCCATCGGCCTGCTGCCCTTTGCGGCGCGCGCCATGACCGACTACGCGCCCGGCCTGGTGCGTGAACGCCTTGCCGCCGGTGACACGGTGCTGGCGGATTTCTCGGCCACGTGGTGCGGGACGTGCCGTGCACAGGGGCGCATCATCAGCGCCTTGCGCGAAGGCAACGCCGAGTATGACGCCGCGATCACCTTTGTCCGGGTCGACTGGGACCAGTATGGCCGTGCGGACCTGGCGCAAAGCCTGGACATCCCGCGACGGTCCACGCTGGTGTTGCTGCGCGGCGATCAGGAACTGGGCCGGGTGGTGGCGTCTACCCGTGAAAGCGACATCGCGGACCTGCTGAACCTTGCGCTGGTCAGTTGACGATCAGGGCGTGACCTCGGCCACCAGGCTGAGATTGTCGAGTGCCCACCGCGGTTCCGGATCCGTCGCGGGGCCGCCGGCGGGCGGGTGCCCGGCTATGTTCAGAACCAGGGCGGTATCGGGTGCGGCGATGCTGATGCGCACGCGCAGGACGGTCTCGTACAGGGACGGAGTGCCGCTGCCATAGGCGCGTTCGCGCGGCGCGTCGACACTGCGCGCCAGGACATTGATCGTGTCGCCCTGCATCAGGTCCGAAATCGTGTTGTCTGCCAGGTCTGGCCGCGAAGACAGGCTGTGTCGCAGCACCTGCTGGTCGCCGATCGACACGGTCAGGGTCTCGGTTTCCCAATCGTCCAGTCCGATCAGGTCGAAACTCAGCGCCACGCGGGCGGTGTTTTCGGGCAGGTCGAACCTGCGCGACACCGGCTCTGACAGAGGCACGGGCCCGAGGACCCCGCCAAGACCGGCCTGCCCCAGGTCAACAGGGCGGCCATCCCAGCCACCGGCATCGCGGTTGTAGTCCTCGAACGCCACAAGTGTCTCGTTTTCGTCAAGCGCGCGCAATCCGCCGATGCCGTCGCCGAATGCGCCATCGCCCCCCGACGTGTCGATGCGGATCAGTATCCCGGCCAGAAGCGCACCGGCCACAAGGCCGCACGCGATCAGCGTCCAGTCCAGGCGGATCCGTCCCGCAGGTCGTAAAAGGTGCTTAGAAGCGCCCATAAGCAAACATCCGTAAAAAACCCCATTTTGTCCGAAATTGATTTAAAATGTGTCGAAAAAGTGGCGCACACGGGGTTCTTTGGAAGCATTGTCAACTGTGGTGGTATTGTGGTCGCCGCGGACAGGTGATTGTTCCCGCGGTTGGTCCAATGGCCGAGGATTTGACCTTGTAAATCAGCCAATTCGGCCCTGGTTGGTCCCGATCTGCCCCCGGTGAAGCAGGATGTGATCGAGCAGAATACAGGCCATCATGGCCTCTCCGACGGGCACGGCGCGGATTCCCACGCAGGGATCGTGCCGCCCTTTGGTCACAATTTCGGTGTCCTCGCCGGACTTGGTGATGGTCCTTCGCGGCGTCAGAATCGACGATGTCGGCTTGACCGCGAATCGCACCACGACGTCCTGACCGGTGGAAATCCCGCCAAGAATGCCGCCGGCGTGGTTCGAGTGGTACACAGGTCCGTCCGGGCCCATCGAGATCTCGTCGGCATTGGCGCTGCCCGTCAGCGCGGCGGTTGCCATGCCATCGCCGATCTCGACACCCTTGACCGCGTTGATCGACATCATCGCCGCCGCAAGGTCGGTATCCAGCTTGCCGTATACGGGCGCACCCAGACCGGCGGGAACGCCGCGTGCCGTCACCTCGATGACCGCGCCGACACTGTCGCCGGATTTGCGCAAGCCATCGAGATAGTCGGCCCAATCGCCGGCTGCCTGGGCGTCGGGCACCCAGAACGGGTTCTGTGCAATCTGATCCCAGTCGAACCGGTTCCTGTCGATGCCATGGGGGCCCATCTGGACCATGTAGCCGGTGATCCGCATATCCGGCGCCAGGATGGCCAGCGCCGCGCGTGCAACGCCACCTGCGGCCACCCGTGCTGCGGTTTCGCGCGCGCTGGACCGTCCGCCGCCGCGATAGTCGCGGATCCCGTATTTCTGCCAATAGGTGATATCGGCATGGCCGGGGCGGAATTTTTCGACAATGTCGCCGTAGTCCTTGGACCGTTGATCGGTGTTGCGGATCATCAACTGGATCGGTGTGCCGGTTGATTTGCCTTCGAACACGCCTGACAGGATCTCGACCTCGTCGGCCTCGCGACGTTGGGTGGTGTATTTGTTTTGCCCCGGTTTGCGTTGATCCAGCCAATGTTGAATCGCCGCCGCGTCGATCGGCACGCCCGGCGGGCAGCCATCCAAGGTCGCCCCAAGGGCGAGCCCGTGGCTTTCACCCCAGGTGGTGACGCGGAATAGGTGGCCAAAACTGTTGAGGCTCATCGCGGTATATCCTGTCTCGTTCGATGCTTGGCGTAGCCTTATGCGACACAAATGCCAACCCGCTTGCATGTCCCAGGCACCGGCGCTACGTCTGATTACACCTCGGGGTGGCCCATATGGGCCTGAGATGCGCAGTTTGCGAACCCGTTGAACCTGAACCGGTTAGGACCGGCGGAGGGAAGGTTTACGGGATCGCCTACCGCGCCCGACCTCACTTCGCCCGTCGCCATGGAGGAGTGAGAATGAGACACACCATCATCGCAGCGGGATTGTCTGTATTCGCGGGGGCGGCCTTGGCCCAATCCCCGGTGCTGACAGTCTATACGTATGACAGTTTTGTCGCGGATTGGGGGCCAGGCCCCGCAATCGAACAAGCGTTCGAGGCGCAATGCGCCTGCGATCTGCAATTCGTGGGCGCCGGCGACGGCGCGGCGCTGTTGGCGCGCATCAGGCTGGAAGGCGCGCGCACCGACGCCGATATCGTGTTGGGCCTTGATACCAACCTGACGGCGGCTGCCGTGGAAACGGGGCTTTTCGCACCGCATGGCATCGTGGCCCAAGGGCTGACCCTGCCCGTCGCATGGGACGATGAGACCTTCCTGCCTTATGACTGGGGCTACTTCGCCTTCGTGCATGACGTGGAACTGGAAGACGCGCCGGCGAATTTCGAGGCGCTGGCGGCCTCCGATGTGTCCATCGTCATCCAGGACCCGCGGTCATCGACGCCGGGCCTGGGCCTCTTGATGTGGGTCGAGGCCGCCTATGGCGACCGCGCGGCCGAGATCTGGGAGGGTCTGGCCGACAATATCGTGACGGTCACGCCGGGCTGGTCCGAGGCCTATGGCCTGTTTCTCGAGGGCGAGGCGGACATGGTGCTGAGCTACACGACCTCGCCCGCCTACCACCTGATCGCCGAAGAGGACGCCAGCAAGACCGCCGCGGCCTTTTCGGAGGGGCATTACCTGCAGGTCGAGGTGGCGGGCATGCTGGCCGGCACCGATCAGCCCGAACTTGCGCGGGCGTTCCTGGAGTTCATGCTGAGCCCTGCCTTCCAGGAGGTGATCCCGACGACCAACTGGATGTATCCGGCGGCCTTGCCGGCAGACGCCTTGCCGGACGGGTTCGAAACGTTGGTGCAGCCCTCACAAGCGTTGCTCTTGTCGCCGGAAGCGGCGGCAGCGGCCCGCAACCCGGCGCTTGAGACATGGCAGCGCGCGCTCAGCCGGTAACCCCCCTGCAATGGACGGGCGCGGCGATGGCCGCGCTTGTCTGTCTTGCGGTACTCGGTCCGCTGGGCGCCGTGCTGTGGCGCGCCGACGGGCCGATCCGCCTGGGTGCGTCCGACTGGTCGGCGATCCGGTTCACCCTGCTGCAGGCGGCCCTGTCGGCCCTTGGCAGCGTGGTTCTGGCCATCCCCGTGGCCCGGGCGCTGGCACGGCGAACCTTTCGCGGCCGGCAGGCACTGGTCACGCTGATGGGTGCGCCGTTCCTGTTGCCGGTGATCGTGGCGGTTCTGGGCCTGTTGGCGATTTTCGGCAGGGCGGGGTGGCTGAACGGGGCGCTGGGCTGGATCGGGGCGGGCGATGTGCAGATCTATGGATTGCAGGGGGTTGTTCTGGCCCATGTGTTCCTGAACCTGCCACTGGCGGTCCGGTTGCTGTTGCAGGATTGGCTGTCGATCCCGTCCGAGCGGATCCGGCTGGCCCATGCGCTCGGGTTTTCCCATGCCGACATGCGCCGCCATTTCGAGTGGCCGCTGCTGCGTGCGACCCTTCCGGGGGCGGCGTTGCTGATCTTCCTGATCTGCACGACCAGTTTTGCAGTCGCGCTGATCCTGGGCGGGGGCCCCGCAGCGACGACCGTCGAGTTGGCGATCTACCAGGCGTTTCGGTTCGATTTCGACCTGGGCCGCGCGGCGCTGTTGGGGATCGTTCAGGTGGCGATCTGTGTTTGTGCGGGCCTGATGGCTTTTGGCGTGACGCGGCGGCGAGACATAGGCGCGGGCCTTGACCGCGCGCCGATGGCTTGGCCGGGCGATACGCGGGGGTCGCGTTGGGGCGACACGATTGCGATCACCGGTGCGGCGCTGTTCTTGCTGTTGCCGCTGCTGGCGGTGGTGATGCAGGGATTGCCCGCGGTGTCCGGCCTGCCCGGCCTGGTCTGGGCCGCGGCCGCCCGGTCGATCGTGCTGGCGCTGGCCTCTGCCGCGCTGGCGGTTTCGCTGGCGGTGCCGATGGCCATCTTCATGGTGCGATTGCGCCGGCCTGCGCTGGTCGAAGGCGTTGCGTTCCTGACCATAGCGGTGTCGCCCATGGTGATCGGCACGGGGTTGTTCGTGCTGATCTTTCCGGTGGCTGATCCGGTGGCGCTGGCGCTGCCGGTGACCGGCCTGGTGAACGCCCTGATCAGCCTGCCGTTCCTGTTGCGGGCGCTGGTGCCCGCGGTGCAGCAGGCCGAGGCCACGCAGGGGCGGCTGGCTGATGCCCTGGGCCTGCGGGGACTGCAGCGCCTGCGCCATGCCCTGTTGCCGCGCCTGTCACGGCCGCTGGGGTTCGGGGTGGGGCTGGCGGCGGCGTTCTCGATGGGCGATCTTGGCGTGATCGCGCTGTTTTCGACACCGGGACAGGGGACATTGCCGCTTGAGATGTATCGCCTGATGGGATCGTACCGCACCGATGATGCGCAAGGGGCGGCAGTCTTGCTGATGGGGCTGACGCTGGCGCTGTTCTGGGCCTTTGATCGCGGAGGACGCCTGAATGCTGACGCTTGAGGACCTGAGTCTGAGCCAGGACGGGTTCGACCTGTCGCTGACCGCGGATATCGCGCGCGGCGACCGGGTGGCGCTGTTGGGGGCGTCGGGCAGTGGCAAGAGCACGCTGTTGTCGCTGATCGCCGGCTTCCTGTCGCCCGACCGGGGGCGCATCTTGTGTGACGGTCGGGACATGACGCACGCGCCGGTCGCCGCGCGACCGATGTCGATCCTGTTTCAGGACAGCAACCTGTTTCCGCATCTGAGCGTGTTCGACAATGTGGCCCTTGGCCTGCGGCCCGATCTGCGGCTGAGCGCGCAGGACCGTGTCCGGGTGGACGATTGCCTGTCGCGTGTCGATCTGCACGGCTTTGGCGATCGCCGCCCATCGGCCCTGTCGGGCGGGCAGCAGGCGCGGGTGGCGCTGGCCCGGATGCTGCTGCGCGACCGACCGATCGCGTTGCTGGATGAACCCTTTGCCGCGCTTGATCCGGGCCTCAAGACCGAGATGCTGGCCCGCATGCGCGAACTGTGTGACGAGCGGGGCCTGACGCTGGTGATGGCCTGCCACGACCTGCGCGACGCGGAACGGCTATGTGACCGGCTTTGGCTGCTGGAAGATGGCAAGCTGGTGGTGGATGCCGCCATGTCTGACGCGCTGGACAAGCCGCCGGATTTGTTGCGCCCCTGGATGTAGCGCCCGCGCTGCGCAAAAAAAACGCGCCCCTGAGGGCGCGTTTCGATGTCTGGCCTTGGTTGCCAGATTATTCGGCGGGCGTGGCGCCCTTGGCACGGGACTTGACCGGCGCCCAGATGCGCTTGTTGGTCAGGTACAGAAGGACCGACAGGATGGCGAGCATCAAAAAGGCGGTGAAGCCCATCTGCTTGCGTGCCATCAGGTTCGGTTCCGCCGCCCACATCAGGAATGTGGACACGTCCAGCGCCATCTGTTCCACCGTTGCGGGGGTGCCGTCGTTGTAGACCACGGCGTCGTCCCACAGTGGCGGGGCCATCGCGATACGACCGCCGCTGAAGGTCTCGTTGCCATACAGGATCGCCCCGAATTCCTCGTATTCCGACCCGGTGTAGTGGGTCAGCAGAGAGGCAATGTATTCCCCGCCGCCGATCCCGCGGATCAGCGGGTTCAGCGCCAGGCCGTAGGGGCCGTGGAAGCCCGCGCGCGCCTTGGCCATCAGGCTGAGGTCGGGCGCGTTTTCCAGGCCGGAGGCCGGGAAATGATCGTTCGGCGTGGCCGCGCGCCAATCCTGAAGATCGTCGTCGTACACTTCGATGAAGTTCTGGTCGATATAGGCCAGCACTTCTTCCTCGCTGAGGCCCGGACCATCCTCGGCCGACAGCGTGCGCAGCGGCACATACTGCAGACCGTGACAGGCGGAACAGACCTCGGTGTAGACCTGAAGGCCACGCTGGATCTGGTCCTGGTCAAAGCGGCCGAACGGGCCTTCGTACGAAAACGCGTAGTCTTCGACATGACCGGTCGCACCCGCGGCAAGCGCCGCCCCCGAGGAGAGGGCCAGCGTCGCGGCAGCGGCGGTGCTGATTGCAAGTTTCCTGAGCATTCTCAGTTTCCTTTCTCTCACTCGGCCGGGGAAGCAGCAGTGGAAGATCCACCGGCGCTGCCGCCTTTGCCAAGGTGCGATTTGAAATCGTCTTCGATGGTCTCGGGCTGCGGCAGCGGTTTCTCGATGACACCCAGAAGCGGCAGGATCACCAGGAAATACGCAAACCAGTAGGTCGACCCGATCAGCGCGATGTAGGGATAGATCCCTTCGGCCGGGCGTGCGCCCACCCACATCAGAACGAAGAAGTTCACGATGAAGACCCAGAACCACCACTTGAACATCGGACGATAGCGACCGGACCGCACCGACGAGGTGTCGAGCCAGGGCGCCAGCGCCATGACGATGATCGCGCCGAACATGGCAACCACACCAAAGAACTTGGCGTCGACGATGCCGGCGGTCAGGAACTCGGCGATGATCACGACCCAGACTTCGCCGTCAAAGGCACGCAAGATCGCGTAGAACGGCAAGAAGTACCATTCGGGAACGATATGCGCAGGGGTCTGCAGCGGGTTCGCCTCGATGTAGTTGTCGGGGTGACCCATGAAGTTCGGCATGAAGCCCACGATGGCAAAGAACACCGCCAGGATCACGGCCAGCGCGAACAGGTCCTTGATCACGAAGTAGGGCCAGAACGGCAGGGTGTCCGCCTCGGCTTCCTTCTTGGAGGTGCGGCGCACTTCTACCCCGGTGGGGTTGTTGTTGCCGGTCGTGTGGAACGCCCAGACGTGCACGATCACGAGGCCCAGAATGACGAAGGGCAGCAGATAGTGCAGCGACAGGAAGCGGTTCAGCGTGGCGTTGTCCACGGCCGGTCCGCCCAGAAGCCAGGTCTGGATCGCTTCGCCGATGAAGGGGATCGCGCCGAACAGGCCGGTGATCACCGTTGCACCCCAGAACGACATCTGGCCCCAGGGCAGAACGTAGCCCATGAACGCCGTGCCCATCATCAGCAGGTAGATCAGCATGCCGATGATCCACGTGATCTCGCGCGGGGCCTTGTAGGACCCGTAGTAGAGACCGCGGAAGATGTGCATGTAGACCGCGATGAAGAACAGCGATGCGCCGTTCTGGTGGATGTAACGGATCGCCCATCCCCCGTTCACGTTGCGCATGATGTGTTCGACCGACGCGAAGGCCAGGTCGACATGCGGGGTGTAGTGCATCACCAGAACGATACCGGTGATGATCTGCATCACAAGGCAGAACACCAGAACGATGCCCCAGATCCACATCCAGTTCAGGTTCTTGGGCGTGGGGATCATGATCGTGTCGTACATCAGGCCGAGGATGGGCAGGCGTTTTGCAAGGCCCTTTTCCCAATTCGATTTCGGCTCGTAATGATCGTGAGGAATTCCAGACATGTTGTAAGTCCTCCCTTAGCCCAGAAGAATCGTGGATTCGTCGATGAATTCCGCGACCGGGATGGGCAGGTTTTCAGGAGCCGGTCCGCGACGGATGCGGCCGGCCGTGTCGTAGTGAGAGCCGTGGCAGGGGCAGAACCACCCGCCGAAATCGCCTGCGCCATCACCCAGGGGCACACATCCGAGGTGCGTGCAAACGCCCTGCATGACCAGCCATTCTTCGGCGTTGGTGCCATCGGGCAGGGGCAGGGTGCGGTTGATGTCGGTGGCTTCCGCGTCATCGCCCAGGTTCGGGTTGCGCGCGTTGTCATCCACCAGCTCGCTCAGTTCGACGGCGTTGGCCGCCTCGATCTCGTCGGCGGTGCGGCGGCGAATGAAGATCGGTTTGCCCAGGAACAGAACGGTCAGCTGGGTGCCTTCGGCCACGCCCGACACGTCAACGCGCATCTGGCTTGCGGCCTGCACGTCGGCAGACGGGTTCATCTGGTTGACCAGCGGCCAGACGGCGGCACCAACGGCAACGGCGCCCATGCCTCCGGTCGCATAGTACAGAAAGTCGCGGCGGTCGCCGCTATGGTCTTCTGCGTGTGACACGGTTTCGCGTCCCCCTTTGTCGTGGCCCAGAGACATGGGCCTGAATACCCTCATCGGACGACAGAATCCTCCTGTCACCCGGCTGATCGGTGTCTATGGCGTGGCAAGATAGGCGTCTAGCGGACAAACGCGCGCATGTATGCGGAAATGTCGCACCGTGTCCGAAGAATACGGCCCAAAAGCCGGAATGTTCGCCTTTGTGGATAGTGAGTGGTCTGAAAACTCCGTCAGGTTGAAAAAGCATTCCCCCTGCGCGGCCAGCGCCGGGTTCAGTCGAGGTCCAGCCGCATGACCCGGTGCAAGATGCCCGAGCCGTCGTCATATTCGGCGCCCTCTGCGACAAAGCCAAGGCGTTCGTAAAAGGGAATGGCGTAGGTCTGGGATTCAAGCTCGGCCCGGGCGAACCCGGCGTCGCGTGCGTCGTGCATCACCGTTTCCATGATCTTCCGGCCAAGCCCGGTGCCGCGGTGGGTGGGCATCACGGCGACGCGCCCGATCTTGGCGGTGTCGCCTTTCGCGATCAGCCGCGCCGTGCCGGCAGGCCCGACGGCATCCTCGGCCAGGTAATGGGTGCAGGTCGCGTCGTGATCATCCCATTCCTCGGCCTCGGGGATCTGCTGTTCCTCGATGAACACCGCGCGGCGCACCGCAAAGCAGGCCGCGCGGGCGGCGTCGGTCGTGGCCCTGGTGATCTTCATGCCGGGGCGGTTGTCACCATCGATGGACGCTCGGCAAAGGCGGCATACCATGCCGCCAGCGCCTCGTGCCCGTCGCGCCAGCCCCGTTCGTCATGGCGCAGATCCAGGTACCCGAGTGCGCAGCCCACCGCGATCTGGCCCATGTCGAGGGGCCCGTTCAGGTGGCTCATCCATTGCCGTTCGAGCGCATCCAGCGCGCGGGCGATCTTGGCCCATTGTCCGTCGAGCCATGGGTGAAACCAGATCTCTTCGGGCCGGTGACGTTTTTCGTAGGTCATGTTCACCGCGCAATCCATGATGCCGTCGGCGGTCGCCTCGAGCGTCAGGGTCTCCCACAGGCGCGTCTCTGGGTAGAACCCGCCGCCCGCATGCTGATCGAGGAAGCGCGTGATGACCCGGCTGTCATACAGCGTCGGGCCGCCCTCGCGGGTGAGGGCGGGGATCTTGCCCAGCGGGTTGGCGGCGTGCAGGGCGGGGTCGCCGCCCAGGGGCGAGGCCTTTATGTCGACGAAGGGAACGTCCGTGATGCCGGCCTCGGCAATCAGGACAAGGGTCTTTCGCACGAAGGGCGACGCGGGCGAGCCAAGCAATTCCATGTCTCAGGCCCTACGCAGGCGGACCCGGCCAAGGGCCGCCGCATCCATCATGACGCCGGGACCACGTTGCCCGATCCGAAAGGTGCGCTTCCACCGGGCGGATCCATTGACCTCGCCCGTGTCGCGACGCAGGTGCAGACCCTCGGGGGCCTCGTCCAGCGCGTCTTCGACCGGCTGGTTCAGCCTGCCGCGTTGCACGATGCGCGTGGCGGCGAAGGTGGCAAGCGCCACCGCGCCATAGCGCAGCGCCATCGCCGCGATTGGAGTGAACTGGATCGCCATGGGCACCTCCCGGCCGATAAGGTCGATGGGTCACATGTAAGTAACCGGCACGTCTTTGTCTATTTCCGGAACGCCACCCTTCATCAGGGCCGCCAGGGTTTCGACCTCGTGGCCGATGGGGGAATGACGAATGGCATCCGCCGCCGCGATGCGGGCGGCATCGGTCTTGTTCTGATTGAGCTTCCACGTGCCTTCGACATCCAGCACGGTGAACCGGAACGGCAGGATTTGCCGCATCATCCGGTCGAGCGTTTCCTCGGGCATCTTGTCGACGGTCCAGGGGCGTTTGGGCGCCAGCCTGTCCTCGAACCCGGCGGACAGGCCGTCGAGATGCGCGCGCATGTCGTCGGGGTCGGCTGGTCGCAGCATGCCGCGCAGGTGCACGGCGACGTAGTTCCACGTCGGAACCTGGGCCGGGTCGTCGCCGTACCAATCGGGCGAGACATACCCGTCGGGGCCCATGATGGCGATCACCGCCGGTGCCGGCGCGGTGACCGCGCGGGCGATCGGATTGGACCGCACCAGGTGCAATTCGGCCTCGTCGCCCGCGTCATTGAGGAAAAACGGAACATGGCTCAGCAACGGCACCGGGTCGCCGTTCAGGCACAGGGTTCCAAAGCCGCGTTTGCGTGCAAGGTTGAGGTTCAGGAACTGCGGTTCCTGGCGGAAGGCGGGGTTTGGGTGCATGACGGGACCTCCGGTTGCGGCGGAGCCTACCCATGCCCCGAGTTTCCGGGCAAGGCCGCAGCGCATGCAACCAGACCGATTCGGCGAGATTCCGAGACTCGGGGGTGCCGCCGCCACGGTCGCGGCGCTGCCTGTGGCGCTCAGGCCGGGGTCGCGGACAAGGCCTGTGCGGACGCCAGTCCGGTGATCGTGGCGGTCACGATCCGGCCCTCGGGCTGGTCCGTGGCGAAAGACACCTCGGTGAACTGTTCCGTCCGGCCCATTCGCGGATGTTCCAGCAACACGCGATGTGTGCGGCCGACCTGTGCGGCCAGATGCCTTGCGACCTGCACATCCCCTGCGGCGCGCAACCGTTTGGCCCGGTCCTTGATCATGCGACCATCGACCTGCGGCATCCGCGCGGCCGGGGTGCCCTGGCGCGGCGAATAGGGAAAGACGTGCAGCCAGGTCAGATCGCATTCCGCCACCAGCCGGAGCGAATTTTCGAAATGCGCCCCGGTCTCGGTCGGGAAGCCGGCGATGATGTCGGCGCCAAAGGTCATGTCGGGGCGCAGGCGGCGCGCCTGTTCGCAAAACGCGATGGCGTCGTCGCGCAGGTGGCGGCGTTTCATCCGTTTCAGGATCAGGTCGTCGCCATGCTGCAGGGACAGGTGCAGGTGCGGCATCAGGCGATGTTCCGTGGCGATGGCCTGCATCAGGTTGTCATCCGCCTCGATCGAGTCGATCGAGCTGATCCGCAGGCGCGGCAGATCCGGCACCAGTTTCAGGATCCGCATCACCAGGTCGCCAAGGCGCGGCTCGCCGGGCAGATCCGCCCCCCACGAAGTCAGATCGACACCGGTCAGCACGACCTCGTTATAGCCGCGATCCACGAGGCGCTTGATCTGATCGACCACGACGCCGGCGGGCACGCTGCGCGAATTGCCCCGGCCAAAGGGGATGATGCAAAAGGTGCAGCGGTGATCGCAGCCGTTCTGGACCTGCACATAGGCGCGTGAGCGGGTGCCGAAGCCGTCGATCAGGTGGCCGGCGGTTTCGGTGACCGACATGATGTCGTCGACCTGCACCTTTTCGGTGTCGCCGATGAAATCGGCGCCGCGCAGGGCGCGCCATGTTTCGGGCTGCATCTTTTCGGTGTTGCCGATCACCCGGTCGACCTCTGCCATGGCGGCGAAGGTTTCGGGTTCGGTCTGGGCCGCGCAGCCGGTCACGATCAGGGTAGCGTCGGGATGGTCGCGGCGCAGTTTGCGGATTTCCTGCCGCGCCTTGCGCACCGCCTCGGCGGTCACCGCGCAGGTGTTGACCACGACGGTATCGCCCAGCCCGGCGGCGGCGGTCATCTCGCGCATGGCTTCGGTTTCGTAGGCGTTCAGGCGGCAACCGAGCGTGTGAAAGACGGGGGCCCTGGCGTCCATCAGCCAAGGCCCTGCAGGAAAGCGGGGGTCAGCGTGGCGGAAAACACATGGGCGGTGGGGCCGGTCATCCAGACGCCATCGTCGCGCCAGTCGATCAAGATGTCGCCGCCATCCAGCGTGATGCGCACCTTGCGCCCGGTCAGCCCGCGCCGCGCCGCCGCCACGGCCACGGCGCACGAAGAGGAGCCCGAGGCCAGCGTGATCCCCGTGCCGCGTTCCCACACGCGCATACGCAGGTGATCGCGCCCGACCAGATGGGCGAATTGCACGTTGGTGCGTTGCGGGAACAAGGCATGATGTTCCATCCGCGGCCCTTCGGCGGCCAGGTCCACCGCCTCGGCATTCTCGACGAAGAAGGTGCAGTGCGGATTGCCCATGCCGGTGGCGACCGGTTCACCGGTGATCGGCAGATGCAGCGTATCGCAGGCCCCTTTGAGGGGAATCCCGGCCCAACCGAGTTCGGGCTGGCCCATGTTGACCGAGGTCAGGCCCTCGCCCGCGTCCAGCGCCTGCAACAGCCCACGTTCGGTCCGCAGGGTGACCGTGGTCTTGCCGGTCCGGGTCATCTCGTGCCGGGCGACGCAGCGCGTGGCGTTTCCGCAAGCGGCGGAAAGCGAGCCATCGGCATTGTAGAAGGTCAGGCGCAGATCGGCGGTGTCATCGGGTTCCACCACGGCCAACTGGTCGAACCCGACCCCGCGGTGCCGGTCGGCCAGCGCCTGCGCCAGGGCAGCGCTCATCGACACGGGCTGCACGCGCGCGTCAATGACGACAAAATCGTTGCCGAGCCCATGCATTTTCATGAAGGGAAGGCCGGAATGGGGCGTCGAGCTGGACATGCGCGGGCATATAGACCCGATGCGACACTAATGAAATCCCCCGTCCGGATTTTCGCTTGACGAGTCTCGGACCCCCTCTTAGGTAGGCGCCTCTGAGTGGGCCCGTAGCTCAGTTGGTAGAGCAGTTGACTTTTAATCAATTGGTCACAGGTTCGAATCCTGTCGGGCTCACCATTTTTCCAAACATAAACAAACCATTGAAGATTGCCGGTCGCGCCGGTCGCGCGGCGACGTGGCTCCGGCGGGTTGATGAAAGACAATACCGGTTGACCGGGTTTGTCTGCTTGGCGCTCAACACGGGCTTGAAAATCCAACGTTTCAAGGCCGCGAGGGCCAGCCGGGAACGATCCTGCAGGTCGGGTGGCGATGCCGGAACCAATGGTCAGCCGCCACAGTGAAGAGCGGGCGGCGCGGAAAACTGCAGCGGCGATTCTGATGCACGTGCAATGGTGGAAAGTCCGCTCCTGCGATCAGGGTCGGGCAGCAGCGGCCGACGGATGGGGATGCGGCACGGCGGATGAGCCATGCCCTGGCGCTCAATCAGCGAACGCGCGTTGCGTGTCGCACATTTCAGAAGGGCAACAGCCTGGTTTGCCGTGAGCCCGCAGCCCGCATCGGGTGTAGCGGTATCCGTGATTCAGGATGTTGAACTGCCGCGCCGCAACCTATGCGGTCCCTTTATTGCAAAATGGCCGTACATGGCTGCGGACTGCTGAGATAGTCGCTCCCCAGGCCGCCCGACACGAAGATGTTTTCGCCGGGGGCGACGGGCCCCTCGAGCACGAACTCTCCTGACCGGCGCACGAACCGAACCGTCCATGCTATGACCTGACCTGGCTCCAGGGTCTGCGACGTGGAGTTGTTCAAAACGACATCGTAGCCGGACGTCACGCATTCAATCTCGATACCGGGTTGTGCAGCGGCCATATCCTGCGCCCAGCAGACGGCGCCCACGACAACAAGCCCCACCCCCACGACCCAGGGCGGGGCCGCTGCTGTCTGGCCTATGGTGGTCGAGGGTCTCATTCCCGAGGCTCGATCACGATGCGCGAGAGGGTGCCGACGTCCGGCACGAGTTCCGCGTCGCCTGCGGGGGCGCCGCTGCGCTCAAGCATAAGCGCGATGATGTCCACATAAGTCTGATCGTCCATGTATCCCGGGTTGCTTTGCGGCATGGTGGACCGGGTGTATTCGTACAGCGTGGCCAGTGAGCGCCCATCCCAGACCCGGATGAACCTGTATCGAGAAAGCGCCGGGGCCGGACGCATGTCCGGATCGTCCGGTGCCCCGTTCAACATGCGCCCATGGCAAAGACCGCAGGGGCCCAGGTAGGCGGCGGCTCCACGCTCTGCCTGCTCTTGGGTATAGACCCCGTCCCAGATGCTCACGGCTTCGGCCGTTCCACCGAGGCTGTCGAGGATCGTGGCCACCTCGTCCGGATCGGCGGCGGGATAGTTGTTTTCCCATGCGCCGCGCAGATACGTGGCGAGCGCCGCGATATCCCCGGTTTCGAGGGTCGGAAACGCCGGCATGTTGCCCCGCCCTTCGTGGATATTCGCGACAACGCGGCCAAGATCGGCGACGATCGGATTTCCCGAAAGCGCGGGAAAGGTTGGCGGGTCGCCGAGGCCCGTCTCATCGTGACAGAGCGCGCAGTTCTGATCGTAGAGCGCCATGCCCCGATCATGGAGATCGTCCTGCGCCTGGGCCTGGGCCGGAACTGTGGCCGCCAGAAGCCCGACCACGACGGCAAACCTCCGCAGCCGAGTGGACCCGTTGATTGTCCTCATCAGCCCCACATCATCCCCTCCGTAAGCCCAGTGTCCGGCTCAAGCACCACGTCCAGAACCTCTTCGGTTTCGATCACGCAGTCTGTCTGGAACGGAATGTAGGTTCCGCCCGATACGAAAACGCGATGGCGGCCCCGGGGCACTGCAAGAACCGCCTTGCCATCGGTCCCGGTGCGGGCAAGGAACGGCCCCGCGACCACCTTCAGGCCCGACAGGGGTTCGCCCGTCCCGGCATCGGCCGCCGAGACCCGCAAGACGGAATCGGCAGGCGGCGCGGTATGCAAGCTGAAGCCGCGTCGCCCCGTCTCGTGCGGCAGGTCCGCATCCGGTGCCGCGACCACGGCTTCGAGTCTGGACAGGCCGACCTCGTCCGGCGCGGTGATCTCGAGCGTTGCGTAAAAAAGCCCCTCGGTTCCGGCCCATGCCGTGTTGCCGGTGACAGAGCTGGCGCACGCCGTGCCCGCCGTATCGAAGACCGTGACCTCCCAACCGCTGGAACAGCAGTCCGACAGGCATCGCGCGCCGACCTTGATCGTGAAGACCTCGCCGGGTGCAACAGCTTGCGGCACGTCCCAGACCACCGGGGCGATGAGATGCGCGACCACCGCAGTCCGAATTTCGGCCTCGGCGGCAGGATAAGAGACGGCGTCGACGGTCAGCGGCGCAAGGTGCGCGTGCAGACGGACTTCGCACGCGTTGCCCGGAGCCGTGATCGTGACCTCGTCGGTGACAAAGCGATGCGCGTCGCCGTCCGCACCGGGGCCAAGCCGCGTGGTTCGAACAGTTGCGCCATCGTGGTCCACGATCTCCACCTCGATACCGCTGAGGTCGCAGGGCGGATCGGCTGTCACCTCGACACGCAATGGGATCGCGGAACCCGCATCGACCGTGTCGGGAAGCCCTTGGACAAGGCAAGTCCGACGCCCCTCCTGAACAGTCATGTCCTTCATTGGTTCGTCCATTTCAAATTCGCGGAAACCGCCGGCCGGCCGCCGCAACGGACGCCCGGCCGTATCGGTCAATCAGGCGTTGGCCGCGTTTGCGCCGGCGATGAAGCCCTGCACATGCCCTTTGCCCAGACCATGCTTGTTGAAACCTCCGACCGCCTCGCCGCCTGCGAAGAGGCCCGGGATCGGGTTCCCCCAAAGATCGATCACCTGCATGTTCCCGTCCGTGCGCAACCCGCCGTAGGAGTCGTGCCAGATCACCATGATCGACAACGCGTAGAAGGGCGGCGTCATGAGCTTGAACATCGGCGCCTCGACATGGCGTTCGAACTCGGGGTCCTCGCCGGCGTCGACATAGCCGTTCCAGGTGTCGACCGTTTCGGACAGGAACCTCAGCGGCATGCGCTGATGGGTATGGCCCCGGTAGATCGCACCCGCGAGCCCCTCGATCGTGTCGGCGGAGAAAAAGTAGCCGTTGGTGCGCGACACGTATGGCTCCCGCAATTCCCAGCCGGACCGTTCGATGGCGTCACTGTCCATGATCGCCCAGATCGGTCCCGGCAGGTAATCCGGCGCCTCCGAGCCTTCGTTGATGGCAAGCGCGGCGTCGAGACCGTGATCATAGTCGTACATCTCCCGGACCCATTCATGGCGACAGTTGCGCCAATCGGTCGGAACATGGTCGAGCCCGCCGTTCGGTTGGCCGCGGCTTGGTCCACCGGGATACCGGGAATTCGCCGGCCGGACCGGCAGCCTCACCTCGTTGAAAAAGCGCCTGCCTACCTGGTTGACGACCATGAATTCCTCGAAGCCCGCATTGCCGACCTCAAGCCCCGCCGAGCCGCGGAAATTATAGGTCGGATGACCGGGCATCATCGCCGTGTAGGCATCAGGCGTGCCAAGCCGCGTGTCGATGTGGAAGGTCGTCGGGTAGGACAGGTTCTGCTGCATGCCGGCCATGTTCGCGCCGATCTTCATCCCCGCTATGATGCCGCTGGCGTCCTGCGCGCCATCGCCCAGAAGCGCCTTGCCGGAGGTTGTCCACGCGGGTTCTTTCATGGCCGGGTAGAACATCTGCCGGAACTCGGGGTTGCCGGCATGCCCCCCGCTGGCGATGATCACGGCCTTGTTGGCCTTGATGGTGATCTCTTCGCGGGTCTCGTCGATATTGCCTTCGGTCCACCAGCTGGTGAGTTGGCGCCGGCTGACCGGGTCATGGCGTGGGCTATGGCTTGCACGCACACCCAGCACGCGACCTGCGAATTGCTCTTCGCGGATCACCTCTTCGAAGCGGCGGTTGAGGATGAACTGAACGCCCTTCTCGCGTGCCGAAAACTCCAACGGGCGGGCAAGAGCCGTGCCGTTGCGCACGGTTCCTTCGCTGGCATAGGCCGACGCGTCTTGCATGTTCACGGCGGCAAAGCCGTTGACGCGTTCGGGATCCGCGACACCGGCATCCTCGGCTGAAATCGTGCCGGCCCTGATGTCGGTGACATCGCCCAGCTTCAGGAAGCAATAGGGCGCCCGCGCACGGCTGACACCGCCGCCGCCATGGGTGCCGTTGATCCGGGTGAACCGGACGTAATTGTCCATCATGAACTGCCGCGTTGCAGGGCAATTCTCGGCCCAGGTCCGCATCATGTGGCGGTCGTTGTAGCGATACGGGCTCTGCCCCTTGGTGTCGACGATCGACCAATCCGTGACGTCGGTGAACAACAACTCGATCGTGTCATCAAGTTCGGCGGGGTCCTCGGTGGGGGCCACGGTGACGTAGCCCTCGGGGTCGGAGTCTCCGGCCATGTCGCGTTGCTGGATCGGGTCGCCCCCGCCAAGCGACACGAACGCGCCGGAGTGCAGCATCCGTCCGCCAAGGTCATAATTCTGGTCGATCACGATGACACTTGCACCAAGGTCCCGCGCCCGGATGGCGGCCGTTATGCCAGCGCAGCCACCGCCGCAGATCACGACATCGGCCTCGTAGTGCCATTCGGTGTTCCGGGCGGCGCCGGGCATGGATTGGGCCTCGGCGCTGGACGCTGACAATGCCGCGGCGCCGACGCCGGCTGCGGCGCCTGCGACGAAGAAATCACGGCGGTTCAGACCTTCGTTGTCTGCCGCGGTCTCATCGCGGCGGTCATCGTTTTGGTTTTTGCTGGACATGGCGGCCCCCTCCCAGTTGGGCTTTGGTGAACGACACAGCGAAAAAGTGGCCGGAAGCAGCGCCACGAGGTGTTCAAGCATGTGTCAATCTGCCCGAAGGATCACATCGGCGGGCGAGTCCGTCCAAGTCAAAGAGTCGCTGACCGCCAGTCATAAAATGCCTGGCTCAATCGCCACGGGCCCGGAATTGGCGCAGCGCCTTAATTCGCGGGACTGTCAACCAGACTGGAAGCGATGGAGTCCAACCGCTGGACGCCGTCGACCTGCTCCGTTGCGAAGGTGTCGAGCACCTGGTCGAGGAAGCCAAGCACGTCGCGGTCTCTCGATGTCGGTGAATGCGTCGACCTGGTCACGAAATACGCCGTGATCGCAAGGGGTGGATCGACGATCCGGTGGCCCTCCAGATCGCCCCGTTCGATCATGTCCGAGACAATCTCCCGGCAGAACAGGGCGACGCCGCCTTCTTTCATCAGGATTTGTTTGATCGTGCGCACGGAGCCGACCTCGAAGCGAGGTTTTGGTTCCAGTCCCAGTTTCCCGGCGACTTTCAGGAACACGCGGGAAATCTGGCGTTTGGCACCATCGAGAACCAGGTCCTGTGCCAGGACTTCGGACATTTTCACCGGTCCGGGTGCAAAGCCCATCCCCGGTCGGCAGACCATCAGGACCGGCTGCCTGAAAACCGGGATGGCAAGACACCCTTCCACGTCGGTCGCCTCGTGCACGATTGCCCAGTCGACCGTGCCGTTGCGCAGTCTTCGCAAGATGTCGTCCCGTGAGCCCTCCCAAAGGTCGAGATGCACGCCCGGTATCAGGTCATCTTGCGTCACGACCACCTGCAGGCCGATCGCACTCATCACCGTCGGTGCAAGGCCAAGCGAGATATGGCGCACGTCCTTGTCCGAATACGCCTTCAACTCGGCGGCGAGGTCATCCACCGCCGACAGAACCGCAACACAGCGTTTGTAGAGCAGGCGGCCACCCTTTGTCGGCACCACGCCCTTGGGCGTTCGGCAAAAGAGCTTGATCCCGAATTCGTCCTCGAGACTGCGCACCTGCAATCCCAAGGCGGTCTGAGCCACATTCAGCTGCCGCGCCGCGCGGGTGATACTGCCCGCTTCACAGACGCGAGCATAGTAGACGAGCTGCTTGATCGTGATCTGCATAAACACACGCCAATGCGTCCGACTGCATCATGACCGATGCATGAATGACTCGGGGGTATTTTTGGCCATGCGCCTTGAACGGGCAATGTTTTTTCGCAGAGCGGAAATTTCCGAGCAAAAAGATGGAATTGACCCGCTTCGAAGACAGAACGCCGAGTGATCCGCGCGATTGAACGGTCTGCCCCATGGTTCGGAAGAGGAGGATCAAGGATGGGAATCACCCGACACGGCGCCAGACGAGGTGATCACGAGGCTGCGGCGGCTAGCGGTGCTTGATGGCCAGGGCCTGCCGCGCGAGCCTGCGGAGGCTTGCACAGCCAATCAGTCTTGGTTTTCCAGGGTCCTCAGAATATCGTGCGGACATGGGCCAGGTCACGTCTTTGTTTGCGCGCAAGCTCGTCGGTGTCGCCGCGGGACAAATCGACGCCGACGACGTGCTTGAGTCAGTCGGCCTGGATCCGGCCGGTCCGTGGGACCCCAAGCACATGCTCGAGGAAGATGTCTTCTACGGGATGCTGGAGCTCATGGCCCAACAGATGGACGTGACACGCTTGCCGTTGCTCGTGGGCGACGCCATGCGGCCCGATGAATACGGCGCGCTTGGACTAGCGTGGAAAGCCGCGCCTGATCTGATGGGCTCCTTTTCGCGCGTGGCGCGATACGCGCGCCTCTGGACCAGCATCGTGCGATACGAGCTTGTGGAAACCGACGGCGGCGTCCTGTTCACCGAACACCGGCAGGGTCCGCGCCGGCTTGGGATGCGGATATCCATCGAGGCCGATCTGGCCAGCGGTGTTTCGTTGAGCCGCCAGGTGTCGCCCGACCCGTTTGCCCCCGTTGAAGTCTATTTCAAGCATCCGGCCCCAAAGACCAAGGAGCATCACGAAGCCTATTTCGGGTGTCCCGTGCATTTCGACGCCGACATGGATGCGATGCTCTTGTCCCGCGCATCGCTGTCGAAGCCGAACAACCTTGGCGATGCCGGTATCACGCAGTTTCTGGTCTCTTACCTCGATCGAGAACTGGGCGAGATCAGGGATCTGCCCAACCTGGCGGCGCAAACCAAAGACGAGATCGCCAGGGCGCTCAGCGAAGGTCTGCCCAAGATGGCGGATATTGCGCGCAGGTTGGGCATGAGCGTGCGTTCCTTTCATCGCCGCCTGGGCGAGCATGGGGTCAACTTCCAGGCCCTGACCGAAGAGACGCGCCGCGAAATCGCAATGGGTATGCTGAAAGAAGAACGCTACTCGCTGTCCGAGATTGCGTTCATGGCGGGGTTTTCGGAGCAAAGCGCGTTCACGCGCGCGTTCAAGCGCTGGACGGGGCATACCCCGGCGGAGTTTCGAAAGATCGCGGGCGCGCGGTGAACCGCTTTGGCCGGATCGGTCAAAACTATGGCATCGCCGGTCAATACCGGGCCCGTATCGGTCGCCTATCCCTTGGTCATCAACTTCGACCAAGGAGAAACACCATGCAAACCCAACCCATCCTCGTTGTCGGCGCCACCGGGAAAACCGGCTTGCGCGTTGCCGCACGCCTTGAAGACAAGGGCATGTCCGTCCGCCGCGGCAGCCGCCGCGCCGCGATCCCGTTTGACTGGGAAGACGAAGGCACCTGGGCCGCCGCTCTGGACGGCGTCAGCAAGGCCTATGTCACCTACTTTCCCGATCTCGCCTTTCCGGGTGCCGTGGAAAAATTGACCGCTTTTTGCAAGGTCGCAAGACCCATGGGCCTCGACCACATCGTCCTCTTGTCTGGGCGCGGTGAGCATCATGCGCGATTGGGCGAAGAGGCCGTGCGCAACTCGG
>Ga0102941_1000209_pt1 | contig 25773 bp, 24 predicted proteins | sample SalPonR2_C_D2_MG_FD_79281 | JGI IMG/M metagenome (GOLD analysis project Ga0102941, IMG submission 79281) | Salt pond soil microbial communities from South San Francisco under conditions of wetland restoration - Salt Pond MetaG R2_C_D2_MG | ecosystem: Environmental > Aquatic > Marine > Intertidal... | reverse complement strand
TTCGACGTCAAGGAAACCGCCGGCGTGTTCATCAACGGCGGCTTCGGCACCGGACTGGACCTGTCGGAAACCGGCCTCAACGGGCCTTGCGTCTATCCCACGACGTGTCTCGGCCTGCGAGCGAAATTCCAGGCGACCGATGCCCACTACGTGCAGGCGGCGGTGCTCGACGGCGTCGCCGGCGATCCGGATGACCCGAAGGGTACCCAGATCATTCTCGATGGCGACGACGGGCTGTTGTTTCTCGCCGAAGCGGGATTCCAGCAGAGTGCCGATGAAGGTCGGTTCCTGCGCGCGGCGCTCGGCGCCTGGCACTACACGACGGACTACGATGACCTGCTCGCCACTGACCCGCAGGGCGAGCCGCTGCGCCGACAGGGCACCCAGGGGGTCTACGGGCTCGTGGAAGGCGCCCTGTACACCGAACCCGGCCAGCTGACACAGGGCCTCAGCGGCTTCCTCAGGCTCGGCCTGGCCGACGAAGATGTCAACCAGTTCGGCTACTATGCGGGGGGTGGTCTCGTATACACGGGTCCGTTCCCCGGGCGCGACGAGGACGTGCTCGGCCTAGGCGTCTCGGCGGCCTTCAACGGGGACAGCTTCGAGACGGCCCAGGAGGCCGCGGGCGCCCCGGTTGAAAGCCGGGAGATCGCCTTCGAGCTGACGTACTGGATTCCGGTGTTGCCCTGGCTGAGCGTGCAGTTCGATGCCCAGTACATCAAGAATCCTTCGACCGATCCCATGCTGGATGACGCGACCCTCGTCGGCCTGCGTTACCAGGTCACATTCTGAGGACGTTGCCATGACTTTCCTGAAACCCGCCTCTTGCCGCCTCGGCCTTGTCGGCCTGCTGCTGCTGTCGGGCGGATGGGGTTGCACGACCGGCCCGGAACCGGCGGCCACCGCATCCGCTTCAGACGCAACCCTGCAGGCCGCGAGCGCTCTCGACTGCCCGCAGACCCGCCAGACGGAGCAGGCGCCCGACACCTACCTGGCACTGACCAATCCGCTCCCTCCGAGCGAACAGAACATCGCCCGCGGTCGGCTGCTTTATGAAGCGCCACGGTCCCCCACCTCGTGCGCGGTGTGCCACGGCGACGATGGCCGCGGCGGCCCCGCCGGCGAGTCACTCGTGCCGCCACCGCGGAACCTCGCCTGCGCCGAAACAATGAACCCGCTCCCTGACGGGCAGCTGTACTGGGTCATCGAGCGCGGCTCCGGTGCGTTCCATGACCCCGCCACGCAGGGCGCCCAGCAGATCGAGCGTCCCGGCCGCCGCAGCGCGACCTCGATGCAGCCGTTCGGCGAGCAGCTCAGCGAGACCGAGATCTGGCAGCTCGTGACCTACATGCGCACACTCGCGGAGCAGACCGATGAACGATAAAGACGCCATGACGCTCGGTGACCTGCAGACCGGCGACCGCGTCCGTATCACGGGCTTCACAGGCGCCTCGGCCTCCTACCGACGCAAGCTGCTGGCCATGGGCCTGACCCCCGGTGCCGAGCTGAGCGTCACCCGTCTCGCCCCGATGGGCGACCCGGTGGAAATCTCCGTGCGCGGCTTTTCCATGTCGCTGCGCCGGGGCGAAGCCGCCGCCGTACTCGTGGAGAAACTCTCATGAAAACCCTTTACACCCTTGGACTGATCGGCAATCCGAACTGCGGCAAGACCACGCTGTTCAACACGCTGACCGGCTCGAAGCAGCGGGTCGGCAACTGGCCGGGCGTGACGGTGGAGAAGAAAACCGGCGAATTCCGCCACGCGGACAAGCGCTTCGAGGTGGTCGACCTGCCGGGCACCTACTCCATCGACGTGGTGGACCAGGAAATCTCGCTTGACGAGAAGATCGCGCGCGACTTCATCCACGCCAACGAAGTGGACCTGATGATCAACGTCGTGGATGCGTCGAACCTGGAACGCAATCTCTACCTCACGACACAGCTCGCGGAGATGCGCCTGCCGCTCTTGGTGGTGCTCAACATGAGCGACGTCGCGGAAAACAAGGGCGTGCGTATCGATCCCGCGGCGCTGTCGCAGCGGCTTGGTTGCCCCGTCGTGGCGGTGATCGCCACGAGTGGGTCCGGCATGGCGGAACTCAGGGAGGCGATCACGGCGAGTGTCGCCAGCGGGCAGCGCCCTTCACTCGAGGTGCCTTACGACGAGCGACTCGCACCGGTGCGCCAGGCGCTGGCGGACCGGCTCGCGCCGGCGGCCGAGAGCACCGGTGTGTCGCCCTACTGGCTGGCCGTGCAATTGCTCGAGGGCGATCCGCTCGCCCGTCGCGTCGCGGGTCCGGAACTCGCGGCCGAGGCACAGCGCCACGCCGACGAACTGGGCGCCGACCTCGACATCCTGATCGCGGATGCGCGCTACGGCCTTGCCAATGATATCGTGCGCGGCGTAGTGAGCATCAGCGGTCGCGTCGCCAGCAATCTCACCCAAGCCATCGACCGCGTCGTGCTGAACAGGATCCTCGGCATCCCGATATTCCTGCTCATGATGTATCTGATGTTCATGTTCACCATCAACATCGGCAGCGCCTTTATCGATTTCTTCGACCAGGCGGTAGGCCTCGTGGCGATCGACGGCTTCGCGGCGCTCTTGAGCAGTATCGGCAGTCCCGAGTGGGCCACCGTCCTGCTCGCCAACGGCCTCGGCGGCGGCATCCAGACGGTCGCTACGTTCATCCCGATCATCGCCTTCCTGTTCTTCTTCCTATCCATCCTGGAAGACTCCGGATACATGGCACGCGCCGCGTTCGTCATGGACCGCTTCATGCGCTGGATCGGGCTACCCGGCAAGTCCTTCGTCCCGTTGATCGTGGGATTCGGCTGCAACGTGCCGGCCATCATGGCCACCCGCACGCTCGAGCACCGCCGCGACCGCCTGCTGACGATCGCGATGGCGCCGTTCATGTCCTGCGGCGCCCGCCTCCCGGTGTACGTGTTGTTCGCCGCCGCGTTCTTTCCGCAGGGCGCACAGAATGTTGTCTTCGGGCTCTACATGATCGGCATCGCCGTGGCGGTGGCGACGGGACTGGCGTTGAAAAACACGGTGCTCAGAGGCGAATCGGCGCCGTTCATCATGGAGTTGCCGCCCTACCATGTACCCAAGGCCAAGGGTCTCCTGATCCACACCTGGGACCGCCTGAAGAGCTTCATCGTGCGGGCCGGCCGCGTGATCGTGCCGATGGTCCTGGTACTGAACGTGCTGAATTCCATCGGCACGGACGGCACCTTCAACCACGAGGACAGCGAGTCCTCGGTCCTCGCGGAAATCGGCCGCACCGTGGCGCCCGCCTTCGGTCCGATGGGGCTGGACGAGGAGAACTGGCCGGCCGCCGTCGGCATCTTCACCGGGATCCTGGCCAAGGAAGCCGTCGTCGGCACGCTGGATGCGACCTACAGCGCGCTGGCCGCCGCCGACGCGGCAGCCGAGGGTGTGGCTGAAGCTGTGGACGAGGATCCGGGTTTCGCCGCCGGCATGCTTGGGGCGCTGGCGACCATTCCTGCCAACCTGGGTGACGCACTGAGTACCTGGACAGACCCGCTCGGCATCGGTGTCGGCGACATGACGGACGCCGCCGCCGCGGCCGAGGCACAGGAAGTCGCGAGCGCGACGTTCGGCGCCATGGCGCTGCGCTTCGACGGCACGGCAGGCGCCTTCGCTTACCTGCTGTTCATCCTGCTGTACTTCCCGTGCGCGGCCGCCATCGCCGCGGTCTACCAGGAGTCGGGTGCCCGCTGGGCCATGTTCGTCGCCCTGTGGACGACCGGCCTCGGCTATGGCCTGGCCACGGTCTACTACCAGGCGGCCATCTTCTCGCGCCATCCGGCAAGCTCGACGGCCTGGATCGTCGGCGTACTCGCAGCGCTCGCCGCAACCATTTTCGTGCTGCGCTGGCAGAGTCGGGGACTGGCGTCTCCAGCCGTGCCGGCGCGCCAGCAAACCTGAGGACGCACCATGATTCTCACTCGTCTCCATGATTATCTGCGCATGCACGGGCGTGCCAACGTGACGGATCTTGCGCATCACCTGCAAGCCTCGCCGGCCGCGGTCGAAGGCATGCTGGAAGCGCTCGAGCGCAAGGGCGTCGTGCGCAAGACCGACTTGACCGACGGTTGCGGCGCCTGTAGCAAATGCGGCCCGAACGCAATGGAGTTCTACGAATGGATGGGAGAACGCTCGACCTGATCCGAGGGTAAGCCGCTCCGGACAAACGGGCAGAAGGATCGAGGTTCGAGGGGGGGCGCTGGCAGCACCGCCTCCGGCGAGGCAGAATAGCGCCCCCTCGTTTTTACGGCGAACCATGAACTTCTGCAGCGCCTGCGGGCACACGGTGGAGCTTCGCATCCCGGACGGTGATTCGTTCACCCGCTACGTGTGTCCGTCCTGCGGCAAGGTCCATTACCAGAATCCACTGCTCGTCGTCGGGTGCGTGCCCGATTGGAACGGACAGATCCTGCTGTGCCGCCGCGCCATCGAACCTCGACGCGGTTACTGGACCATCCCGGCGGGCTTCATGGAGAACGACGAGACCCTCGCCGAAGGCGCGGCGCGCGAGACCATGGAAGAAGCCATGGCCCGTGTCGAGATCCAGGACCTGTTCGCGGTTGTCGATGTGGTGCACGCTCGGCAGGTGCACGTGATGTTTCGCGCGAGATTGCTGGACGGCCGATTCGGCGCCGGCGCCGAAAGCCTCGAGGTCGCGCTGTTCGATCCCGAGAACATTCCATGGGATGAGATCGCCTTCCTGTCGGTCCGCTTCGCGCTGGAAAAATTCCTCGAGGACCAGGCCGCCGGTGTCGCGCGGCTCCATACGATCGCCCTGGAGCGGCGCGGCCGCGAGTGAGTCGACTCGCTGCGGCCTGGATGAGACCGGCTGCGATCGCGTCAACACGAACGCCCTGTGGCACAATATCGGGGCGTTCCCTGCGGCTGTCAGATTCAATTCGGAGTTACGATCACCATGACTTTCGTCGTCACAGAAAATTGCATCAAGTGCAAATACATGGACTGTGTCGAGGTCTGCCCCGTGGACTGTTTCCACGAAGGCCCGAACTTCCTGGTCATCGATCCTGAAGAATGCATCGACTGCACGCTGTGCGAACCGGAATGCCCGGCCGAGGCGATCTTCTCGGAGGAAGACCTGCCCGCAGCCCAGGCGCACTTCCTGGAACTCAACAAGGAACTGTCGGAGCAGTGGCCGGTGATCACCGAGAAAGGCGAGCCGCCGGCAGATGCCGAGGAATGGGACGGGAAGACCGGCAAGCTCCAGCACCTGGAGCGTTGAACCGGCAGCGGGCCCTGCGGCGCTAGTCCTGTTCGAGCATGCGCGCCAGTTCAGGGGCCGGCAAGTAGCCCGGCACCACCGCACCGCCGTCCGTAACGATGGCCGGGGTACCGCGCAAGCCGAGATCCATGGCCAGCCGGTAATGCGCCGCGACCGGCGTGTCCTCGCAAGCCCCCTCCGCCGTCACGTTCTGGCCGAGCTTGGCGCGCGTCATGGCATCGTTGCGGTCGGAGGAACACCACACCGCCTCTGCCTTGGTCCAGCCGGCTGAGCCGGGGCCGGCAATGGGGTAGAACATGTAGCGCACCGAAATACCCTGGGCCGTGTAAGACTCGATCTCCCGGTGCAGCTTGCGGCAATAAGTGCAGTCTACGTCGGTGAACACGGTGACCGTGTGCCGTGCGTCCTCCGCGGGGAAGACCACCATGGTCGATTCGTCGAACTGTCCGGCGAGGCGATCCACGACCTCCGCCTGGAGCTCCGCCTGCCGCGCACGGGTCAGATTCTCACCGTTCATCATGTCCACGACGTCGCCGCGCACCAGGTAACGACCGTCCTCGCTCACGTAGACGACCTGAGGTCCAGTTGAGACCTCCCAGAGCCCGGCGATGGGCGTGGGCTTGACGTTCTCGACCTCGACACCCGGAAGCCGCGCGGCAAGCCTCTCCTCCACGGAGGCTTCGCCCGCCGCAGAACCGGGAAGCAGGGCGATCAGCCCGATGGCGGCAAACACTGTGTTCATGAGAGCTCCTGGAGAATGACAAGACCTGGCCGGCACAGAGTTCTGACCTGCGCCGGTGGTGGAATGTTCCTGCCCCGTTCGGGCAGGCAACGGATTCTAGCGCGAAGCCGCGAGGGGCGTCGCGTGGCGGTCAGCCGCGTGGATGATGACGGGAGTGCAAATCCTTGAGGCGCTCGCGGGCGACATGGGTGTAGATCTGGGTCGTAGAGAGATCGCTATGGCCCAACAGCATCTGGACCACGCGCAGGTCCGCGCCGTGATTCAGCAGGTGCGTCGCAAAGGCATGACGCAAGCTGTGCGGCGAAAGTGCCTCGCCGATTCCGGCTCGCTGCGTATAACGCTTGATGATGTGCCAGAAGGCCTGTCGCGTCATGCAGTCGCCGCGCCGGGTCGGAAAAACGAACTCCGTTTGCTTCTCCAGCAGGATTTCGTCGCGGGGCCCGGCGATGAAACGCTGCAGCCACTCGAGCGATTCCTCGCCGAGCGGAATCAGCCGTTCCCTCCCGCCCTTGCCGGTCACCCGCACGACGCCCTGGTTGAGATTCACCTGGCCGAGCCGCAGGCTGACGAGCTCGGTCACGCGCAGGCCCGTCGCATACAGCACTTCGAGCATGGTGCGGTCACGATGACCGAGCGGCTCCTCCGTCTTCGGCGCGTCGAGAAGCGCCTCGACGTCCTCCTCGCTGAGCGACTTCGGCAGAGGGCGTCCGATTTTCGGCATCGATATCTCTGCGGTGGGGTCCTCGCCCGTCCCCCGCTCGCGAAGCAGCCAGCGGAAGAAACGACGGAAGCTGGATAACTGGCGGGCCGAAGAGCGCGGCCGCGCGCCGCCCTCCACGCGTCCGGCGATGAAGCCGAGGATATCGTCGCGCCGGGCGTCGGTGATCGCTTTGCCGCTCGGTGCGATCCAGCGGGCCAGCGCCAGCAGGTCGGTGCGATAGGCCGACAGGGTGTTCTTCGACAGGCCGCGTTCCATCCATGCGGCATCGAGAAAGCGATCGATCACCTGCGCGGACGCATTGAGATGACCCTGGTCGATCCCGGCCTCTTCCCGACGCCCGCTGTTGCCGCCTGAGCTCATCCCGTCCACTTCGCTGTCCGCTATCCGCGAGGCCCACAGGACCCCACAAGAGCAGACATTCTCGACGGGCGCGGCGGATGACGATGCGACCAGCGTCACATATCCGGCCGCGATTAACATAAAACGAATGGTGGCTCACGGCGCCGGGCGGCGCCCGCGAAAGCGCCTGAGGTGCGACGGATGCCGCCTAGTTTTTGAGTTCCGCGACCTGGATGCGGTCCTCTACGAAACGCTGCCATTCGCGCGCCTGGGAGCGGATCTTGGGATCAAAGTCCTGGGCACGCTGGAAGGCCTGGCGTGCCTCGCGCAACTCGCCGAGCTCCATGGTGCCGATGCCGATCATCAACCAGACGCCGCCCGGATTCGACAGGTTGCCGACCTCGAGCGCCTGGCGCGCGGCATCCACCGTTTCCTGCCACTCGTTCTGCTCCATCATCAGGCGGGCCTTCTGCATGAACAGGTCACCCTCGCCGGTCATTGGAGCGAGCCGGTCGATGACGCGGCCGGCCCGATCATACTCACGTGCTGCGGTCCAGGCCTGCAGAAGCAGCCTGAGGTTGGCCTCCTCCGGCGGGACCCGGCCCTCCTCGATAGCCTCGGAGAGAATCTGGCCGGCCTGGTAAGGCAGTTCGACGAACATGCTCATGCGCACGAGGTTGAGCAGCTTCTTTTCTTCCTCGATCAACCCGGCGTTGTACGCCGCCATCAGGGCCGCCAGCGCATCGGTGTCCTGGTTGAGTTCCTGGTGCGCCCCGGAAAGCATCTCCCAGTAGCTGAGCTTCTGTGGCGCCATAGAGACGAGTATCTTCAGGACGTCGAGCGCCGCGCGATAATCCTTCAACTCGAAGTGGATCGCCAGCTCGAGCTGGTGCCAGCTCTCCGCCGCCTTGGCGCCGCCGTCGCGAATGGCGCCCCGGACCCAGGGCAGCGCTTCGCGGTAGCGTTCCATCTGCGCGTAATTCTGCGCCATCATGATCTGGTCTTCCGGCGTCTTCTCCGGCTGGTAGCGGAAGTACTCCGTCATCATGTCGATGGACTTCTGCCACTCTTCGCGCGAGGAGTAGAGCTGGGCGAGCGCCCTCATCATGTTGAAGTGGGCGCTGTTGGGCAGGGCGTCGAGCTCGACGGCCTTCTCGAAATGCGGCACCGCTTGATCGACGCGGTCCAGCGCGATCAGGATATAGCCGTAGATCTGCTCGCCCATGGCGCGCTCATAGTCGCTGAGCTCCGACGAGAGGTAGGCCTGCGCCGATTTCATCGCCTCCTGGTACTCGCTGTCCGTGTAATGCTGGACAAGGCTGTCGAAGCGCCGGTATGCGCGCTCGCCCATAAGTGCATTGGGCTCGTCGCGCTCCAGCTCGGCCTTCGGCGCCGCCTGGCCCCACGCATCGGACGGGGCTGCCACGACCGCGAGCAGGACCGCAATAAAGAAGCTGGCGAAGATGGATGTGATCCGTTCAGTCGGCTGGAACATCATCATGATTCCGGATTGATCGCGAACTCGATCGTCTGTTCGGCGTCCCGCGAGACAGCCTGCCCGTCTACGATCCGCGGCTTGAACTTCCAGCGCAGGATGGCTCGCACGGCCTCGCGGTTGAAAACGCGCGGCGGCTGGGCATCGATGACCGAGGGGTTCAGCACGGACCCGTCCGGGGCGATGGTGAACTTGATCCGCACCCAGCCCTCAAGGCCACGAAGCAGTGCGTCGCGCGGATAGGTGGGCTCGATACGAACGATCGGCACGATGTCCCCGTCGGCCGCGCCGTCGCCCGTCTGCCACCCGGCGGCCACGACAGGCCCTCCGGTGAAGCTGGCGGAGATATCCGGCGTCTCGATGTCGAGGCGTTGCTGGACGACCTGCTGGGGCGCCTGGGTCTGCAACTGCGGCGGTGGCGGCGGCTTGTCGGGCGGCGGCGGCTTGCGCGGCACCCGGCGCTCGCGCGTCTGCACGATTTCCTCGGCCTTGACGCGCACGAAGTCGATCACCTTGCCGGTCTCGTCCGGCCGCTGGAAACCGTCCCGCCCGCCGACGAGCAGATGCATCACCAGGAACAGCAGCAGGGCGACCACGGTGCCCGCGCCGATGGAAGCGAGGAATCGCATCAGCCACCTCCCGAGGGTTGCGCCGCGACCGATATGTTCAGGACGCCGCCCAAGCGCACCTGGTCCATCAGGTCGATGAGGATTCCCGTCTCGGAACGCTCGTCGGCGATGATCACGACCGTGCTTTCCGGGCTCTCGTTGCGGGCCTGCTCGACGCGCTGGCGCACCGCCTCCAGGGGCACCTCGCGTTTGTCCATCCAGATCTGGCCCGTCGCGGAGACGCCAATCAGGATGTTGCCGCGCGCCTGCTGGCTCGCCGTGAGCGCCTCGGGCCGCTGCGGGTCGATGCCGGTCTCGCGGATGAACGAGGTCGTGACGATGAAGAAGATCAGCATGATGAACACAATGTCCAACATCGGCGTGATGTTGATCTCGGCCTCTTCCTCGCGCGTCGCGTGCCTTCTTGCCATAGGGTTGAGAGTCTCTCTGGGTGCCTAAAGTTTCATCACGCGGGTCAGCGCTTCGCCATCGCGGCGATGGAGACCTGGTCCGCCCCGGCCATCCGCGCCTGGTCGATCACCCGGACCATCAAGCCCGAATCCGACACGCGATCGGCGATGACGACCACCGGCGTGTCCTGCCCCTTGGTGGCCAGCTCGCCTTCCACGTTCGCGCGCACGGCACGTATATCGACCTGGCGTCCGCTCACCTCGATGACGCCGGTGGATTCGATGCGGATCGCGATCACCTCGCTGATCTTCTTCTCTTCCTGCGGCTCGTTCGACGGACGGTTCAGTTCGAGGCCGATCTCCTTGACGAAAGACGTCGTCACGATGAAGAAAATCAGCATGATGAAGACGATGTCCAACATCGGCGTGATGTTGATCTCGGCTTCGTCCTCGCTTCTCGCGATTCTGCGTCTCATGCCAAATCAATCCTCAATGTCGAACCATCAGGGCCTCGGCCCGATCGACCTGGGCGCCGGCCTTTTTTTCCAGCCAGGCGGCGAAATACAGCCCAGACAGCGCCGCCACGAGACCGGACATCGTCGGAATCGTCGCCTTCGAGACGCCGCCCGCCATGAGCCGGGCATTGCCCGTCCCCGCGAATGCCATCACATCGAACACCGCGATCATGCCCGTCACCGTGCCCAGCAGTCCGAGCAACGGCAGCACGGCCATCAGCGTCTTGATGAGCAGCAGGTAACGACGGCTCTCGAGCTTGACCTCCGAGATGACACCGTTGCGCACCTGGTTGGCGTACCAGGACGTCGTGTCCTGCCGCCCGTCCCAGTAGGCCTCCACTTCGCGCAGGCGCTTGGGCATCACGAAATAGAAATACCAGATCCGCTCGATGATGAACGTCCACATGAGCACCGTCACGACCAGGATGCCGTACAGGACGTTGCCGCCCATTTCGAAGAAATCCCGGATCGATACGAATGCATCGACGAACGGGTTCATCTGCCGGCTTCCGACTGCTTCGCGATGATGCCCGCGCTCTGCTCCTCCAGCACTTCGATGAGCGCCTTGCTGCGGCTCGCAACCACACTGTGCAACAGCACGAGCGGAATCGCGACCGTCAGGCCGAGCACCGTCGTGACGAGCGCCTGGGAAATACCGCCGGCCATCAGCTTCGGATCACCGGTGCCGAACAGCGTGATCGCCTGGAAGGTCGCGATCATGCCGGTCACGGTACCGAGCAGGCCGAGCAACGGTGCGACCGCGGCGATGACCTTGATGGCGCCCTGCCAGGTCTCCAGCTTCGGCACCTCCCGCAGGATGGCTTCGTCGAGTTTCAGTTCGAGCGTCTCGGTGTCGGCGTCCGTGTTGTCCTCGTAGACTTTCAGGATCCGGCCCAGCGGGTTGTTCTCGGCCGCCGTCTCCTTCTTCAGCTGACCCCGGATCTTGGCGCCCACGGTCGTGAGATAGATCCAGCGCACCAGCGCGATCAGCAGGCCGATGATGCCCAGCGCGATGATCACGTAGCCGACCACGCCGCCCTGCGCCGTGCGCTCGGCCAGGCTGGGTTCCTGGATGAGCAGCGCGAGCAGCGAGCCGCGCCCCGGGTCGACCGCCGCCGCCACCGTGGTGTTCGGGCTCGCCTCGAAGAGGTTCTGCGCCATCGACACGTAGCGTGCCTGCGGCTGGCGGGCCAGCTCGAGGATGGTCTGCGTCTCCGGGATGTAATTCAGGAAGCCGTTCTGCGAGATCAGGTTGAAGACGCCGACCCGGACGACCGTCTCCTCGGACGAGGTGCCGTCGGGCTTGGTGACGGTCGATTCGAAACGGGCCACCTTGGCGCTGCGGACCATCTCTTCCGTGAGCAGCGCGCGCAACGCATTGAGGTCTTCCATCGACGGCACGCCGCGCACCTTGGCGAGGCGCTCGGCGAGATCCTCACGATTCGGGTCCTGCGCGGTCACCAGGGAGGTACGGATCAGGCCGACCGTGTCGCCCGAGACCTGCCGCACGACCCCAAACAGTTCACCGAAGTTGCCCAGCTGAGTGCGCAAAGTGTCGTTGAGTTCCGCCAGCTCGAGTTCGTTGGCGTTGAACTGGTTGGTGAGCTCGTCGCTGCGCCGCTCGGCCGCGGCCAGTTCCTGGCGCGCCTGGTTCAACAGCTCGCGCTGCTCATTGCGGTTCTGCAGGAAGCGACGTTCCCGCTCCTGGTTCTCGGCGCTGAGCTGGCTGCGCGACTCGCGGACCTGCTGCAGCAACTCGTCGAGCGTATCCACCGCGAGGGCCGGCGAAGCCCCGAACGCGACCGTCAGCGCAGCCGCGGCAAGAATGAACTTTCTCATTGCACCTGCTCCGTCTCGGGGGCGGGAACCGGGAGGCGCAACAGGTTTGGCGCAGCCTGTTGCCGTGCGATCCGCAGGCCTTCAACCACGTCGTTGCGGTACTCGTTGGCGACTTCCCATTCGCCGGTGTTTTTGTTCCAGAAGCCTGTTTCCTCACGGTCCGGCGTCTGGTAGGCCAGCAGAATCCTGCCGACGCGAAGGAAATCGACCTTGCGGTCGCCGAGCTGGCCGTCGTAGGCCTCGGTGGTCCGACCGAAATCGGCCTCGATCTGGTAGGCGTTCATGATCTGCCGGTACCGCTCGGACACGGTGACGTCGGACTGTTCCATGATCTCCCGCAGTGTCTCCACGCGATTGCGGCGCTCCTGCAGCTGGAAAGGCATGTCGAGCTCGATGAAGGTGGCCAGGTCCTCGATCATCTCGAACATCAGCGGGATGATTTCCTGCTGGACCTCCTGGAAGCTGACCAGCTGCCTCTCGATGTCCTGCTTCTCGCTCTCCTGGTCATTGACCAGCGCCGCGAGGTTCTCGTTGTAGATCTGGACGCGGTCGAGCCGCTGGATCACCACACGGTAGTCGCCGAGGAGCTCCGTCGTCTCATCGGCCAGCTGGGCGATCCGAGCCTGCGAGCGTGCCGCATCCTGGACACTGGACTTCTGTTCCGCCAGCGCGGTGTTCAGGGTGCGCTGTTGCGCAGCGGCCGAGCCGAGCGGCAGAACCACCGCAAGCGCCAGGGCGGCGAACGCACTCGGGCGCCATCTCCTGTTTTGATGCATGAGAACCTCTTCGATAGGACAGAGACAGGTATGGAGTACTGCCGCGGGCGGAGCACGCGGGAAGCGTGAGAAGCTAGCAGAATCATCCGCCGATGAAAAGCGCGCCGAGGCAGGAGAATCGGGACCCGGGCGCTCACATGTTGCGCCGGTATTGCCCCCCGACGGAGTAGATCGTCCGGCTGATCTGCCCCAGGGAACGGTGTTTGACGGTCTCCATCAGGGCGCCGAAAACGTTGCCGCCGCTCGCGGCGGTCTCGGCAAGGTTCGCCAGGGCCTGTTCGCCGGCGGCGTCACCCAGGGCGTTGAAGGCCTGGGCCGCCAGCACCTGGGCCTGTTTCTCGTGCTCGCCGGACCGGATCAGCTGGCCCTCCTCCACGGAGGCCTCGTCGGCTCCTTCGGTTCCGAGGAAGGTATTGACCCCCACCAGCGGCAGGCTGCCGTCGTGTTTCTTGTGCTCGTAGTAGAGACTCTCCTCCTGGATTTTCCCCCGCTGGTACATGGACTCCATGGCGCCCAGCACGCCGCCGCGCTCCGCGAGCCGCTCGAACTCCCGGTACACGGCCTCCTCCACCTGGTCGGTCAGGTAGTCGATGGCGAAGGACCCCTGCCAGGGGTTCTGGTTGCGGTTCAGGCCCAGTTCCCGGTTGATGATCAGCTGGATCGCCACGGCGCGGCGCACCGAGGCCTCGGTCGGCGTGGTCAATGCCTCGTCGAAGGCGTTGGTATGCAGGCTGTTGCAGTTGTCGAACAGGGCGTAAAGGGCCTGCAGGGTGGTGCGTATGTCATTGAACTGCATCTCCTGGGCATGCAGGCTCCGCCCGGACGTCTGGATGTGATACTTGAGCATCTGGCTGCGCGCGGCGGCGCCGTAGAGGCGTTTCATGGCGCGCGCCCAGATACGCCGCGCCACCCGCCCGATCACGGCGTACTCGGGATCCATGCCGTTGGAGAAGAAGAACGACAGGTTGGGCGCGAACTCGTCGATCTTCATGCCCCGCGCAAGGTAATACTCCACGATGGTGAAACCGTTCGCCAGGGTGAAGGCGAGCTGCGTCACCGGGTTCGCGCCCGCCTCGGCGATGTGATAACCGCTGATCGACACCGAGTAGAAATTCCGCACGCCGTTGTCGATGAAGTACTGCTGCACGTCGCCCATCATGCGCAGCGCGAATTCCGTGGAGAAAATGCAGGTGTTCTGGGCCTGGTCTTCCTTGAGGATATCGGCCTGGACCGTGCCCCGGACCTTCGCCAGAGTGTCGGCCCGGATGCGCCCGTAAATCTCCGCATCCACGACCTGGTCGCCCGACAGGCCCAGGAGCCCGAGGCCGGAGCCGTCGTGCCCCTCCGGCAGCGTGTCGCGATAGCGGGGGCGGCGCTCCCCCAGCAGGGCCTCGATGCGGCGCTCGGCCTCCGGCCAGCCGCCGGTGGCGCGCAGGTGGCGCTCGACCTGCTGGTCGATAGCGGTGTTCATGAACATCGCCAGGATCATCGGCGCCGGGCCGTTGATCGTCATGGAGACCGAGGTCGCCGGGTCGCACAGGTCGAAACCCGAGTAGAGGCGCTTCATGTCGTCCAGCGTGGCGATCGAGACGCCGGAATTGCCGATGCGGCCGTAGACGTCGGGTCGCTCGTCGGGATCCTCGCCGTACAGGGTCACGGAATCGAAGGCCGTGGAGAGCCGCGTGGCGGCATGCCCGCCGGCCAGGTAATGGAAGCGGCGGTTGGTGCGCTCGGGCATGCCCTCGCCGGCAAACATCCTGATGGGGTCCTCCTCTACCCGCCGGTAGGGATAGACGCCGCCGGTGTAGGGATAGGCGCCGGGCAGGTTCTCGCGCAACAGGAAGCGCAGCAGCTGGCCCCAGTCCTCGTATTGCGGCGCCGCCAGCCGCGGCAGCGGCAAGCGGCTCAGCGATTCGGTGTAGTTTTCCCCGGTCAGCTCGCGGTCGCGGACCCGGTAACGGTACTGCGGGGCCTCGACGCCCTCGCGCCGCGCCGGCCAGTCCTGCAGCAGGCTGATGCTTTCCGGCCCCAGGCTTTCCAGCGCCTCGTTGTAGCGTCGCCGCATGCCCGCCAGCGCATCGTCGCCGCCGAGCGCCTCGGCCGGGTACGGATGCAGCGCCGCCGGCCGCGCCGGATCCAGGCCTTCCAGCGCCCGCCAGCAGGCCCAGGCGGTCGCGGCGGCCTCGGCCGCATGCTCGGCGTCCCGGTTGGCCCGTCGCCCGTCCTCGGCGATTTCGGCGAGGTAGCGCACGCGGCGCGGCGGGATCAGCGCACCGTGGTCGCTGGCGGCCGGCAACGCCGGCGGGGTCCACTCGGCCGCTTCCACGTCGCAGCGGGCCACGATCTTTTCGCACAGGGCAACGAACAGGCGGTTCACCCCCGGGTCGTTGAACTGGCTCGCGATGGTCGGATACACGGGCACGTCGTCGTCCGCCAGGTCGAAGGCCTTGCGGTTGCGCTTCCATTGCTTGCGCACGTCGCGCAAGGCGTCCTCGGCGCCGCGCTTCTCGAACTTGTTCAGCACCACGATGTCGGCAAAATCGAGCATGTCGATTTTTTCCAACTGGCTGGCGGCGCCGTACTCGCTGGTCATCACGTAGACCGGCAGGTCCACGAGATCGACGATCTCGGTGTCGCTCTGGCCGATGCCCGCCGTCTCGACGATGACCAGGCCGAAACCGACGGATTTCAGGAACTCGATGGCCTCGGCTAGCGCGGCGCTGGTCGCCAGGTGCTGCCGCCGCGTGGCGACCGAGCGCATGTAGATTCGGTCGTCGGACAGGGCGTTCATGCGGATCCGGTCGCCGAGCAACGCGCCGCCGGTGCGCCGCCGGGTCGGATCGACGGCCAGCACCGCGATCGGCCGGTCGGGAAAACTCCGCAGGAAACGGTTCAGGATCTCGTCCGTCAGGCTGGATTTGCCGGCGCCGCCAGTGCCTGTGATGCCGATCACCGGAACCGGGCCGGCCGCCTCCTCGCGCGGCCCCCGCAACACCACCGTGGCTTCCGCATCGTCAGCCGACTGCTCGATCAGGCTGAGGCTGTGGCCGATGCGCAGGAAATCGCCGGGGCCGTCCGCTCCGGGGCGGAGGGTCGGCCGGCGCGCCGCCCGGACCCGCTTGAAGACATCGTCGATCATGCCCTCCAAGCCGAGCCGCAGGCCTTCCTCCGGCCCGTAGACGCGCTCGACGCCGTACTCCTCGAGGGCCCGACGCTCTTCGGGGGAAATCGTCCCGCCGCCACCGACCACCACGCGGATATGCTCGGCGCCATGCTCCCGGAGCATGTCGATCATGTAGCGGAAATACTCGTTGTGCCCGCCCTGGTACGAGGACACTGCGATGCCGTCGGCGTCTTCTTGCAGCGCAGCGCGCACGATGTCGGCCACGCTGCGGTTGTGTCCGAGGTGGACGACCTCCGCGCCACCGGACTGCAGGATGCGCCGGATGATATTGATCGCCGCATCGTGGCCGTCGAACAGCGAGGCGGCCGTGATGAAGCGCAGCGGTTTCGCCTCCGTTCCCGGCAATATCTCGAGATTTCTTGCGGCGGTGCTCATGGCGATGACTGGACCCGGGCGGCGCCGCACAGGGCGGCAAGCCACAAATTATAGCGGTAACCGGTGATGCGACGGAGCCTCGGCTCGAATGTTGCAATGCGACATAAGCGCCCGGGAATGCACGAGTTTTACGCGCCCGCTATAATTCTCCGGCCCGTTTTCGTCGCCCGGCCCGCCACGGAGCTTCGCCTCCCGGGTCTGCCCCGCGACGGAACCAGCGAACCGCAGATCCGCTGCGCGGCCCCCCCGGGGGGGACCGTGCAGCGCAGCGCACCAGAATGACGAAGCCAGCTGCGGCCACCGCCCGTCGGCCCGCACCCCAGGAGGTCTCCCCAGATGAATCTCTTCCAGCAGCTCGAGGGCATGGGCCACGAGCAGGTAGTGTTCTTCCAGCACAAGGACAGCGGGCTGAAAGCCATCGTCGCGATTCACAACACGGCGCTCGGGCCGGCGCTCGGCGGCTTGCGGATGTGGCCCTACGCAAGCGACGAGGACGCCATCAAGGACGTCCTGCGGCTGTCCCGCGGGATGACCTACAAGGCTGCAGTCTCCGGGCTCAACCTCGGCGGAGGCAAGGCCGTCTTGATCGGCGACCCGGCGACCGACAAGAGCGAAGGCCTGTTTCGCGCCTTCGGGCGTTTCATCGGCTCGCTCGGGGGACGCTACATCACCGCCGAGGACGTCGGCACCACCGTGGACGACATGGACTATATCTACCAGGAGACGGACCGCGTGGTCGGCGTGCACCGGGTCCATGGCGGCAGCGGGGATCCCTCGCCGTTCACCGCCTTCGGCACCTTGCAAGGCATCAAGGCCTGCCTGCAGAAGAAATACGGTCACCAGGACCCCGGCAAAGTCAGCTTTGCGATCCAGGGCGTCGGCAGCGTCGGCCACTACCTGACCAAGTTTCTCTCCGAAGCAGGCGCCAAGGTGTTCGTCTGCGACATCAACGCCGGCCGGGTGGCACAGGTGGTGGAGGAGTTCGGCGCGGAGGCCGTCCCCATGGAGCAGATCTACGACGTGGACGCGAATGTCTTCTCCCCCTGCGCTCTCGGCGGCGTCATCAACGACGACACCCTGCCGAGGCTGAAATTCGACATCATCGCCGGCAGTTCCAACAACCAGCTCGAGACCAGCGCGCACGGCACGGCCCTGGAAGAACGCAGCATCCTCTACGCTCCCGACTACGCCATCAACGCGGGCGGCCTGATGAATGTGGCGATCGAGCTGCAGGGCTATGACCGCGACCGCGCCTACCGCACCGTATCGAGCATTCGCGACATCATGGGTCGGATCTTCCAGCTCGCCGAACGCGACGGCATCCCCACTTGGAAAGCCGCCGACCGCCTCGCCGAGGAACGCATCGCCATGATCACCAAGGTCAAGGAGCCTTATTCGAAGCGCTTCAAGGACCGCCTTTCGGGTCGCCGCGGCCACGCGACCGCAGCACAGGAGTGATCGCATCTTGAGCGCTTTCAACACCGCCCTCGGCGAAGACCTGGACATGCTGCGCGACGCCGTGCGGCGTTTCGCCGCCGAGCGCATCGCGCCGCAGGCCGCGGAGATCGACGCGCGCAACGAGTTTCCGCAGTCGCTGTGGACCGAGCTCGGCGAGATGGGCCTGCTGGGCATCACGGTGGGAGAGGATTACGGCGGCGCCGGGCTCGGCTACCTGGCGCATTGCGTTGCCATGGAGGAAATCTCCCGGGCCTCGGCGTCGGTCGGACTTTCCTACGGCGCGCATTCCAATCTCTGCCTGAACAACATCTGGCTGAACGGCAACGAGGCGCAGAAGCAGAAATACCTGCCCCGGCTGTGCTCGGGCGAATGGGTCGGGGCGCTGGCCATGTCCGAGCCCGGCGCCGGCTCCGACGTCATCGGTTCGATGAGCTGCACGGCGGTGCAACACGGCGACACCTGGATCGCCAACGGCTCCAAAATGTGGATCACCAACGGCCCGGAAGCCTCCGTGCTGCTGGTCTACATGCGCACGGCCGACGCTTCCGCAGGCTCGAGAAGCATCACGGCCTTCCTCGTCGAGCGGAACATGCCCGGATTCCGCACCGCCCAGAAACTCGACAAGCTCGGCATGCGCGGCTCCAACACCTGCGAACTGGTGTTCGAAGATTGCGAGATCCCGGCGGAGAACGTGCTGGGTGAAGTCAACGGCGGCGCCTATCTCATGATGCGCGGTCTGGATTCCGAGCGTCTCGTGCTCTCGGGCGGACCAATCGGCATCATGCAGGCCTGCATGGACACCGTCCTGCCCTACCTGCACGAACGCAAGCAGTTCGGCGAGCCAATCGGCAGCTTCGGCATCATGCAGGCGAAGATCGCCGACATGTACACGGCCCTCCAATCGTCGCGCGCATTCACTTATCGCGTGGCGGGACAGTTCGACCGCGGCGAGCCCACCCGCATGGACGCCGCCGCCTGCCTGCTGCTCGCCTCCAGCTCCGCCGTGACACTCGGCCTCGAAGCGGTGCAGATCCTCGGCGGCAACGGTTACATCAACGAATATCCCGCCGGACGGCTGCTGCGCGATGCCAAGCTCTACGAGATCGGCGCGGGCACCAGCGAGATCCGCCGCATGCTGATCGGCCGCGAACTGTTTCGCGCCACGGGCAACCCCGATTCGAACTGAGGAGTCGATCATGAGCCAGGACACCATCGTCATCGCGGCGGCGCGCCGCACCCCCATCGGCGCTTTCCAGGGCGGCTTGAGCCCCGTACCGGCACCGCAACTCGCGGCGGTCGCGATCCGCGCCGCCATGGAGGACGCCGGCGTCGCGCCGGACGAAGTCTCCGAGGCCATCATTGGTTGCGTGCTGCCCGCCGGCCTGGGCCAGGCGCCCGCCCGCCAGGCGGCCCTCGCGGCCGGGTTGCCCGACGCAGTGGGCTGCACGACGGTCAACAAGGTCTGCGGCTCGGGCATGAAGGCGACAATGTTCGGTCATGACCTGTTGCGCGCGGGCTCCGGCAGGGTCGTGCTCGCCGGCGGCATGGAGTCGATGAGCAATGCGCCCTATCTCTTGCCGAAGGCGCGCGCGGGCTACCGGATGGGCCACCAGGAAGTACTCGATCACATGTTCTACGACGGCCTGCAGAATCCCTACGACGGCAACATGATGGGCCACTTCGCCGAGCTGACCGCGGAAAAGTACGGCTTCACGCGCGAGGCCCAGGACGCGTTCTCGCTGGCGAGCGTGCAGCGCGCGCTGCAAGCCATCGAGGGCGCATTCGCTGCGGAGGTCGCCCCGGTGACGGTGAAGACCCGCCGCAACGAGACCGTCGTGTCCCATGACGAGGAACCGGGCCGCTGCGAGATCGACAGGATTTCCACCATGCGGCCGGCCTTTCGCAAGGACGGCACCGTTACGGCAGCCTCGTCGTCGTCGATTTCCGACGGCGCCGCGGCGTTGCTGCTCATGACCGAGGCCGAAGCGGTACGCCGCGGCCTCGAGCCGCTCGCCCGGATCGTGGGCCACGGCGGCTACGCACATGCCCCGGAGTGGTTCACTACCGCGCCGGTTTCCGCCACCAGGCAACTGCTCGAGCGGCTCGGCTGGACGCCTGACAGTGTCGATCTCTACGAGATCAACGAGGCGTTCGCCATCGTGACCATGGCCGCCATGCACGACCTCGGACTCGACCACGACAAGGTCAACGTCAACGGCGGCGCCTGCGCGCTCGGCCACCCGATCGGCGCCACCGGCGCACGCCTGCTCGTCACCCTGGTCCACGCCCTGCGCGCGCGCGGACTGAAGCGCGGCGTCGCCTCGCTGTGCATCGGCGGCGGCGAGGCGACCGCGGTCGCCCTCGAAGCGTTCTGAAAGCGATGGCCATCCTGTCCACCGCGATCCGCGCCGGCGCCGAGGAGTTCGCCGCCAACCGCAAGCACATGGAAGCGCTGGTCGAGGATCTACGCGGGCAGGTGGCCCGCGCGGCCCTCGGCGGCGGCGAGCGCGCCCGGGGCCGGCACGCGGATCGGGGCAAGCTGCTGCCGCGGGAGCGGGTGGACGCCCTCTTGGATCCGGGCAGCCCGTTGCTCGAGCTGTCGCCCCTTGCGGCCCTCGGACTCTACGAGGACCAGGCCCCTGCCGCCGGCATCATCACGGGGATCGGCCGGGTGTGCGGACAGGAAGTGGTGGTCGTCGCGAATGACGCGACCGTCAAGGGCGGCACCTATTTTCCCATGACAGTCAAAAAGCACCTCCGCGCCCAGGAAGTCGCACTGGAAAATCACCTGCCCTGTATCTACCTTGTGGACTCAGGCGGTGCATTTCTTCCGCTGCAGGACGAAGTCTTCCCTGATCGTGATCATTTCGGACGAATTTTCTACAACCAGGCGCGGCTTTCCGCCGCCAACATTCCGCAGATCGCCGTGGTGATGGGATCCTGCACCGCGGGCGGGGCCTACGTGCCGGCGATGTGCGACGAGGCCATCATCGTGCGCAACCAGGGCACGATCTTTCTCGGCGGCCCCCCGCTCGTGAAGGCGGCGACCGGCGAGGAGGTCGATGCGGAGACACTCGGCGGCGGCGAGGTGCACAGCCGTATTTCCGGGGTCACCGATCACCTGGCCAACGACGACGCCCATGCCCTGGCCATCGCGCGCGAACTGGTGGCAGCGCTCAACCGGGTGAAGCCGGCGCATGGCAAGGTGGCGGACCCCGTCGCGCCGCTGTACCCGCTCGACGAGGTCTATGGCATCGTGCCGCAGGACACCCGCTACCCTTACGAGGTGCGCGAAGTGATCGCCCGGCTGGTGGACGGCTCCGCGCTGACCGAATTCAAGCCGCTGTACGGCAAGACCCTGGTGTGCGGCTTCGCCCATATCCACGGTTACCCCGTCGGCGTCCTGGCGAACAACGGCATCCTGTTCTCGGAATCCGCCCTGAAGGGCGCCCATTTCATCCAGCTGTGCAACCGGCGCGGCGTACCGCTGGTGTTCCTGCAGAACATCACCGGCTTCATGGTCGGACGCAAATACGAACACGCCGGGATCGCCAAGGACGGCGCGAAGATGGTCAACGCAGTGGCCACCGCCACCGTGCCCAAGCTGACGGTGGTCATCGGCGGTTCCTTCGGTGCCGGCAATTACGCCATGTGCGGCCGCGCCTACGGCGGGCGCTTCCTCTGGACGTGGCCCAACGCCAGGATCTCGGTCATGGGCGGCGAGCAGGCCGCCAGCGTCATGGCCACGGTGCGCCGCGACGGGCTCGCCGCACGGCAGGAGGAATGGCCCGCCGAAGACGAAGCACGCTTCCGCGAAGGCATCCGCGAACGCTACGAAACGCAAGGCCATCCGTACTACGCCACGGCCCGCTTGTGGGACGACGGCGTCATCGATCCCGCGGATACCCGCCGGGTCCTCGGCCTCGCGCTGTCCGCAGTCCGCAACGCGCCACCCGTCGCGGAAACCCCTTACGGCATTTTCAGGATGTAACGGCACCTCTCATGGCAGACAACGTCTTACTTGCAATCGATCCGCGCGGCGTCGCGACGATCACTCTCAACCGACCGGAGGTCCGCAACGCCTTCGACGCGGCACTGGTCGCCCGGCTCACGGAACTGCTCGTGGAGCTGAAGACCCGGCCCGAAGTGCGCGTCGTGGTGCTCACGGGTATGGGCCAATCATTCTCCGCCGGCGCGGACATCTCATGGATGCGCTCGATGGCCACTTTCGACGAGGAAGACAACGTCGAGGATGCGCTGCACCTGGCGGATCTCATGGCGCTGCTGAACGCGATGCCCATGCCGACCGTGGCGTGCGTCAACGGCCATGCCTTCGGCGGCGGGGTCGGGCTGATCGCCTGCTGCGATATCGCCATCGCCAGCAACGAGGCGAAGTTCGCATTGTCCGAAGTGCGTCTCGGCCTGGTCCCGGCGGTCATCAGCCCCTATGTGCTGGCGGCTGTCGGCGAACGCAATGCCCGCCGGCTGTTTCTCAATGGCGAAACGATGAACGCCAAGCTGGCACGCCGGGTCGGGCTGGTGCACGAGATCGCCAAGCCGAACAAGCTCGAGGACGCCGTCGAGCACCAGATCGGCATGCTGCTCAAGGGCGGCCCCAATGCGCTGCGCGAGAGCAAGGAGCTCATCTTCATGGTCGAGGGGGGACGGATTTCGGCCAGTGATGCGCTCAAGCACCGCACGGCCCAGATCATCGCCCAGCTCCGGGTATCGACGGAGGGCCAGGAAGGCCTCAGCGCCTTCCTGCAGAAACGCCCGCCCGCGTGGGCTGCGGCAACGGCCGCGGAGCAGGATGCGGAGTGACCCACGAACTGCGCCTGCGTCGCCTGTTGATCGCCAATCGTGGCGAGGTCGCCTGCCGCATCATCCGTAGCTGCCGCCGGCTCGGCATCGAGACCATGGCGGTCCATTCCACGGCCGATGCGCGCGCGCGGCACGTGCGCCTCGCGGACACGGCCATTGCCATCGGCGGGGCGGCGCCCGCTGAAAGCTATCTCGACGGCGGACGGATCATCGAGGCCGCGCTCGCGGCGGGCGTCGATGGCGTGCATCCCGGGTATGGCTTTCTGTCCGAGAACGCGCCGTTCGCGCAGGCCTGCACCGACGCCGGTCTGCTGTTCGTAGGACCTCGCGCCGAGACCATCCGGCGCATGGGTTCCAAGAGCGAAGCCAAGAGTGTCATGGAGGACGCCGGGGTCCCGGTGGTGCCGGGCTATCACGGTAAAGAGCAATCCACCGAACGACTCGCGGAACGCGCCGCCGCGATCGGCTTTCCCCTGCTGATCAAGGCATCTGCCGGCGGGGGCGGCAAGGGCATGCGCGTCGTGCGCGCGCCCGATGAGTTCGCCGAAGCACTCGCGGCAGCGCGCCGAGAGGCCGCCAAGGCTTTCGGCGACGAGCAGGTCATCCTGGAGCGATTCATCGAACAGCCACGCCATGTGGAGGTGCAGGTTTTCGGTGACCGCCACGGCAATATCGTCCACTTGTGGGAACGCGAGTGCTCGACCCAGCGCCGTTACCAGAAAGTCATCGAGGAAAGCCCGTCACCATTGCTCGACGAAAAGACGCGTGAGGCGATCACCGCAGCCGCCGTCGAGGCGGCGCGGGCCGTGGACTATTTGAATGCCGGCACCATCGAGTTCATCTGCAGTCCGGCGCGCGAGTTCTGGTTCATGGAAATGAACACGCGGCTGCAGGTGGAACATCCGGTGACCGAGATGGTGACGGGACTCGATCTCGTCGAATGGCAGTTGCGCATCGCCGCCGGTGAGCCCTTGCCCCTGGCCCAGGCGGAGATCGCGCGCCGCGGGCATGCCATCGAGGCGCGGCTTTACGCCGAGAACCCCGCCACCCACTTCACGCCGTCCAGCGGCCGCATAAGGCGACTGCGGGCGCCGCAGAAACATCCGGCCATCCGGCTCGATTCCGGCGTCGATGAAGGCGACGAAGTGAGCCATCACTACGACCCCATGCTGGCGAAACTCATCGTCCACGGGCTCGATCGGGCGGAATGCGTGGCGCGGCTGCGCGCGGCGCTCGCCCATACCGCCGTGGCCGGTGTGGCAACCAATCTGCCGCTGCTGCGCGCCGTGGCGGCGCATCCGGTGTTCGCCGCGGGCGAAGTCGACACGGGCTTTCTCGACCGGGATCTCGAAGAAGTGTTGTGGAACGTGCCGCCACCCCCCCTGCCGGTGCTGACCGTCGCCGCCTGGCGCATCGCGCGTGACTTGCCGCGGCCGACGGCACCCGGCGATCCGTGGTCGCCGTGGGCGCTCGGCGACGGCTGGCGCGCGACCGGTACGGCCGGCCTCCCCGTGCGACTGCTCGACGCCGGGCCGACGGCACGAACTGCGACTCGAATTTCGCGACGCCGGCGTGCGGGTCCATTACGGCACGCATCATCTCGACGCCCGGCTCATCGACCTTGGCGAAGGTCGCGTACAGATCGAGGTCCAGGGCCGGCTCGGAGATGCGCTGGTCACCGCCGACGCCGAACGCATCTACGTGGGCCTGGATGACCATGGATGGGATTTCGTCGTGGAACCCCTCCACGCCATGGAGACAGCCACGCGAGAGGTGGATGCCCACCCCGTTGCGCCGATGCCCGGCACCATCGTCGCCCTCCGGGTGAGCCCGGGGGACCGGGTGCGTGTTGGGGACGCGCTGTTGATCATGGAGGGCATGAAGATGGAGCTGACGCTGGCGGCGCCGGTCACGGGCGTGGTCGAACGCGTCCATTGCGCCGTCGGCGACAGCGTCGAAGCCGATGCGACGCTGGTGGACATCCAGCCCGACGAGACGGCGTGAGATGAGTTTCCCCGCTCGCGTTCGGGTGGTCGAGGTCGGACCGCGCGACGGCCTGCAGAACGAGCCCGGCATCGTCCCGTCCGCCGTCAAGATCGAGTTCATCGAGCGGCTCGCCGCCAGCGGCCTGTCCACGGTCGAAGCGACCAGCTTCGTCAGCCCCGGCTGGATTCCCCAACTGGCCGACGCCGCCGAGGTGTTCACCGGGCTCAAGCGCCGGCCCGGCGTCAGTTATCCCGCACTGGTGCCCAACCTGAAGGGCCTGGAACGCGCCCTCGCGGCGGGCGTCGAGGACATCGCGGTCTTCACGGCCGCGTCGGAGACGTTCAACCGCAAGAACATCAACGCCTCGATCGCCGAGAGCCTCGCCCGCATCGAGGCCGTCGCCGGACCGGCACAGGCTCAGGGCCTGCGCGTCCGCGGCTATGTCTCCTGCGTCCTGGGCTGCCCCTACGAAGGCAAGATCGCCGGTGAACGCGTCGTCGAGGTCGCCCGTGCGTTGCTGGATCTCGGCTGCTACGAAGTCTCGCTCGGTGACACCATCGGCATCGGCACGCCGCTGGCGGCCCGACACCTGCTCGAATCGGTCGCGGCGGCCTGCGGCATGGACCGGCTCGCCGTGCATTTCCACGACACACGCGGCCAGGCGCTGGCCAATATCTATGCCTGCCTCGAGGCAGGGGTCGGCGTGGTGGACGCCTCGGTCGCAGGCCTCGGCGGCTGTCCCTATGCACGGGGCGCCTCCGGCAACGTCGCCACCGAGGATCTCGTTTATCTTCTGCAGGGCCTCGACATCGAGACCGGGATCGACCTGCCATCGCTGGTCGCGGCCGGCCATTACATCTGCGGCGAACTGGGCCGCGAGCCCGGCAGCCGGCTCGGCCGCCTGCCCGATTATCGATCCTGAGCGTCCGGGGCGCCGCCGCGGACCGATCCTATTCTCACGAAACAGAGGACATGTACGAATGGAACTCAGCACTTTGAAAGCCGTTGTCTCGGGCGGCGCCTCCGGTCTCGGTCATGCAGTGGCGAAGCGCGTCATCGCGGAGGGCGGCCAGGTGGCGATTCTCGACGTCAACGAGGCCCAGGGACGTGAAGCCGCGGACGCGCTCGGGGACGCTGCACGCTTCTTCAAGACCGACGTCAGCGACGACGCCCAGGTCATCGCCAGCGTCGCAGGTGCCGCCGAGGCCAT
>Ga0102941_1000208_pt1 | contig 25857 bp, 21 predicted proteins | sample SalPonR2_C_D2_MG_FD_79281 | JGI IMG/M metagenome (GOLD analysis project Ga0102941, IMG submission 79281) | Salt pond soil microbial communities from South San Francisco under conditions of wetland restoration - Salt Pond MetaG R2_C_D2_MG | ecosystem: Environmental > Aquatic > Marine > Intertidal... | reverse complement strand
GTGGTCACAAAGGGCGCCGGGCGCGTCTCGGAAGTCAGTGCGCGCTTCACCCTGGACGCCTTGCCGGGCAAGCAGATGGCCATCGATGCCGACCTGAACTCGGGTTTGATCACGCAGGACGAGGCGCGGGCGCGGCGCCTCGAGACCTCCGCGGAGGCGGATTTCTACGGCTCGATGGACGGCGCCAGCAAGTTCGTCCGCGGCGACGCGATCGCCGGGATCCTGATCCTGTTCATCAACATCATCGGCGGCCTGGTGATCGGCACCGTCACCCATGACATGGCGCTGGCCGACGCGGCCCGCACCTACATCCTGCTGACCATCGGGGACGGCCTCGTCGCGCAGATCCCGTCCCTGCTGCTGTCCACCGCCACGGCGATCATCGTCACGCGCGTGTCCGCTGCCGGCGACATGGGCACGGACATCGTCCGCCAGGTGTTCGGCAGCGCCCGCGCGATCGCCATCGCCGCCGTGATCATCGGCAGCCTGGGCCTGGTGCCCGGCATGCCGAACATGGTGTTCCTGCTGCTGGCGGGCGGACTGGGTTTCGCCGCATGGGTGCTGCACAAGCGCTCGATGCAGACCGAGGTGGAAGTGCTGCCGGAGGAGCCGGCGGTCGAGTCCAATGCGCCGCGCGAACTGGCCTGGGACGACGTCAGCCAGGTGGATCCGGTCGGCATGGAAGTCGGTTATCGCCTCATTCCGCTCGTGGATCGCGCCCAGGGCGGCATCCTCCTCGAACGCATGAAGGGGGTGCGGCGCAAGCTATCCGAGGAGCTTGGCTTCCTCATCCCGCCGGTGCACGTGCGGGACAACCTCGACCTCGGACCGAACGGCTACCGGGTTACGCTCAACGGCGTGCCGGCGGCGCGCGGCGAGATCCATGCGGATCGGCATCTCGCCATCAATCCGGGACAGGTCTACGGCACGCTCGAGGGCGCCGAGACCAAGGACCCGGCCTTCGGCCTGCCGGCCGTCTGGATCAACGCCGAGCAGCGCGACCACGCCCAGACGCTCGGCTACACGGTCGTCGATCCGGCCACGGTGGTCGCGACGCACCTGAGCCAGATGTTGCGCGACCACGCCCACGAACTGCTCGGCCACGACGATGTCCAGCAGCTCTTGGACCGGCTGGCCAAGAACCATCCCAAGCTGGTCGAGAACCTGGTGCCAAAATCGCTCAGCCTCGGCATCGTCCTGCGTGTCATGCAGAACCTGCTGTCCGAGCAGATCCCGATCCGCGACATGCGCACGATCGCCGAAACTTTGGCGGATCACGGGGCCCGGAGTCAGGATCCCGTCGCGCTCACGGCCGCCGTACGCGCCGCCCTGTCGCGCTTCATCGTTCAGGGAATCACTGATTCTTATGAAGATTTACCGCTAATCGCGCTGGATCCCGGGTTGGAACAAGTTTTGCAACGCAGTTTGCAGGCAACGGGTTCGGCGGGTCTCGGCATCGAGCCCAGGCTCGCAGAAAGACTCCAGCGCGGCGCCAGCGAAGCGGCGCAACGACAGGAGATCGCAGGTGAACCCGCCGTGCTGGTCACTTCGGCCGAATTGCGGCCCTGGCTGGCGCGCTGGTTGAGGCCGATGGTCCGGGGGCTGCACGTGCTGGCCTACACGGAGATACCGGACAACCGGCCGGTGAGAGTAGTAGCGACCCTCGGCGCGGCCGAGGCACAGGCGGCAACCGCTTAGGCGGCATGGCAAGGGATTGAGGAAGAACATGAAGATCAAAAGGTTTTTCGCGCCGGATATGCGCCGGGCCATCTGCCTGGTTCGCGAGGAGCAGGGGCCCGATGCGGTCATCCTGTCGACCCGGAACACGGCGGGGGGCGTCGAGATCGTCGCCGCCATCGACTATGACGCGGAGCTCGTCAACGGCATGTTCGGCGAACAGCGCGGATCGGCCGCCACGACAAGGGCCGAAGATGCCGGCGCTGAAGCCGGCACGGTGACCGGGGACGCAGCGGCAAAAACCGATGCTTCCGACACCGCGAAGGCGCCCGCTGAACGACGCCCCGAGTCCGACGCGGAAGCCCGGGAGCGGGTCATCGGAGCCGCGAATACGCGTCGCATCGAGACCATCGACGAGGAAGCTGGCCAGGAGGTTCCCGAAGCCCCGCCCGCCATCTCTCGCCGCACAACGGCCCCGCGGATCGAGTGGACCCAGGACCCGACGCTCTCCGCGATGCAGGACGAGCTCAAATCGCTGCGCGCCATTCTCCAGGACCAGGTAAGCCGGCTCGCGACCACCGATTACGACCGGCGTGAGCCCGTCCGCGCAGAGATCGTGCGCCGCTTCGTGAAGTTCGGTTTCGACGAGGCGGTGGCGCGCGGCGTCGCGGCCGCCACCACCGACCTCGCGACCCCGGCCGAGGCGTGGCGGGAGGCGCTGTTCGGCCTCGCGAAACGCCTGCCCGTGGTCGCGCGTGACCCGCTCGAACAATGCAGCGCCATCGCCCTGGTCGGCGCGACGGGCGTCGGCAAGACGACGTCCGCCGCCAAGCTTGCCGCCCGGGCCTGCCTGCGCTACGGCAGCAACGCCGTCGCCCTGATCAGTACAGACGATATCCGCGTCGGCGCCCAACGCCAGCTGGCTTCCTTCGGCCTCCTGCTCGGTCTGCCGGTACGCCAGGCACGTTCCGCCGCCGAGTTGGCGGACCAGCTGGCCGAATTCGACAACCGGCGGATCGTGCTCATCGACACCGCGGGCATGGGCCAGCGCGATGTGCGCCTCATCGAGGAGACGCGCAAGCTCACGCGGGTCGCGGACCTCCAGAGCTATCTCGTGTTGTCCGCCAACGTGCAGCGCGAGGTCATGGACGAGATCGTCAACGCCTTCGGTCGCGAGCAGCTGGCCGGGTGCATCCTCACCAAGGTCGACGAGGCAGCCCGTCTCGGTGCCGCCTTGTCGACCATCGTCAGCCACCAGCTGCCGGTCGCCTTCCTGAGCGAGGGTCAGCGGGTCCCGGAGGATCTCAGCCTGGCGCGCGCCAAGGACCTGGTCGGAAGAGCTTTCGCGCCACCCGGCGGCGGATCCGGGAGTCGCACGGCACCGCCCACCGAGCCTTCGCGGGAGGTGCGCTATGAGTCAGCATGACGTGGCGCGCCAGGCGAGCGGCCTCGCCTCCTTTCGCCAGCCCCGGCCGGTCAGGGTCATCGCCGTCGCGAGTGGCAAGGGCGGGGTGGGCAAGACCAACGTGTCCGTGAACCTCGGCGTCGCCTTCGCCGCCATGGGCCGTCGCACCATGTTGCTGGATGCCGACCTCGGCCTGGCCAACGTGGACGTGCTGCTCGGGCTGCAGGCGCGCTACAACCTTTCGCATTTGCTCAGCGGCGAGCGTGAGCTCGAGGAAATCATGGTGGCCGGACCCGGCGGGCTGCGCATCGTGCCGGCGTCCTCGGGCGTGGCGCGACTCGCCGACCTGGCTGCCGCCGAGTTGAACGGGATCATCGGGGCATTCAGCAGCTTGTCCGAGGAGGTCGATGTCCTGATCGTCGATACAGCTGCGGGCATCAGTCCCTCGGTGCTTCAGTTCTGCGTGGCGGCCCAGGAAGTGATGCTGGTGGTCTGCGACGAGCCTTCCTCGCTCACGGACGCCTACGCGCTGGTCAAGGTGCTGGCCCGCGACCACGCGGTACGGCGCTTTCACACCATCACCAACCGCGTGGACTCGATCCAGCACGGCCGCAAGCTGCACAACAAGCTGCAGACCGTCTGTGACCGTTTCCTCGACATCCCGCTCCAGCACATGGGCACGATTCCCGAGGATCCCCTGCTCCGCCGGGCCGTGCAGATGCAGGCCCCGGTGGTAACGACTTACCCCTCCAGCCCCGCTGCGCGGGCATTCAAGGAACTGGCCGCCCGTGCCGATAAGCTTCCTGAACCCCGCGGAATGAGCGGCTGCATCGAGTTCTTCCTGGAACGACTTGCCGGCGCCCATTCACGGGGAGATGGACTGGAGGCGGTGGGATGAGTGTCTACGCCGCAGTCAGGGAGAACCACAGTGACCAGCTGGTCGAGCAGCATCTCGGCCTGGTCAAGCGGATTGCGTGCCACCTGCTCGGGAGGTTGCCGGCGAACGTGTTACTGGATGACCTGGTGCAGTCCGGGACGATCGGCCTGCTGGAGGCGGCGCGGCATTACGACGCGTCGCAGGGCGCCAGCTTCGAGACCTACGCCGGGATCAGGATCCGCGGCGCGATGCTCGATGAGGTGCGACGCAACGACTGGACGCCGCGCTCGGTACATCGCAATGCGCGGCGGGTATCGGCGGCCATTCGCGCGGTGGAAGGCTCCACCGGGCGAGAGGCGCAGCCGAAGGAAATCGCCGCGGCCCTGGAGGTGGGCCTGGACGAGTACCACGCGATGGCGCGGGACTCGGTGTCCAGCCGCCTCTTCAGCCTCAACGATCTCACCGAGGAGGACGGCAGTTTCGAGGACATTTTGCCGGGGAACGACCCCGGACCGGCAGAGGAGTTCGACCAGGAGGCTTTCCGCCGCGAGCTGGCGGTCGCCATCGGGGGATTGCCGAAGCGGGAACAGATGGTGATGTCGCTGTATTACGAGCAGGAACTGAACCTGCGGGAGATCGGCGCGGTGCTGGGAGTGACGGAGTCGCGTGTCTGCCAGTTGCATGGCCAGGCGCTGGCGAGAATCCGGGCCCGGCTCGCGAACTGGACGGACGACGACGATATGTAAAGACGGCGCGACGGTAGCGAAAGCGAGCTGTGGGCGCCCTGGAGGTTTGAGTGGACAAGGACATGCGCATCCTCGTGGTGGATGACTTCTCGACGATGCGTCGGATCATCAGGAACCTGCTCCGGGAGCTCGGTTTCCAGAACATCCAGGAAGCCGACGACGGCAATACGGCGTGGCCGATGCTGCAGGCGGGTAATTTCGACTTCCTGGTCACCGACTGGAACATGCCCGGCATGCCGGGCATCGACTTGTTGAAGGCGGTGCGGGCCGATGAACGCCTGAAGACGATGCCGGTGCTGCTGGTTACGGCCGAGGCCAAGCGCGAGCAGATCGTCGAGGCGGCGCAGGCGGGCGTCAACGGCTACATCATCAAGCCGTTCACCGCCGAGACGCTGCGCGAGAAGCTCGACCGGATCTTCGCCCGTATCGAAGCCGCGCCCGCCGAGGCGGCGTCGTGAGCGCCGCTGCGAGCCGCGAGCAGCGCCTGGCGACGGCGAAAGCGCTCGTCGAGCATTTAGAGGCGGGACGCGAGCAGGAGGCCGGGGCGCTGGCCAGGGAACTGGCCGATGCCGAGGGGCTCGCCGAGGATCTCGGCCGGATGACGCGCGAGCTGCACGAGGCGCTGAACGCCCTGCGTGTCGATCCGCGGATCTCGGAGCTGGCCAGCAACGATATTCCCGACGCCCGGGAGAAGCTCAGCTGGGTGCTGACGCTCACCGAGCAGGCGGCGCACACGGTGATCAGCGCCGTGGAAGAGGGCTTGCCGGTATCCACCCGGGTCGCCGAAGACGATTCGGCCAGCGACGCCGTTCGGGCGGCGGGCCAACGCATGCACGAGATTTTCTCCGACATCCTCATGGCGCAGAGCTTCCAGGACCTCAGCGGCCAGGCCATACGCCGGGTGATCGAGGTTTCCGGAGAGCTCGAGCGGCGCCTCGCGAGCCTCGTGCAGCGCGCCGGCGGCAAACCGCCCGCCGTGCCCGCAGCCGGGCCGGGTGCGCAGCGCGTACAGGGCCAGGACGAAGTGGACGCACTGCTCTCGGGCCTCGGGTTCTGAGGACGCATGGATATGCTCGATTCCAACGACGAGCTGCTGCAGGACTTCCTGGTCGAGGCCGGGGAGTTGCTGGATGCGCTCGGCGAGCAGCTGATGTCACTGGAGCAGGCGCCGGATGACAAGGACCTGCTGAACGCTTTGTTCCGCAGTTTCCACACCATCAAGGGCGGGGCCGGCTTCATGGGGCTCGGTCCGCTGGTGGATGTCTGTCATCGCACCGAAGACGTGTTCAACGGCCTCCGTTCCGACAAGCTGGCGGTCAACGCCGCGCTGATGGACACGGTGCTGGTGGCGGTCGATGCGGTCACGTCGATGTTCGACGCATTGCGCTCCGGACAGCCGCTGGAGCCCGCGGATCCGGACCTGCTGGCCGCGCTCGAGGCGGTCAATGCCGGTGAGGTTGGTTCGACCCCCGCGGCACCGGCCGTCCCGGCTGCGGCGGCGCCTTCAACGCCGGCCGCGCCACCGTCCTCGTCGATGCCGGCCCCGGCGATGTCCCCGACTGCGGACGACGAGATCACCGAAGACGAATTCGAACGCCTGCTGGACGAGCTGCAGGGCATTGCCCCGGGCGTTGCCGCTCCGGCGACAGCTGCTCCGGCTGCGGAAGCCGTGGTGCCCGAGACGGCAGCTGCGCCACAGACAGCAGCAGCGCCCGCGGAGGCGGCGCCCACTGCAGCGGCGCCTGCGCCATCCGCGAGCACGGCGGCGACGAAGCCGGCCGCGAAAGCGGCCCCGGCGGCTGCAGCGAAACAAAGCCCTCCGGCGGACACCACGCTGCGCGTCGATACCAGCCGGCTCGACGCGTTGATGAACCTTATCGGAGAACTGGTCCTGGTGCGCAACCGGCTCGTGGCCCTGCGGGTGCGCAGCGGCGGCGAGGTGGCGGAACAGGCCATCTACAGCCTCGACCTGATCACCTCCGAGCTGCAGTCCGCCGTGATGAAACTTCGCATGCAGCCGATCCGCAAGGTCTTCGGCCGCTTTCCGCGCGTGGCGCGCGACGTGGCGCGCACGCTCGGCAAGGAAGTGGAGCTGCAACTCGAAGGCGAGGAGACGGAACTCGACAAGAACCTCGTCGAGGTGCTGGCCGATCCGCTGGTGCACCTGGTGCGCAACGCTGTCGATCACGGCGTCGAGTCGCCTGATGAGCGCGAGGCGCTCGGCAAGCCGCGCGTCGGTCACGTCCTGCTTTCCGCCGCGCAGGAAGGCAACGCGATCGTCATTACCATCGAGGACGACGGCAAGGGCATGGATCCCGACGTCCTGCGCCGCAAGGCGGTCGAAAAAGGGCTGTATTCCGCCGACGCGGCGCATCGGCTCAGCGATTCCGAAGCCTGGGACCTGATTTTCATGGCGGGGTTTTCGACCTGCGCCAAGGTCAGCGACGTCTCCGGCCGCGGGGTCGGCATGGACGTGGTACGCACCGCCATCGCCCGGCTCAACGGCAATATCACCATCGAATCCAAGGTCGGTGTCGGCACCCGGCTGGAAATCCGTCTGCCGCTGACGCTGGCCATCTTCCCGACCTTGCTGGTGAAGGTCAGCGAGCGCCGCTACGCACTGCCGCTGGCCGGCGTGCGTGAACTGCTCGAACTGGACAATTGCCGCACGCGCCGGGTCGAGGGAAGAGAAGTCGTCATGCTGCGCGACGAGACGATGCCGCTGCACTGGTTGTCGGACTGGTTCGCTCCGGACCGCCCGCGTATCGACTCGCACCATGCGGTCGTCGTCGATCTCGGTGCCGGCGATCTCGTCGCACTGGTCGTGGACGAGCTGCTGGGCCAGGAAGACGTCGTCATCAAGCCGCTCGGCAGTGTGCTCGAGGGCCTGCCGGGCTTTGCCGGCGCGACCATCACCGGCGACGGCAGCATTGCCCTGATTCTTGACGCGCGCGGCCTGGTGGCGCGTCACGGTGAGTCGGCGGCTGCCGCCGCAAGGGAGGCCTCGTGAGCGCCACCGGTGAATCCGTCGGCGCCGACCTGCGGGCGGGCGGCGAGTCTGCGCCGGAAAAGAAAGCCAGCGGCGCCAGCGGCGGGCTGGATGTGCTCAGCATCGCTGGCATGGCCGCCGGCATCATCGCCATCGTAGGCGGCAGCATTCTCAAGGGCAGCGGGCTTTCCGCGCTCCTCAACCCAGCGGCCTTCGTCATCGTCATGGTCGGCACCTATGCCGCCGCGATGCTGCAGGTGCGGCTGGAGACCTTCCAGCACAGCATGAAGATGTTCCGCTGGATCATCCATACGCCGGTCACGGATCCGGAGCAGGCCATCCAGAAGATCATCAACTGGAGCCAGGTAGCCCGCAAGGAAGGCCTGCTCGGGCTCGAGACCACCGCCGAGGAAGAGACCGACGCGTTCCTGCAGAAAGGGCTGCAGTTGCTGGTGGACGGCAGCGAGCCCGAGGTCCTGCGCTCGATCCTGGAGGTCGACATCGCCACCCGCGAGGAATACGACACCAAGGGCGCCAAGGTCTACGAAAGCCTGGGCATCTATGCGCCGACGCTCGGTATCATCGGCGCCGTGCTCGGCCTGATCGCCGTGATGGGCAACCTGGCCGATCCCAGCAAGCTGGGCCCGGGCATCGCGACGGCGTTCACCGCCACCATCTATGGTATCGCCAGCGCGAACCTGTTTTTCCTGCCGGTGGCCAACAAGCTCAAGACGGCGGTCGCGACCGGCACCACGTACAGGGAAATGCTGGTCGAAGGCCTGGTTTCGATCGCGCAGGGCGAGAACCCGCGCAACATCGAGACCAAGCTCAACGGCTACCTGAGCAAGGGCTGAGCCATGGCCCGCAAGAAACGCCACGAAGAACACGTCAACCACGAGGCCTGGGCCATCCCTTACGGCGATCTCGTGACGCTGCTGCTCGCCTTTTTCGTCGTCATGTACGCCGTCTCCTCAGTAAACGAGGGCAAGTACCGCGCCCTGTCGGATTCGCTGGTGGCGGCTTTCCGCGGTGCGCCGCGTACCATGGAGCCCGTCCAGATTGGCGCCTTCCAAGTCCGTGCGGACGAGGAGATCCAGACCGGCCTGCCGCGCACCCTGGTGCCGCTCGAGGTCGATCGCAACATGGGCATCGCCGAGAGTGGCGAATCCACTACCGGCATGAGTCGGCGCGGGGAGGGTACTGAGGTGTCCGAGGGGCTCGGGCCGGGCGACGGCTCGGGAGCCGAAGGCAGCCGGGACGGGGACGGCGGCGATCAGAATTCATGGATTCTCATCGAGCGCCTCGAAGACGAGGTGCTCGAAGCGATGGCCCCGCTGATCGATGCGGAGATGATTAGCGTGAGACGCGTGTCGTACTGGCTCGAGGTCGAGATCAATACGAATTTCCTGTTCGCCAGCGGCAGCGCGACCGTCGCATCAAGCGCAGTCCCCGCGATCCGGCAGCTCGGCGGGCTGTTGAGCGGCGCGGGCGTGCGCTTGCAGGTCGAAGGACACACCGACTCGGTGCCGATCAGCACGGCCCGCTTCCCGTCGAACTGGGAGTTGTCGGCCTCGCGGGCGGCAAGCGTCGTTCATCTTCTCGCGGCCTACGGCCTGGATCCTGCGCTGATGGCGGCGGTGGGCTATGGCGAGTATCGGCCGATCGGCGACAACAACACGAGGGAAGGCCGGCGCATGAACCGCCGAGTGCTCATCATCATAATGTCCGGCGCCCAAGAGGAACGCGAGCTGGCCGATTCGCGCAACTCCGGCGAGGTCGAGGACGTCGATGTCGCCACCATTCCGACCGCGGAAGTGGGCAGTTGAAGACCTGGGCGGTAGCGAACCACAAGGGCGGCGTCGGCAAGACCACGACGGTGGTTGCGCTCGGCTCGCTGCTGGCCGGACGCGGCGACCGGACGCTGCTCCTTGACCTCGACCCGCAGGGTTCGCTGTCTTCCTGGTTGCGCGTCGAACGGCGGGACGGCGTTGGTGTTGAAGCCCTGTTCCGTGAAGATCCCGCGATGGTCATGGAGCGCGACATCCGCAACGTCCTGCCTGGCCTCGACCTGTTGCCGGGATCGGCGGCGCTCGCCACGCTGGATCGTCAGCCGGTCAGCGGCCGCGGGCTGTCGTTGCGGGCCGGGCTGGATGCCGTGCGCGACGACTACGCCGTCGCATTGCTGGATTGTCCGCCGGCCCTCGGCGTGCCGATGATCAGCTCGGTCGCCGCCTGCACCCGCCTATTGATTCCCGTGCAGACCGAGTTCCTCGCGCTCGAAGGGCTCGGCCAGATGCTGCGCACTTTGGCCATGGTCGAGCGCTCCCTGGCGCGCTCGGTGCCGTGGACGATCCTGCCGACCATGTTCGATGTGCGCACGGGCGCGGGACGCCGCAGCCTCGAAGCGTTGCGCGAAAAATATCCGGAGCGCACCTGGACGGGAGTCATCCCCGTGGACACGCGGTTGCGCGATGCGGCGGAAGCCGGCACGCCTGCGCATGGCTCGCCCGAACGCGCCGGTATCGCTTACGAGTCGCTGCTCGCATGGCTTGCCGAGACCGATGCCTGGGCTTCGGCGGGAGCGGCGGCATGAGCGGCGGCGACGTCGAGGACTGGGTGGCGGGACTGCTCGCGCCGGAGCTGCCTGCGGCGGCGCAGGCCGAAATGGCGCCGTCCCCCGCGGCCGTGCCTGCCACTGCGCCGGAGCCGGCGATCCCGCCCGCGCCGGCGAGGGCCGCCACGCCCCCGGCGTCAACTGAGGGAGAGAAATCGATGAATGCGGTGGCGGAGAAAACTGAGACGGACGAGGCGCCACGGCGGTACGTCACGTTTCGCATAGCCCGGGAGACCTATGCACTGGACGTCCTGCGGGTGCGCGAGGTGTTGCGCTCCGCCGAGGTCGTGCCGGTGCCTGGGGCGCCGGACTCGGTGCTGGGCGTGATCAACCTCCGCGGCAGCATCGTCCCTGTGGTGGATGCGCGGCACCGGCTCGGCCTGGAGCCGGCCCCGCCTGACACGCCGAGCCGTGTGCTGATCATGGAAAGCGGCTGGCAGGCCGTCGGCCTGCGCGTGGACAGCGTGGCCGACGTCACGAACGTCACGCCGGACGAATGCGAGGCGCCGCCCCCCATGGGGCACGGCGAGCAGTCGCGCTGCCTGCGCGGCGTAGTGCGTCGGGACGACGAGTTCATGATCCTGGTGGATGTCGACGACCTGCTGCCGCGCACCCGGGAGGTGACGGCGGAGCCGCTGCGGTGAATCCCTTCCGGCCGCTGGCGCCCGTCGAGCCCGTGTGGCCGAGAAAGCCGCCCGCGGAGCGCCGCGAACGACGCCAGGAACCTGGCGGCGACCCCGCCGAAGAGGAGCCTGCTGCAGAGCAACCGCAACCTGAGCGACAATCCGATGATGTGAAGCCCCCCGTTCCGGGACGCATCGTGGATGACTACGCATGATTACGATGAATGATCACCAGGTTCTCGCTGCTGTCGTCATCGTTCTCGTCCTGGCGATGGCGCTGTGGTTCTCGCTTAGAGGCTTGCGCAAGGCGGAGGACCTGGAGCGACGCCAGTCCCTGCTGGAGGCGGAACTCGGCGCACTGCGCGAGACCGTCGAGCAGGGGGCCAGAGCCGGCGATGCGCTGGCCGCCGAGGCCGCACGACGGCACGAGGGGCTGGCGGCGGAACTGACGAAGATTGCGGAGCAGCAGGAGCAGCTCCGGCTCATGGACGAGAGCAGCGGAGGCTACAGTCATGCCATCCGCCTGGCGCAGGGAGGCGCGAGCGCAGAGGAACTGGCGCGTGACTGCGGCCTGAACCGGGGCGAGGCGGAATTGCTCGTCTCCTTGCATGGCCGTCCCGACAACGACTGAGGCGGACTCATCCCGGAGTCCCGGCAGGCGCTAGACCATGAGCCTTTTGCAGAGCCGTGCAAGTTTCAAGACCGGAAGGCGGATCGTCATCGATCTGCAGAAGGCCGAGCGCGCGCTCAAGGACGGAAATCATAAGGACGTCGAACAACTTTGCGCCGCCGTGCTCGAGGAACGTCCAGAGAGCGCGCAGGCCTGCCAGGTCATGGCGGAACTGCGTTTCCGGCAGGAACGCATCGACGACTGCCTCGCCTGGCTTGAGCGTGCCCGCACCATCGAACCCCGGAACTCCCGCAGCCTGAACCTGCTGGGGTGCGTGCTCGACCTGCAGGGCGATCTCGAGGGCGCGGAGGACACTTTTCGCCAGGCCGTCGATGCGGCGCCGGAATACCCGGATGCGCTCGGCAATCTCGGCCACGTGTTGTTGCGCGCCGGCCGAGCCACCGAGGCGGAAGGCCATTTTCGTCGTGCCATCCTTTTCGACAGGGAGCACGGCCGCTCGAACCTTTCGCTGGGCGCGATTCTTTATGCGCAGGGGCTGCCGGCCGAGGCCGTCCCCTACCTGCAGGCGGGCATCCAGCGGGAACTGACGGATCGTCCCGGCCAGCACACCCTGGCCGCTGCGTTGCGCGAGCTCGGCCGGCTCGACGAGGCGATCACCGCCTACCGGCGCCTCGTGGCGGCCGGCGACGAGGATCCGGACGTCTTCAGCGGGCTGGCCTCGGTGCTCGAGGCGATGGGCGAACTCGAGATCGCGACGGCCGGTTACGAGTCGGCGCTCGAGCTCGCTCCCGATCACTCCGAGGCAGCGGCCGGACTGGCGCGCATTATGACCTCGACCGGCAAGCCCGCTGCAGCGCTGGACCTGCTGACGTCGCATGTGGAGAGGGGCGACTCGCCGGCCTGCCTGCACATTGCCCGCGCAGGCGCGTTGCAGGTCGCCGGACGCCGTGACGAGGCGCTGCTGTGCCTGGCCGATCTCGTCAAGCGGCCGGGACCCGTGGCCGAGCTCGTGCCGGCGCATGTCATGCTCGGCGACCTGCTGGACCTGCGCGGGGATTACGCGCTTGCTTTCGCCCAGTATCGCCAGGCGCGCAAGCTTCGACAGCGACGCTACGACGCCGCCGGCCAGGAAGATTTTGTCGGCCGCATGATCACCAGCTTCACCCGCGAGACCATGCAACACATGCCGCGCGGTTCTGGTTCCACCGCGCCGGTGTTCGTGATCGGCATGCCGCGTGCCGGGGGCGCCCTGCTCGAGAGGATCATCGCGGCGCACCCGATGGCGTACGGCGCGGGCGCCCTGCCGCACGTGGACCTGGGCGCGGGGCGGATCGGCCGCTACAACAATACCGGACTGTCCTATCCCGAGTGCGCGACCGTTATGCGCGAGCGCGACTTGCGCGAACTGTCCGCGGCCTATCTCGCACACCTGCTCGGTCAGGGCGATCGCGGGCGACGCATCGTCGATTACAAGTGGCTGAACTACCTGCACGTCGGGCTGATCGAGATGATGTTTCCCCAGGCCCGGCTGGTGCACTGCTACCGCGCCCCGCTCGATGCAGGCCTCGGTTGTTACTTCAACGCGCAACCCGAGTTCGGCGAGCCGTTCACCGGCGAACTCACCGACGTGGGCCATTTCTACGGCCAGTACCGGCGTCTCATGGACCATTGGCGCGTGACCACCACACTGCCAATGCTGGAACTGGATTTCGACGCGCTGTTGCTCGAACCGGAGAGCGAAATCCGGCGCCTGATCGATTTCCTCGATCTGCCGTGGGATCCGGCCTGCCTGGCCCTGGCCGAACACGCGGCGGGTACCGGCGCTGGCCCACCGCAATTCCCCCTGCCCGGCATGACGCCGGGCTGGTCGCGCAATTACGCGAAATTCCTCGATCCTTTGCGGGCCGGGCTGAAGGCGGCCGGTTACCCGGCGGCGTGAGACGCCCGTAAGAAAAGGCGGCGACCCGGAGGTCGCCGCCTTCTCGTGTCGCGAAACCTGCTTCAGGTCGCGGGCGTCGCCTTGCTGGCGGGCGCCTTTTTCCGCGAAGTGGTCTTCTTCTTGCTCGCGGAGGCCTTTTTGGCAGCAGGCTTCTTCTTGCTGGAGGTCGTCTTCTTCCTGGATGCCGTCTTTTTCTTGCTTGCAGAAGCTTTCTTCGTCGCGGGCTTCTTCTTGCTTGCGGCTTTCTTCGTCGCCGTCTTTTTCTTGCTCGCGGTGGTCTTCTTTTTCGTCGCGGCCTTTTTCTTGCCGGTCGTCTTGCGCTTCTTCTTCGCGGTGGCCGTCGGGGCCGGTGCGCCGGTGCGTCGCGCCCACTGGTTCTCCACGGTGGCCACGGCCCGTTCGATGCCGCTCACCCGACGGAAGTAATCGTAGGCACGCGCCGCTTCGGTCTTGAGCCAGCGCTGGTCCTTGCTTACGGCATCGAGTTCCTGGCGCGCCTCGGCCAGCATCTTCTCGATCCGCTTTGCCTGGGTGGCCGCTGCCTTGGAGCCCTCGTTCACGGCTTTCTGCGCCTGTTCCTGCAGCCGCTTCGCGAGGTCGTTGACCCGCTCGGCCGTCTTGTTGGCGCGGTTGGTGAGCTTGTCGAGTTCGCGCCGCAATCCTTCGTAGGTGCGTTGTGCGGCGGTGAATAATTCATGCCGCGCATCCTGGAAGGCCTTCTCGATTTCTGTCAGCTGTCTGTCCATTGGATTTCCTTCGCATAGAGCACTGGGCGCGCGGTGCGCCGTCGGTCTCGCACTATAATCCGTTGTGCCCGCCGTGCCAAAGGGTATCCCTTTCGAATTGCCGTTATTCGACGCGCCGGACCCGAACGCTGCGATTCAGCCCGTCGGGAGAGAGCATGAAACTTCCGAAGGCCCCCCGGCGGATCGTCACGGGACGGTTCGGACCGCCATAGGCGAAGCGCGCGGACCCTTGCAGCTCCCACGCCTGGCCGTTGTCCAGCCGGAAAACCGTGCCAGGTTCCCAGCCCGAGAACCCGCCGACGACATAGGCGGTGATCGAGTCGATGGCGCCGTCCTGACGGTTCATTTCGTTGCCGAAGGCGTCCTCCGGTCCGGCCGACGCGGCCTGCGCGCCGGACTGCGCACTGGCCTCGGCGCCCGCTTGGGCGGCGGCCGGCCCGGGACGTGTGTTGGTGCCCACGGGCGACAGAACTGCGCCTGGTCCCAATTCCACCAGAGTTGCCGCCATCCGGTCGTAGCAGGCCAAGCGAGCCTGGTCGTCGCGCATTTCCAGGCATTCCAGGAAGCCGCGCATCGGGTTCTCGGCGGCGCCGCTCGAGGCCTGCAGCATGAGCGTCGCCGCCAGGGTCGCAAGAATCCATGCCGGGGCGGAAGTGCGGGCTGTGCCCGCGATGCTGCGATCGGACCTGGTTTTGTCGTGATTGAGTTTCATGTGTGCCTGGCGATTGAGTTGTCCGGTAATGGTTGATTCTACAAGGAACGGCCGCCATGAAGTGATCGTTTCCAGGGCGGCCGGCCAACTGGTCTCTGGTCACCGAATGCGACTACAGTATGCCCCCGCGGCGGAATCATCACGCCGCATCGCCGATCAATAAACAAGGAAACCTGGTGCACGACGAAATGCTGGTCACTCATCCGGACGCCGTGGTGCTGCAACGCAAGGGCGTTCTGTACGCGGGACGGCTGAGCGGCACGGTGGCGTGGGTCCCGCTGGCCGGCCCGGATCTCGTCCTGCTGTTCCCCTTCCTGTCGGGCGCCACGCCCGCCGAGGCCGCTTGCGCCCTGATGACGGGTGAACTCTCCGGCTACATGCCGGCCCAGCCACCCCTTAACAATGTTCTCGCTCGCGTGGACCAGCTGCAGAAGGCGACCGTGCTGCAGCCCGGTGCGCAGCGTGACGATGCCGGGCCCATGTTGCAGCTGCCGGCCCCCGGTCAGCCTGCGCCCGAGAGCCTGACCGCTTCGTACAGGCTGCCGGCCAACTTCCTGCTCAGGCTGGCCCCGGGCGGGTTCGAAGTCTGGAATGCGGCCCGGGACCGGAGCTACCGGCTCGGCCTCGATCTCTCCCTGCTGCTGATCGCATTCGGCCAGGGACAGAGCCTGAAGTCCGTGGTGCGCGAATGTCGGGCCGTGGGTGACCCGGCGGCGCGGCGCCGTGCCGTGCAGTGGCTCGTCGACGAGCGGCTGGTCGTGCCGGGCCGCGTGACTTCGCCGGTGACCCGGGATGTTGCGAATGATGCCGGCCGCGATCGTGATCGCGATCGCACGGCAAGCCTGGAAACCGCCAGCTGGCAGACCCTCGAGCCCGATGGCCGCATCCCGGTCTACTTCGTACCGCACATGGAGAATCACTATCCGCTGGCGCTGGGGATGATCTTCACCGCGCTCTCCGCGCATGACGGGGGCGCATTGCTGGAGCGTTACCAGCTCCTGCCGATTTCCTTTTATCCCACCGCGAAAGACATGTTGGACGGCCCCTACCGCAAATTCGGCCCGGGGGTCTGGCTGTTCTCCAATTACATGTGGTCCATGCAGAAGAATCTCGCGGTCTCCGAAGCGGTCAAGGCGCACGATCCGCGCAACCTGACCCTGCACGGGGGGCCCAGCACGCCCGGATACGACAAGGCCTGCCGCGCTTTCATGGCCAGGTATCCGTCCGTGGACATCGCCGTTCACGGCGAGGGCGAGGTCACGATCACGGAGGTGTTCAGCCAGCTGGAGCGTAGCGAGGACGGCAGGATCGGTTATCGGCCCGAAGTCCTGTCCGATGTCTCGGGCATCTCATTCCGCTTGCCCGGCCCGGACAAGGAAGCGATCGCCCGATCGCTGCCCCGGCCGCGGCTGCGCGCGCTTGACCAGATCCCCTCGCCCTACCTGGAGGGCGTGTTCGACGGCTACGAGGGGCGGGTGGACGCCGCGATCGTCGAGACCAACCGGGGGTGCCCGTTCGCCTGCACCTTCTGTGACTGGGGTTCGGCGACCAACGGCAAGGTGGTCAAGTTCGACATGGACCGCACCCGGGGCGAAATTGAATGGATCGGCAGGAACCGCGTCCGCGTCCTGTGGATCGCCGATGCGAATTTCGGCATGTTGCGCCGCGACACAGAGATCGCGGAGTGGATCGTGGACGTCAAGCGCCGCTACGGCTTTCCCCAGGAAGTGGTGGTCAACTACACGAAGAACGCCACCAGTCGCCTGGCGGACATCATCAAGACATTCACGGAAGGACAGATCATCAGCCAGGGGATCATCTCGATCCAGACCAGCGATGCCCAGACGCTCGACGTGATCAACCGGGAGAACATCAAGACGGAGAAGTACGACGAACTGATCGGCGTGTTCGACGAGGCGGGCCTGCCCCTGTCCACCGACCTGATGATCGGCCTGCCGGGCATCACCGTGGCCGCCTTCGACCAGGACCTGCAGCGCTACATCGACGCCGACGTCCAGGTGAAGGCCTATCCGACGCAGCTCTTGCCGAACAGCCCCATGGCGGACCCCGAGTACATCGAAAAGTACCGGATCGAAGTGGACGAAAACGACTTTCTCGTCTCCTGCTACAGCTACACCCGGGACGAGCTGAAGCGGATGAAAGCGATCTACGACGTCTATACCGCCACCGAGGGTTACGGCGCTTTACGCTACGTGATGCGCTTTCTGCAGTGGGAACACGGCAAGCGGGCCATCGATTTCCTGCACGAACTGAACGACGCGGCGCGGCGCGATCCCGGCCGTTTCCCGTCGATCACCTGGGTCCTGGCCTTCTTCAACAACAATAAATGCATGCCGGGTGGCTGGCGGCGCTTCTATGACGAGGTCCGGCGGTTCATCAGGGAGGACTGCGGCATCGAGCCGGATGCCGCGCTGGACGTCGTCCTGCGGGCCAACGAGCTGGCCATGCCCGATGAGTCCGTGGTCTATCCGAGGCGCGAGCGACTCCGGCACGACTTCGTCGCCTGGTTCCGTGACCAAAACGTCCGCGTGGGCCGCCCCGATGTGGTCCGGCCCCTGGCGAGCTATCCCCCGGGCGAGTTCGAGGTGGATGACCCTGACGGCATGGCGAGCATCGACTTCGAATACCAGCAGTACGATTCCCACCAGTACTTCTGGGAGTTGCGCTCGGCCGTCGCGCGCTCGCAGTCGAGCGCCGATATCAAGGCCAAGCGGCCGTCGTTCAGCGCCCGGGCGTCCTGACCCCCGCTTTGCCAGGACCTTCCCCGCAGTCCGGATCATCGTGTTGCCTAAAAACCACATATGGGCTTACGGCAAGAAGAATAAAGGAAATAAGGCGACTCCCGACCGTGTGTTTGCCGCAACAATCCAGTTGACGCCGCTGCGCCGCTCGACTAGTCTCCACGTGTCCAATCACTTGGGTATCCACGGGGAATGATGCGCTGCTGCGGTTTGGCTTGGCGATCAAGGCAAGCTTCCGCTCATTGAAGCCTTCACTCCGATCATCGTTCTTGGAGGGAATTACATAATGAAATTCAGACGAGACCCTATTGCTGCCGCAGTGCGTTATGCGCTCTGCGCCACGGTAGCGGCTGGCCTCTCCGTTCCGGTTCTTGCGCAGGCGCAGGAAGAGGAAGCGGCAGACCTTGACCGCGTCACCGTAACGGGCTCCCGCATCAAGCGGACCGACATCGAAGGCGCGCTGCCCGTCACGGTCATCGACCGCGACCAGATCGAAAACAGCGGCTATTCGAGCGCCGGCGAGTTCATCCGCCAGCTGCCGTTCAACAGCTTCGGCTCCTACCGTCCGCAGTCCGGCAGCTCCTTCGCCGGTGCCGCGCTGGTCAACCTGCGCGGCCTGGGTGCCGCCCGCACGCTGGTCCTGATCAACGGCCGTCGCCTGCCGAAGGCCCCGCAGACCGGCGCCTCCAACGACCTCAACATCATCCCGCTGGGTGCTGTCGAGCGCATCGAGATCCTGACCGACGGCGCATCGGCCATCTACGGCTCCGACGCCCTTGGCGGCGTCATCAACGTCATCCTCCGGAAGGATTTCCAGGGTGCCGAGCTCATGCTGGGCGCCGCGGATCCGAGCATTCCCGAGGAAGGCGGCGACCGCACCGAGGGATCCGTGGTCTTCGGTGCCTCGTCGGCCACGTCGAGCATCATCGCCGGCGCCTCCTGGGACACCCGCGACATCGTGTTCGCGCGTGACTACCCGTGGACGTCGCCCGGCGCTTCGTTCTACGGCAACTCCTTCAACACCTCGAACGGTTCTCTCGCGCTGACGGCCATCCCCGGCGGTTGCGGACCGGACACGTTCAACAACCCGGACGCCGCAGTCGTGGTGCCCAGTGCCAACGGTCTGGCCAACAGCGCTGGCGAGAACATCCGCTGCGGGTACGACTTCACCCTGGTCTCGGCAGACGAAGCCTCTTTCGACAACAAGTCGGCCTTCGTCCGTGCAGAGCACCAGTTGTCGCCGGACTGGACGGTGTATTCCGACATCCTGTACGCGCGTTCCGAGTCCTTCGGCCGGTACGCCCCGGTGCCGGACACCTCCGACCCGGTCTTCGGTGGCTTCGGGCCGCTCTCGGTCGATAGCCCGAACAACCCCACCAACCCGGCCAGCCCGGCCTTCGACCCGGCGTTCACCGCCCAGGTCGGCGGCGCCCCGATCCCGGTGAACTGGTGGCACCGTTTCGACGCCCTCGGCAATCGCGACGATACGGCCGGCACCGAAGTGACGGACCTTTTGGTCGGCGCCCAGGGCATGGTCGGCAACGTCGAAGTGGACTTCGGCTGGCGTGACACGGACAACCAGTTCACGAGCATCGGCCGGAACTACCTCGTGCGCACCACGGCGTCTGATTTCATCGAGAGCGGTGCCTACGACCTGCAGAACCCGACCCTGAACGATCCTTCGGTTCTGAACTCCATGAAGGCCACGATCTCGCGTATCAGCATCTACGACCAGTGGGAAGCCTATGCCTCGGCGGCCTGGGACATGCTGGAAACGAATGCGGGTGCGGTGCAGTGGTTCCTCGGCGCGGAGTATCGCGAAGAGGTTTACACCGACCAGTACGATTCGCTGTCCGAAGCAGGCGCCATCGGCGGCTCGGCCGGTAACAGTGCCGGCGGAACGCGCGACGTCACCTCGGCATACTTCGAAACCCTGATTCCGGTCATCGCGGACCTGGAGATCTCGGTCGCCGGGCGTTACGACAAGTACAGCGACTACGGCAACGATTTCTCGCCGAAGGTCTCGTTCCGTTGGCAGCCGCTGGCTGAGCTGACGGTCCGCGGTTCCTATGGCGAGGGCTTCCGCGCCCCGAGCCTGGACATCGTCACGCAGCTGGATTCCTTCTCTGCCGATCCGGTGCAGGACGAGGCCACCTGCCTCGCGGCCGGTGACGTCCCGGACTGCGAGATCCAGATCAATGGTGTGCGGACCGCGAACCCGGACCTCGAGTCGGAGCAGTCCGAGCAGTTCTCCTTCGGTGTCGCCTACCAGCCGTTTGACTGGATCAACGGTACCCTGGATTACTGGAATATCGAGATCACTGACCGGATCGCCTTCTTCAGCGCCGGCGTGCTGCTCGACCGGGAGCAGGCCGGGGATCCGATTCCCCCGGGTCTCGGCGTCGAACGTGATCCGACCACGGGTGCGATCAATCGCATCGTGCAGGGCTTCGGTAACGAGGGTACGGTCGAACTCGACGGTATCGACCTCAGCATCACCACCACCTTCGATCTGGTCGGTGGCCGCCTGAGCAACAACCTGACCGTGGCGTACACCAACAGCTACAGCATCGACGGTGGCCGCGACCTGGTTGACGACCCGGGTGTGCCGGAGTGGCGTGCGACCCTGCAGAACGTGTACGAGTACGGCGATTTCGCGTTCGGCTGGAACATCAACGCCATTGCCGACCAGTGCGATGAGATCGATGACGGCGCTTGCGTCGGTTCTGTGCCGACGTGGGTGACGCATGACCTGCAGGCGAACTACTTCACGCCCTGGAACGGCCGCTTCACGATCGGCGCACTCAACGCCTTCGAGAAGTTCCCGCCGATCGGCGTGGGTTTCACCGACGGACGTGACTACGACTTCAACCTCTACAGTGGTGAAGGTCGCATCGTGTACGCGCGTTACAAGCAGTCCTTCTAGACTGCGCAGTCAAGGGATTTTGGCCCTGGGAAAGGCGGACTTCGGTCCGCCTTTCTTTTGCCTTAAGATCGGTCAACCGAAGAACGAAGGGTCTGCCTGCGTGACTGAGAGGTCGCAGGTTTCCGGCCGACGCATCACGAGGTGAGCGCACTATCGTGCAAACCGGACAGCTGGATCACTGGAGCGACTACTGGGGCGCCGGTCGCCTGACCTCCCTGCCCGACGACTTCGCAGCCAACTACGAAGGCGAGATCGCTGCGTTCTGGTCGGCGCAGTTCGACGCGGTGCCCGAGGGCGGGCGCATGCTCGACGTCTGCACCGGCAACGGGCCGATCCCGTTGCTCGCGGCGGCCGACTTTGCGGCCCGCGGACGCCGCGTGGAACTGGTCGCCCTCGACGCCGCCACCATCGATCCGGCCGCCATGGCGGCCAGGCATCCCGGCCTTGCGGAACTCGTCTCAAGCATCCGGTTTCTCGGCAACAGCCCCATCGAGCGCCATGAGCTGCCCGGAGAGCACTTCGACCTCGTCACCAGCCAGTACGGTATCGAATACGCCGACTGGCAGGCCGCCGCCCGGCAGGTCGCGCACACGCTGAAGCCGGGCGGGCGTCTCGCCATCATCTGCCATTGTGCGTCGCACGACATGCTGCAGAACAACCTCGCGCTGGCGAGGGATTTCGCACGCCTCGAAGAAATGGGAGTCATGGCCGCCATCGGGCGGTTCCTCGGCGGGACGCTGTCGTTCGCACGCCTGCAGCGGGCGGTCAAGGCTGCGCGTCCCCAGCTTGCCGCCGCCTACCGCGCCGGCGGCACGGACATGCTGCAGTTCGTCCAGGTCGGGCTCGATCGGATCGAGTCCATGGACAAGGACACGATTCGCCGGCGCCGCCTGGAGTTGCGCGACTTTCTCCAGTACCTGGCGCTGGCGCGCGCCAGGTGCGAGGACCTGTTGCGGGTCAACCAGGCCCTGGAGGCCAGTCCAAAGTGGTATCGGGTGTTCGAGGCCGCGGGACTGAATTTCCTCGACTCCGGGGAGATCCGGGTGGCGGGGGAGCGGCTCATGGGAAGATCGTATCGATTCGAGAAGCCGGCCTGAATGACACGATGAGCGCACACTGGAGCGAATACTGGGCGAGCGGCCAGCTCACCTCGCTGCCGGCGGACTTCGCCGGCAATTACGACGGCGAGATCGCCGCATTCTGGGAGACGCAGTTCCAGGGTGTCCCCGCGGGCGGGAAGGTGCTCGACCTGTGCACCGGCAACGGCGCCATCGCGCTGCTCGCGGCCGGCTACTTCCTGGCGCGACAGCGGGAGGCCTCGGTCACCGCGGTCGATGCCGCAAAGATCAGCCCGGGAAGCATGGCCCGCAGGCACGCCGGCCGTGAGGCCGAGATCGCCAGGGTCACGTTCATCGACCAGACACCGGTCGAAACCCTCGGGCTGCCCGATGCGGAGTACGACCTGGTCACCAGCCAGTACGGCATCGAGTATTGCGACTGGGCGCCGGCTGCGGCACAGGCCGCGCGACTGTTGCGGCCGGGCGGGCGGCTGGCGCTGGTCTGTCATGCCGCCTCCTCGGACATCGTCGCGACCATGGCGCAGGAGGCGGGGGATTACGAAGCACTTGAATCGGCTGGCCTGGTGAAAGGCCTGCGGCGTTTTCTCGCCGGCAACCTGTCATTCAGCCGCCTGCGGAAGCTTCTCGAGGGCACGCATGCCCGGCTCGCACCTGCATACCGCGCTTCGCATGCGCCCCTGTTCGCCTACGTGCTGAAGGCGCTGGAGGAACTGCTGACCATGAACGAGATGCAGCTGCGCGCGCGCCGCCTCGAGCTGGCCGCCTTCGTGCGCCAGCTGGAACTGGGCCAGCTCAGGGTCAACGACATGCTGAGGGTCAACCGCGCCATCCACGAGACGCCTGAGTGGTACCGGGTGTTTGAATCCGCAGGCCTGCGACTGCTCGACTCCCACGAGATCCTGTTCCGCGGCAAGCACCGGTCGGGCCAGGCTTATCGCTTCGAGCGTCCCGACAACGACTGAACGGTCCGCATGGGTCCGCAGCGGAGGGCCCCGAATGACCCGCACCGCGAAGGTCGGGATGCCCTCGCCAGGCGAGCCAGCCGGTGGCAATGCCCAGCAGTGGGAGGGCCTGAACGGCCCGCTAAGCGAGCTCAGATTTCGCCGAGCGCAGCGGGCCGTTCAGGTCCTCACGCTGCGGACCCCTGCGGACCCCGGCTGACCATTCAGGCCCTCACACTGCAGGTATGAAAAAGCCCCGGCCTCGCGAACGAGACCGGGGCTTGCACTACGAGACGCCTTCCGGCCAGGAAGGCGGTGGCGTCTACCTCACTCGACGATCCGCAGCTCCACGCGGCGGTTCATCGCCCGCCCGGCTTCCGTCGCGTTGTCGGCGATCGGTTCGTTCTGGCCGTAGCCGCGGGCCACCATGCGGTCACCGTCGATGCCTCGCTCGACGAGGAACTCGACCACCGACTCTGCGCGGCGTTGCGAGAGATTCAGGTTGTAAGTCGGATTGCCCACCGAGTCGGTGTGTCCCGCGACTTCGACGCGCACGTTGGGATAGCGCTCCAGGATCGAAACAGCCTCGGCCAGCGTGCCGCGCTCGTCAGCCGTGATTTCGGCCGAGTTGAAGCCGAAGGTCACGCCCTCGAGGCTGATGACGTCCGTCAAGGCGCAGCCGCGGCTGTCCACGCGCGTGCCTGGCGGGGTACCGGGGCACTCGTCGAGATAGTCAGCCACGCCGTCCCCGTCGGTGTCCACCGGGCAACCCGCTGCATCGACCGTGACACCGCGGGGCGTGCCCGGGCACTGGTCGAGGTCGTCGGCAACGCCGTCACCGTCCGAGTCCACCACGGGCGGCGGCGGCGGGGGCGGGATGGGGGCTGCACGTGCCACGACCGGTTCCGCGTAGGGCTGGCCGAAGGGGATCTGGATACCGACCTTCAGCATCAGGTCGCGGAAGCTGCCCCTGGATCCGTCGGGGCGGTCGTTGCTGTCATGGTCGATCCGGTAACGCAGTTCGGTGCGCAAAGCGATCGAGCCGTTGCGCGTCACGTCGGTCAGAAAGCCCAGCGCCAGGTTGCCGTAGATGGTGTCTTCATCCAGGCCCGGTTCGCTGTTCTTCTTGCTCCAGCCGAAGCCCGCGAGCAGATAGGGCGAAATGCGCTCTTTGCGGTAGAAGACCCGCGACGCGTCGGCGCCCACGCCCCAGTAATCGAGATCCCGGGTGCCTTCCAGGGCATAGCTGAAGCCATGCAGTTCCAGGTTGACGTCGTCAGTGAGCGCACGGCCGATGGACAGGGCGGCGCCGATGTCGTCGTCCACGAGCCGGTCGTTGTCCACCCAGATCGCCGAGGCCATCGGCGTGACGTACCACTGCCCGGGTTTTTCGGCGGCCATGGCCGTGCTGCCGAGCAAAAGAGCGGTGGCTGCGGCCGCCGCGACGATTTTCCGTTTCATTCTTTGTGACTCCCTTGACGTAAGGCGCTGTCGGCGCCGCGCGATGTTTCGTCGCCTCCCAGGCCACGATTTACCCTCCGAATAATAGCCTAATAAGGCGCGGTTTCGGGTTTTCGGGCGACTTATGCTGCCTTATATCGAGCCCGATGAAGTCGCATGACAGGCCCACGGGGACCTGCTTCGAGGGTAGAATCGCGAGTTCACAAGGGGAGGACGAATGGAATGGCTGTCCGTCGATCACGTAGATCCGCATGGCCGGGGGTGGCGCTGGGGCTCATGCTGGGCACCGCGACGGGCTGCGCTGCGATCGACGACAAGGCCGATTTCCAGCGGCACTCGATGAGCGATCTTCGCGAGGACCGCCGACAGCCGGGCTTGCTGGTGTTCGAGGCCAGCACGTCTTCGTTGTACCCCTCGGACAGCGAGGCGGCCGAGGCGAAGCGCATGGAGTGGCTGGCGGGCTGGATGAAGCGTTCGGACTATTGTCCGGCCGGCTGGGAAATCCTGTCGCGCACGGCCATCGATCCCCAGGAAGTGCATGCCAGGCGGCACGATTTGCGCTACAAGGTAAAATGCCTCGGCATAACCGAATAACCGATGCGGTGATGAATGACGATCCAGACAGCTGAATTCGATCTCGACCTGATCAAGCGCTACGACGGCCGCGGGCCGCGGTACACCTCGTATCCGACTGCCGTGCAGTTTCACGACGGTTTCGGGGAGGAGGACTACAAGCGCATGGCCATCGCCAGCAATAGCGACCAGCCGGCAGCTCAGCCACTGTCGATCTACGTTCACGTGCCGTTCTGCCACTCCCTCTGTTACTACTGCGGCTGCCACAAGATCATCACGCGTCACCAGCACAGCGCCGATCCCTACGTGGAACACCTGGTGGAGGAAATGCGCCTGCAGGGCGAGCTGTTCGATTCGCGGCGCCCGGTGGACCAGTTGCATTTCGGCGGCGGCACGCCGACCTTCCTCGACGAGCGCCAGTTCGCCAAGGTCATGGACGGCCTGGCGCGCAACTTCGGGCTGCACCCGGGGGACAACCGCGAGTACTCCATCGAAATCGATCCGCGCAGCATCGACAAGACCACGATTCCGCGCCTCGCCGAGATGGGCTTCAACCGGCTGTCGCTCGGCATCCAGGATTTCGACCCGAGCGTGCAGCAGGCGGTCAACCGCATCCAGGACGAGGAGTGGACGCTGTTCTTGATCCGCCAGGCGCGTGAGCATGGCTTCGGCTCGGTGTCGGTGGACCTGATCTACGGCCTGCCGAAGCAGACGGCCGACAGCTTCACGCATACGCTGGAGTCGGTGGTGCAGGCGAAGCCGGATCGTATTGCCGCATACAGCTATGCGCACCTGCCGCAGATGTTCCGGGCACAACGCCTCATCCGCGACGAAGACATGCCGTCGGGCGCGGAGAAGCTCGCCCTGTTGACCCGCACGGTCGAATTCCTGACCGCCCGGGGTTATGAGTACATCGGCATGGATCATTTCGCGCTGCCCGATGATGAGCTGGTCAAGTCGCTGCACAACGGCACTTTGCACCGCAATTTCCAGGGCTATTCGACGCATGCGGAGCTCGATCTCGTCGGCCTGGGGGTCAGCGCGATCGGCAAGGTCGGCCACAGCTATGCCCAGAGCATCAAGCTGCGCCATGATTACTACGACACGGTCGACGCGGGCCACATTCCGATCCTGCGCGGCGTCCAGCTGAACGACG
>Ga0102941_1000207_pt1 | contig 25866 bp, 30 predicted proteins | sample SalPonR2_C_D2_MG_FD_79281 | JGI IMG/M metagenome (GOLD analysis project Ga0102941, IMG submission 79281) | Salt pond soil microbial communities from South San Francisco under conditions of wetland restoration - Salt Pond MetaG R2_C_D2_MG | ecosystem: Environmental > Aquatic > Marine > Intertidal... | reverse complement strand
TTCTTTCCAAATTTTTTTCAACTTATTTATTGTTTCTTTTATCTCTTGAGAGATTTTAGTTCCCTGTTTTAAAATTTCTTTATTATAATCCGGTTCTTCCACAAAACTATAATCCAAACCTGCCATGGCTAAAATCAAACCTACATTTATATATGGTAAAGCACTTTCTATTGAGTAACCCCCCTGTAAAATTGCTAAATCAGGGTCTAAAAGATCATTCATTCTAGCATAACCTCTAGAAGATATTTTCATGTTAGTTAAAGGATCTGAATAATGATTATCCTGTCCGGCAGAATTTATAACTAAATCAGGATTGAAATCATCTAGTACTGGTAATACAAATTTGTTAATTACAGATAATAAACCTTGATCAGTTGTTCCTGGAGGTAAGGGAATATTTAAAGTTTTTGCATAAGCAGTTGGACCTCCCAATTCATTAATAAAACCTGAACCTGGAAAAAGTGTTCTTCCATCCTGATGAAGTGAAATGTGTAAAACATTAGGGTCATGATAAAATATTTCCTGAGTTCCATCCGCATGGTGGGCATCAGTGTCAATAAATGCAATCTTTTTTTCTGGATATTTATTTCTTATTGATTCAACCATAATTGCTTCATTATTAATATTACAAAAACCTCTGGCCCCATGTACAACACGGTGTGCATGATGGCCCGGGGGACGAACAATTGCAAATGCTTTATCAACTTCACCTTCCAGAACTAAATTAGCAGCCTTAATTGCAGCCCCTGCTGAAATTTTATGAGATTTAGAAGCAACCTTATCAACAGAAGGCACACATATATTGGCCCTTTTTATTTCTTTATCAGTAGCTACTCTTGGGTTGTATTCATAAATACCTTCTATATCTAATAAACCCTCTTCAAAAACCTGATCTCTTGTATATAGTAATCTTTCTTTTCTTTCTGGATGAGTTGGAGAGATTTCCCAATCAAATGCAGGAAAAAAGATAAGGCCAACTTTATTTTCTGCTTTTAATTTTTTTGTATTTCTCATAGTATTATATTTCCTCCTTTTAAATCAGCAATTAGTCCAGGTTTTATTTGGGCTTTAATTTCCATTATTTTTCCAAGGGTTCTAAAGTTTCTAATTATATTAAAACTTTCTCTAGAAATAATTTCTATTGGATATTCTTCACTTTTAAATCTTTTAATAGTCCATTTTTTAGCTAATTTTTCTGCTTTATTAATATCAAAATAATCATCTTTTATATTACGATGAATTCCAGCTTCTACAATATTTAATTTTCCTCTGGCTGTATCTGCTCTAACAGTAGTTTCAAGGGTAGGATGAGAAAAAGCAACTCCCAGAGCATTAGCTACTTTAGAATGGGCAGGAATAATAGGATTATAATTAAGCTTTTCAGCTATAATTTCCACAATTGAACTTGCTGGCCCCCCAATTCCTATTAAAAATTTTGGTTTAATCTCTGGATTATCTAATAACTCAGAAATAGTATAGACAGGCTTATTTCTCAAATTTTCTAAAATATTGTTAATTGTATTTTTAATCTTATTAGATACTCTTTCAATTATAATTTCTGCAAATCTTTGTAAAGTAAGTTTTTCATATTCTGTATTTGCTTTTAATGATATGAGAGCAGACTTGGATTTTTTAAGATCAAAATCAATACTTTGACTTTCCCTTTTATTAATCTTTTCTAAAACTAATAAGGCATCTGTAGGAGTTGGTGCCGGTCCTCCTAAGGCAGCTGCAGCACCTCTTCTTTGTGGACCAATATTAATTTTTTCATTTTTTATATATACTTCACTATCTCCTCCTACTGGAATTGAAACACTATATAAGCCTCTTATTAAAGTTGGAAAACCATTTATATTAATACCTTTAGGCATAAATACAGGCTCACCATTTATAAAGAGTCCAATATCAGTTGTAGTTCCTCCTATATCTATAGCTACACCTGTATCATTACTATTATTTAAAGTCATTGTCCCCATTATACTGGCAGCTGGACCGGAATTCACTGTTTTAATTGGTATTTTTCTTGATTTATCTACAGCAATAGTACCTCCATCAGATTTTAACAAATACATATTTGCTTTTATATTTCTCTTTTCTAATGATTTTTCTATAGAATTAATAAAATTTTGATGAACACTACTAACAGCAGTATTATAATATGCAGTAATAATTCTACGATTAAAATTCAAATTTCCTGATAACTTATGTCCAAGTGTTACAGTTTTAAAATTATAATTTCCAGCATTAATTATATCCTTTATCTTATTTTCCTGAACAGGATTACGAACTGAAAATTTACCAACTATAGCTATTTTATCTATATCTTTTTCTTTGAATTCTTTTAAAGTATTTATTACTTCTTTTTTTGATATTGACTTAACTTCATTACCACGATGATCTATATAACCATCTAATATATAATTTTCTTCCCCATATTTAAAATATTCTGGATTAACCCCTGGGCCAGGTATCAAAATTAATCCTACTGGATCATATTTGTCTTCATAAATAACATTAGTTATCAGAGTAGTACTTAAAACCACTCTTTCAATTTGTTTATTATTAATACTTTCAGTAAGCTTATCAATAATTTTTAAAATTGACTTTTCTAAATTATCATGGTCAGTTATCACTTTTTCAGTAGATTTAATATTATATTGCAGTTCAGAGCCTGTAATTTCTTTTTTTACAAGAACTCCATCTGTATGGGTTCCTCCAACATCTATTCCTAAAATCATTAAATCACTCCTTTTTTACTCTCTTCAAAATATATTATATAAAATTTTATAAAAAAATAAAACTGCTAAAGATTAATTAATCTTTAGCAGTTAAAGGTGAGTTATATAAATTTTTAAAAATTATTTATATACTTTTTCTAGTTTTTCTTCTTTGATTATTAATGCTGTTTTGCAAATGCCTTCTGCTATACTATCAAAGTCAGGCACTTTACCATATTGAGCAAATATAGTTTCAGGTCTACCATCATTAATTAATATTCCATCCACCTGTTTTAAATCATCTTCAGCAATTATATTTATTCTCCAACCTTCTTCCATCAAATTTTCTACTATATTCCAAATTTCAGATAAAAAATCAGTGTCTTCTAAATTTTTAATATTAGTTTCAAATTTTTCATTAATTGAATTAATTAACTTATCTTCATCTAAATTTAAAATCTCTTTTCTATTCATATTTTCACCTCTTTTTAAATTTAAAGGCAAGATTATTAAAATTAATTGAAACTGATTTTCATTTACTAAAATTATATCCAATAGTATATTTTTTGTCAAATGTTTATAACTATATTGAGATTAAATTATCTAAAATTTAGAACTTCTTCTTTCTAATAAAGCTACATCTCTCCAATTTCCTTCTGAACTTTTACCTAATTTTTCTCTAATACCAATTAATCTAAACCCAAATTTTTTATGGAGATATATACTTATTTCATTTTCTGGAAATATTTTTGCTTCTAAAGTCCAAAATCCAGCATCTTCTGATTTTTTTATCAATGATTTTAATAATTTTTTCCCAAATCCATTCCCCTGGTATTCAGGATCTATATAAATACTTACTTCTGCAACTCCTTCATAAGCTTTCTTTTTGTAAACTGGACTTAAAGCAGCCCAGCCATAAATTTTTTCTTTATTTTTGATAACCAATCTACATTTTTTAAAATGACCTTTATCCCATTCTTTCCAATTAGGGGGATTATTATCAAAAGTTGCATCACCGCTTTTTATTCCCTTTTCATATATTTTTTTGACCTGATTCCAATCTGTTTTTTTCATTTTCTTAATTTCATAATTCATCTAAAAGACACCTCATAAAATATATATTAGTATACTTACTGTCTCTTTTTAATCCAGTTAAGAATAAAAAGTATTCCTATTAAAAAAGCAGGCCCTGCAATTGTTAAACTCCAGATGAAAAGTGTAGTTATTTCTACTCTTCCAATTATCATGAATATATAATATAATCCACCTGCAATAAAGACTATTCCTCCAACTATCTCTATTTTCCAGCTAATTATTAATACCACTATTAATATCAAAACAGGAATATTATGAATAAAAAATCCAAGCATTTGCTCTGAAAAACTTAGTTCAGGAGAAAAAACATCTAATGAGAATAAAAATAAAAAACAAATAAAAAGAATACTCAGGATTCTTGGCGCCCAGTATAAATACTTATTTATTTTTCTCATTTAAAAAACTCCTCTCATAACTACTTAATAGTTAACATAAAAGTGACCTTTCATATTAGTAAATAATTCTTTTACAATATCTTTATATTTATCTTTAACATAACAGTCAGGTAAAAAATCTGTAATTTCTTCAATTTGTTTTTCATCAAAAAATAACTTCACCGCTCCCTGTGGAGTAAAAGCTAAATCACTATCCAACTCATCTCTATTCAACTTCTGCAAATTAATTTTACCATTATTAATTTTAATTTGTATCATTTCTTTATAATTATCATAATTTAAGGTTAATTCTTCATTACTATAAATAGTATTTTTAATTCTTTTTTCTAAAATAGGTTTTATTTTATTTAACAACTTAAATTCATCAATTATTTTTAATTGATATGAATACCATCTTCCACCTGTAGAGCCAATACTTTTAAGATATTTAACAAACTTATTATTTTCTTTTAAATCTGTAGTTATTTTTTTATGTCCTTCATCTTTAAAATATTTTATAAGTGACTCATATTGATCAAAAGTAAGATTATTTGATATATCGGAAATATGAATTTCATCTCCTATATCCATAGTTAAGTAACCTATTTTATTCTCTAAATTCTCGATAATATAATAATCTTTTTTAACCGGATCAGAAAGATAATTATTTAATTGAGCTTTAATAATTTTTCTATCTTTTATTTTACATAAATCATAACTATCAACAGTATTTTTATATGATTTAATTAAAAAATCAATATCTTTACTTTCAGCTTTTCTTAATTTTAAATTATTATTATTATTGAGATCAAGATCAAAAAGATCTATTTTTTCATTAGTCATTTCCACTGCATAATTAAATCCATAACGCCTATAAAAATAAGGAATTCCTTCAATTACTGCTAAATTATAATTTAACTCTTTACATTTTTCAAAAAACATCTCAGTTAATTTATTATTTATTTTCTGACCACGATATTCAGCAAGAGTACCTGCAATACCATATTCTGCTGTTTTTAAAATAACATCACCGTATTTTACTGGTGTATCAAGTAGGCATAAAATACCAACATACTTCTCTTTTAGCTGATCATAAGCATAAAAGTAAATATTATCTTCTTTTTTTGGTGATCTATAAAATAGATCGTCAGCTAATTCATATACCTCTTGATCAAATATTTTCTTAATCATATTTTTTAAACCTTCAAAATCCTTTTTGGTTCTGGCAATTTTATATATAATATTACTCATAAATTATTCCTCCATTCGATTATGCTTCTCACTAAACTAAATGTCCTTAATAATATTGATTAGTATATCTACAATTTCAATTATTTTATCAATGTCCACTATACCGATATTGTCTTTTTTTGTATGAGTAATATCCTGACTTTTATCACTTTCTGTAAACCATTCCGAGGAAACTGCAATTGCTGGTATATCATGTTGTAAAAAGATACTATGATCGCCCTGTTCCCATTGTACTCCTTCTTTTACATTCTGATAATCCTTAATACTACTCAATGCCAGATTTTTTAATTTTTCTGGTAAATCAAAAAAAGAAAAGGTGGTTTTCCCTTGTTCATAAGCTGCACCATCAATATTAATGTTAAGTAAAATACTTTCAAAATTTCCTTTGTTTTCTTCAATGTATTTCATCTGGCCAGGAACTGCATAATAATCTTCACCATTGAATGCAACCAATTCTATTTGTTTATTTCCGTCGTAATTTTGTAACAATTCTGCAAGTATTAGTAAAACAGTTATACCTGTAGCATTATCAGTTGCACCGGGCGTCCCTTTTTTAGAATCTATATGAGCTGTAACAACAATTCTTTTATTACCTACTGCTCCAATACTTCCAACAACATTGTATCCATAGCTGGATATTCTTTTAGATGAAATTTTCAGGGAAACATTTTTTCCAACAAAACTAATAATTTTTTTACTCTCTTCTTCTGTCATATATACCGAAGGAATATCAAAATCCCCATCTTCGATAAGTGGGAAAGGATAAACTCCTCCTGCAAGCGAAGTATTTCTATTTGTTGCACAAATAATTGCTGAAGCCCCTGATTTTTCTATTGCTGCTACTATCCTTTGATGTTCTTCAGGATTATAAAAAACAAAATTTTTGGGCATAAGCTGTTCTTTTGCTAGTTCTCCATGAATTAAAAGAATTTTATCCTTAAAATTTCCATTTTCTAATTCTGATATCATTGATACACTTTTTAATTGGCTTGTCCCTTGAAAACCAAGTGAATACGGACTCACTTTAACCCTATAATCTTGGTTATTAACTTGCAAAACTGCTCCACCGTTTTTCCAGTCAATTGCACTAAACTCCTGGGATATTGTTTGCCAGCCGAAAAAATTTAATTTTTTCTCAAAATAATCGCTTGCCTGCCTGTTGCCTTCACTACCAACAACTCTTTCTGCTATTTTGATACATAGTTTATTCATATATTCTATACATCTTTCTTTACACTTTGCTTTATCCATTTATTACCTCCATTTTTGACTAAAGCAATTTCAGCTGTTTTCTTTTCAATATCATACAAATTCTTTAATTTCATATATTCATCTAACCAATCTATAACTGTATCCAGCATAAGCTGTATATTACCTATTTGACAATGATTATCAGCTTGTTCATCTTTTGTAAATACTCTTTCAGTAAGTGACTTCACATTAGTTAACGCCCTTTTTTGCATTTTGTGCATTTTAAATGGAATAAAATGATCATTTTTAGCTGTCATCAAAAAAACATTTTGCTTGACTAATTCTGAATAAAGATTTGATTCATTCAAGTTCATTGCATATTCAAATGCTTCAACTGGATTATCATTTTGAGTAATATGCATCAAATTTCTTATCTCCCAACTTTTCTTCCCACCTTTTTTAACTTGTTTTTTAAAGGATTTTATTGTATAATCTCTAAAAAATTTAATGAAAAAGATCATTAACCAACGAGCAATAGCCGGTGGGATTTTCATATAATCTATTGCATGACCAGTAGCTATTACATTTTTGATCCGGGGCTCAAATGCCGAAGCTCTTAAACAAAACCACCCTCCCATAGAAATTCCAAAAATGGATACATTATCTATATCAAAATAATCTAAAATCGTTTTAACAGGTTTTTCCCACCTATAGTCTAAAGCTAATCCTTGCTTTATTAAAACTTTCCCCTGGCCAGGCCCTTCAAAACCTAAAACTTCAAAACCATAATCTCTAAGGTATTTCATCATATAATAAAACTCTTCAATAAAAGAATCAAAACCACCATGTAATAGTATTGTCCCTTTTTTCTCTTTTTCAGGTATTAATCTAATTACAGGTATATATCCAGACTCATATGGTACTTCAAGTATCTCTTTTTTATCCTCCGCAATAGCTTTATAAAATAACTCGGAAAATTTATCATATAAATATTCCTTTTCAAATTTCTCGAATGTATAAAATTCAGCTGCACGATAATAAATAGCCGCATTCATAACTTTGTCTTCTGAAATAGCTTTTTCTGCAAATTTTCTCATTTCTGCTTTCCATTTTTTAAATGAATCAATTTTTTTCCCAATCATTTTAAAATCTTCAAAATTTGCAAACCCCAATGAATACCAGCGATTAAGTTGATAATTAAACACTTGTTTTTCATTAAAATTAAAATAACCAACAGGAAAAGATATATCTTGCCCCTTATTTCTATTCATAATTTTAAATCACTCCATTATATATTTTAAAATTATAATGCCTGCAATTATTTCTACTTTCATTAACTGTCCTGAATTAATTATCCCAAAGATTTGAGGTATACTTTCTGTAATAAACTCAATTAGCAAATAAAGTAATTTGCTTATTATAATCTATATCAACAAAGGGTATATCATTTTTTATACGATACTCAGCTGCTTCTATATAATCTTTCTGCCAATTTCCTAATTCTGGATAATAACTTCTATATATAGAACTTAATAAAATAAATTCTCGCAATCTAAAAAACAAAGGTAATTTTTCAATCCAAAAAATATCAATTTCATTCTCTTGCTTATAACCAGTAATAAATTTTTTAAAAAGTTTTTTATTATATTCAATATCCATATTTTTTGGATCTCCACCTAAAAGATAATAAAATAAATATACTGCAATATCATATATAAACCAATTATACTCACATTCATCAAAATCTATTACTGTGATTTTATCATTATCATATATTAAATTACCAAAAAAATAATCACCATGAGTTAATCCATAAGAATCTTTATTAGTAGGCAATTCACCTAATCCTTCTTTAAATTCTTCCAAATTCTTAATGATTTTTTTATCTGGAATAACATTTTCAGCTATTTCTAAATATTGATTATCATCCCAGCTATCTCTTTTAAATTTAATATTTGTATTTTTTGAAGCTTTGTGTATTTTACCTAATGCTTTCCCTGCATTATAAAAATTCTGATCAGTATGCTCTTTTTTATTCCAATCCACACCTTTAGCTTTCTCAAAAACTGTAAGAAAATATAATTCTTCATTACTTTCAATTTCTTCTATAAACTTATTGGATAATATTTTTAAAGGTTTAGCAATTGGTACATTATAATCATCCAAAATCTTTATAAATTTTATTTCTTCCTTTAGTTCAATTTTATTTCTATGAGAGGGATGACTTAAACGCAATATATAACTTTTATTATCTATAATTCCTTCATAAACAAAATTTTGGTATCCATTTAATTCTTTTAAATTACTAACATTATATTTATCTTTCAGTTCATAATATATTTTATTTCTAATATCCTCTCTAATATGCTCTTTCATATTATCTCCACCTTATATCTATCTTTTATATAATTTTTTCTTCAAATAAATCTCTTAAAGCAAAGGCAATATCTGCAACATACCAATAATAAGAACAATCATCAAAATCTAATATATTAATCTCATTTTCTGGTAAACTTTCATCAATAAGATTTGCCCGAATACATAACATTATATTTGTTTTTTCGGGGATTTTTAATGAATTAAAATCATAATCAATTTGTTCAACAATTTCAATGGCTTTCTTATCATTCAAAATAGGGTTTTCTTTTTTACTTTCCAGAGCTTTTCCTGCCAATGGTATAAGCAATGTTTCCTTTTCTTCCTTCAAAACAATCTTTTCCATTAGTATCTCTCCTAATAAATAATTTTCTCATCTTTCTCACTCCAATCATATAAAGAGGACAAATTTTATGTTATTGATACTTCTGGAAACTTAAAATCACCTAAATCACAATCAATGTTTTTGACAAAGAAAGGATCTGTTTTATAATTTTCCATAGTATAATTCATATCAGACCAGTAGGGCATAAACCCAAACTCTATTTTATTTATATTTTTAAATGGCAAATAATCTATTAACTCAAAAAAACTTATATTTTCAAGAGAAAAAATACCTACAAGTTTTAAAGTAGATTCCTTTTTTATAGCAATAATCATCGTATTTAATTCAGGAATTTCATAAATATAATCTTTAAGATAGCCTAAATAAATATGAAAAATATTTATACTTGAAGTATTTAAACAATCAAGTTTTTGTGAATAATTTATTCGATTATAAATATAATTCCATACCTTTTTACTATCATAATTAATTTTTTGAGGTTTTATATTATTATTAACTTCACATTTATATACTGGTAATTTTTCATAAACACGTTTGAATCCGAATTTTGGATAAAAATCTACCACACTATCATTGGCTGATAAATACATAGGAATACCTTCATATTCATCTAAAATATGGTTCATCAATATTCCTGAATAACCCTTCCCTCTGAATTCTTTTTTGGTAGCTACAGATCCTATTGAGAGAGCTAAATATTTTTTTTGATTAAAAACTAAATCTGTCTTAAAAACACTAATATTTGATACAATTTCATCATTATTAATATATGCATAACTTTCATAATTATCATCCCATAAATTTAAATCAAACCAAAACTGAAAATCAAAAAAAATATTCTTTAATAGATTATTTAAAAGGATTTGATAGTTTTTATCATTACTATTATTGAAAACAATATTCTCTTCTATTTTATTCATTTTAATAGTCTCCTATCTTGTTAATTATTAACTAGTTTCACCTGAAAAAATAACTTTTGTTATAATATAATTCAACAAATGAGAAAACATTCCTGTATTAAATAAGATATATATTGTCATAATTTTTTTAAATTTAATATAAGCTTTAAAATTTATACTTCAGCTATATTCTTGTTCTCAATCAATTTAAATGTTATATTTATTGTGAAAGATTTAACAAATTAAGAAAGGGGTAATTAATATGAATACTTTTACAATTCCACCTGAAATAAAATTTAATGAAAACTCATTAGATCATCTTTCTTCCTTAGATGGAAAAAGGGCTGTCTTGGTAACAGGAGGCAGTTCAATGAAAAAATATGGATTTTTGGATAAAGCTGAAAGACTTCTCTCGAAAGCTAATATAGAAAGTAAAATCATTGATGGAGTAGAACCTAATCCTTCAGTAAAAACTGTCCAAAAAGGTAAAGAAATAATGTTAGAATTTAATCCGGACTGGATTATTGCCATTGGAGGTGGTTCTGCTATAGATGCTGCTAAAGTGATGTGGACATTTTATGAATATCCAAATCTAAACTTTGAAGAAATTATTGAAGTAGGATCAATACCAAAATTAAGAAATAAAGCGAAATTTATAGCTATTCCTTCTACAAGTGGTACTGCTTCTGAAATTACAGCTTTTTCTGTGATTACCGATACAGAGAAAAAAATTAAATATCCAATTGTTTCTCCAGAAATTATACCGGATATTGCAATTGTAGATCCTAAAATACCTTCTACTATGCCTTCACATATAACAGCTAATACAGGCATGGATGTTCTTGCTCATGCAATTGAATCTTATGTATCCACTAATTCCAGTGATTATAGTAATCCTCTTGCTCTAAAAGCTATAAAATTAGTTTTCAATTATCTGCCTAAAGCTGTAGAAGATGGTGATAATATGAAAGCTAGAAGAAAAATGCATAATGCTTCAACAATGGCAGGAATGGCTTTTTCCAACTCTTCTCTTGGAATAGTTCACAGTCTGGCCCATAAAATCGGTGGTGAATTACACATAACTCATGGTCTGGCAAATGCAATTCTTTTACCGCATGTTATTGATTATAATTATGATTCAGCTCAGGATAAATTTAGAGAAATTGAAAATCAACTTGAAACTGATAGTTTAACTAATAAAATAAATGATTTAAATAAAAAAGTTAATATTCCTAACTCTTTTCAAGAAATTGATTGGCTGGATTATACAGATCAAGATTTTGAAGATATACTAACTAGAATGTCAGAAAATGCTCTGGAAGATCCCTGTACTCTTACAAATCCAAAAGAACCTACAGTTAATGACATGAAAAGATTATATGAAAAATCATATTATGGTAAATAAAGATAAAAGTGGGGATATAATATTATATCTCCACTTTTTTAATTAAAGATAACTGGCTAAAACCATTAAACCATGTATAGTTGCTAATACAGCAGTAATATAAGCCAAAATTATATGATATTTAATTGGTATATGTGTCCATCCTCTCCGATTCATTCTAGGTATTGCTGCTGTGAAGATCAATAATAAATAAGTTAAAATACCTAGATAAACTACTATAGGATAATTGCCCCAATAAGTATATGCAATATTATTTAACCAAAGCATATAATTCCTCCTTCCTCACTTTATGCTTGAGTTTTTTTAGCATAAGCAACAATCTCTTTAATATGCTTTTTATTGACATAATTAGTCGGGTTATAATAGCTTTCAAGTATTGCTTTTTCGTCCTTTGTTTTATTTTTTTTATTTTCAAGAAATTTTTTATAGACATTTAACATTACTTTAAAAACACCTGTAACTTTCGTAAAATCAACGCCTCCAGGCAAATAAAAGAATTTATGAAATTCCAATTGCTCTTCAGTAAAATTATTTTTTTTAATATCATTAATGTCTTCTTCCACATTATTGTTACCACCACTGGCAAAAATAATAATTGGTTTATCTTCAAACCATTTTAGAACTTTTTTAATTTTGTTCATTTTCCCCATATATACACCGGTTCCAAAAATGATATTTTGATATTCGTTTATTTCATCTTTTTTAAATTCTGAAAAATCCCTTATTTCCCAATCCAACTCTTCTGCAATCCAGGTTGCATATTGAAAGGTGTTTCCATATTTACTCTTATACAAAACAATTTTTTTCATTATCTTTATCCTTTCTTTAGAGTTTTCACTGCCTTATCAGCAGCAATCTTTCCAGTTAAGATGCTTATCGGTAAACCTGAAGGGCTAAATGTCCATTGTCCGGCTTTTAATACATCAGGAATTGGAGTATAACAGGTTTTTTTGATTCTAGTCATTTTAGTTATAGCTGGTATAACATCATTAGTAAAAGCCCAACCAGTTATACTTCCCTCATAATTGCCACTTAACCTTTCAATAGTCAGAGGTGACGAACTAAATTGATGAATTATATTTTCTTTTATATTTTCATAAATACTATTATTTAGAACACTAATAATCTTTTCTTCAGTAAATTTTTTAAATTCTTCATAAAAACCTAAATCATTAATATTTTTGATAAATTCATAATTCATAGGTACACTAACAATTAATCCTGTTTTTCCTTCTGGAGCAAGTTCCTTATTTCTTAATGAAGGAATAGCAATCTCATAGGTAGTATAATCTAAATAATTATTCATCCAATTTAGAATCTCTTCTTTATTTTTATATTCACTTACATTTTTAAATTTCTTAGTTATTTTTGTTTGCCCATCTTTTTTAGGAGTATAAAAACAATGACCACTGGATTTTTTTGAGAAATATTCTTTATCCATATCAACAGCCAAAAAAAGTGAATAAATTGAGTCTCCTCCTTTTTTATCGTTTAAAACATATTTTTGTTTTTTTACCTCCTGTTTTACTCTATTATCTTTTATTTTTTCAATATTAATTGCTTTATATAACTGTTTTAAATCAGCTGCCCAGATTAACTGATCATACTCATATTTTTTATTATTTTGATCAAAAATGGTTTTATTAACACTATCAATTTTTTCAATTCTTGTATCAAATTTAATAATACCCGCTGATTTATTAATATATTTTTTTAACTTTTCAACCAAATCAGAAGTCCCTCTAAGAGGATATTCATAATCTAAATACAGACTGAAATAGCTTAAGGCAAAAGAAGCAGGTGTCTCCGGAAAAAAATGTTGGCTAATAATATCAATCAATGATTGATTATCAGTAAATTGACTCAAATAATCATTAACCGGTATTTTAAAATTTTTGATTTTCAAATATTTTGGCATAAATTTAAATAACCAGGGGAGCAATGTTTTAAATAAATATTCTTTGTCATTTTTTAAATCTTTAAATAATGGATTTTCAATTCCATATAAAATATCCATGTAATCCATAATTTTCTCTATTTCATGAATTATTAAATCAATATCATTTTCATTATCAGGGTAAAGTTTCACAAGCATATCTCGATATTCATATAAACTCTCAGTGCTTTCAACGCGGATAAATTCTTCCTCTATCCCAATAGTGACTATACTTTTAACTAATTCAACATCTAAATCAAGTTGTTTTAACATAGGTTTTACAATTCCCGAATCAAGTATACCTCTAACACCAGTGTCAAATAAAAAACCATCATAATAAAATGAATTAACCAAACCACCAACTTTTTCTTCTTTTTCACAAATTAATATTTTATAACCATTTTTAGTTAAAAAAGCTGCACTTGTTAATCCCGCAATCCCTCCACCTACAATAATCGCATCATATCTCATATTTATCCACATCCTTTATTACTGAACCAATCATTTCTAAAGATAAATTCCAAATTTTTTTCTGTTTTTCTTTATCTAAAGCATGTTTAGCAGGTTTTTCCTCAATTGTTAAGTTAAAAAACTTAGCACTAACATCTCTTAATTCATCAGCTGAAGCTAAATAATAGAGAGCATCACCTGATATTTTAGGATCTTTCAAAAAATGCCAGGTCACATTATGCAAAAACCAGCGATATAATATGCCATTATTATTACCGATATTAGTTCTTACACCACCAGGATGCATTGCATTAATAGTAACTCCTGTCCCTTTTAATTTTTTTGCTAATTCCCAGATAGTTAATAATTGAGCTGTCTTAGAAGCACCATAACTCCTCAACCCCATATATATTCGCTTTTCCCAGTTTATATCATTTATATTTAACCCATTAAAACGATGACCTTCAGAATTAACCTGAATAATTCTGGAAGGAGCAGATTCAATCATTCTTTTTAATAACAATTTAGTAAATAATAATATTGATAGATGGTTGACACAAAAAACCATTTCAAATCCATTTTTATTTAATAATTTTTTAGTTGAATACATACCAACACTATTAATTAAAACATCAATTTTTTGATAATTATCTAAAATTGACATAGCAGCTTTTTTAACCTGTTTTAAGTCTGAAAAATCAGCAATATAATAATCTAGTAATACTGAATAATTTTTCTCAATTTCTTCTTTAACAGCAATTGCCTTCTTTTCATTTCTTACTACTATTACAATATTAGCACCACCAGTTGCTAAAGCTTTAACAGCTTCATATCCCACACCAGAAGTAGCACCGGATACAACACATAGTTTTCCAGCCATTGATTTATTACTATTTTTCTGTTCAGCTTTATTATTTTTGATAAAAATCAATTCTTCTGGAATTTTAAATAACATTTTTACATCTCCTTAACCGAAAAATACCCTCATGAACCACCGATAGATCGGTCTAATTAGAGGTATTTCGTCAAAAATATCTCCCCAAAGATCATAATAATCTCTCTGTTCAATGATTAAACCTTCATCATTAAAAGTTAACCTTGAAATTCCATAAAGCGGTTTTGGTGGGAAAAATCTAAATGACATAGTCATTTTCCACTCCATCATTACAATATTATCAATTTTGCTAATATTAATAATATCCATCTTTAAACTTTTACAACGTTTTGTCAAACGATTACACATTTCTTTAAATTCATTTTTACCTTCAATTCTTTGAATAGAATCCTGAAATTTAATATTATCATCATAAAGTGGAAAAATATGATTCCAATCAGGTTTTCCTTCCTCATTATAGGTTTTTGACCATAATTCTTTTATCTTTTTGGTAGATAATATTTGACTATCTGATAGGTTTGTTGTCATAAAAACACCCCCATCTCATTTATTTGTATTGTCACTTTTAATAATAACTGAATAAACTATCTTACTAAAAATTTTTTATAAAGTATATACAAAAGCAAAAGTCCAAATACTGTAGCAAATCCAGCTAAGAGAAAAGCAGAATCAAAAGAACCAGTAGCATCCAGAAGCCAGGACCCAATAAGACTGGTTATTGCCCCCATTCCAAAAGCACTAAATACTAAACCATAGTTCATACCAAGATGCTTGGTTCCTGAAACTTTTGCAACAACTACCGGAAAAAGAGCAAAAGTAGTAGCATAACCAAGTCCAAGTAAAAGAGAACAACTAAATAATAATAAAGGTGATGTAGCCACCCAGGGTAATATAAGAAAAATAATGCCCTGAATTACATATGCTCCCATCATAACCCTAATTGTACCCCAGCGATCAGCTAACCAGCCCACTATAGGTCTACCAAGTCCATTTGCCAAAGAATAAAATGAAATAGAAAGGGCAGCAAATGCAGGAGCCAACTGTAATTCCATTTCTCCATATGCTGTTAATAATCCAATAGCAGTTAATCCTCCACCTATAACTGAAGCTAATGCTAACCACAAAATATAAAATTTAGGAGTTTTTACAAATTCTCTTGGGGGAACATCTTCTATTATTTCAGAATCTTTAATATTTGCAGAATTAGAATTACTACTTGCTGGAGGAGACCAACCCTTCGGAGGATTCTTAATCAATCTTGAACCAACAAGAGCAACCAAAGTAATGATAATTCCTAATACGAAAAGAGTTCCATCTACTCCCCAGATTTTAATCATTTCTTTTTTTAATGGAGCAAATATTACTGCCGCCAGACCGAACCCCATAACTGCCAGTGAAACAGCAAATCCTGGTTTGTCAGAAAACCATTTGCGAGCAGTTGGAGCTATAGTTGCATAGGTAAGACCACAGGCTATACCCACCCCAATTCCATAAGTTAAAGTAAGCCAAATAGGGGAAGGAAAATATTTCATTAGAGCTGCCAAGCTATAACCTACAAAAAATATCAAAGAACCAGTTAATGCTATTTTCTTGGGTCCATACTTATCCTGCAACCATCCTGCTGGTATCATAGTTATAGAAAATATAATAATCATAATAGTAAAGGGTAAATTTGCCTGAGCAGTAGTCCAACCCCATTCTTCTACTAAGGGAAGCACAAAAGAACCCCAGGCATAACTCATTCCTCCCATCAAAGAAAGAAGAAAACCACCAACTAAAACTATCCAACGATTATATTCTGAATTTCTTTTACTATCCTCATTATTTTTATTCATTATATTCCCCCTATCTTTTTAGTAATCCAAATAAAGCTTCAATTATTTATCCATTTCATTTATTGCTTTAAACCAGATAAGCATTACTTCTTTTTCCTTTTCAGTCATATTTTCCATGTCTTTTTTCATGTCTTCATCCATAGGCATAACACCGATAGTAGTAATAGCGTTATAATTTTTATCATCATATTTAGTTTTACTGGAAGTAACTGTGATACTATAAATATAGTCATTTTTCAATCCATAAGATGTATATTCTCCTTTTTTATTTTCTACTGAAATTTGATAGGCATCTTTGAGTAAATCACTGTAATATGATTTAATCTCTTCCTTAGATTCTTTACTTAAAAAAGAAATAGTAACACTATCTTCTTCTCCTTCAATTACTTCATTAACTACAACATCATTATATAAGGGAAAAATATGATCAGGATAAGATATCGGTATTTCGTTGTTTTTATAAGTTTTATTGTTATTACCAATTGGAAAATAACCATTGCTGTAGAATAACAGACCACCAATTACTATTACCAGTAAAATAATAAATATAAGATACTTACTCATATGGTCACCTTCTCTTAATATTTTTTAATAATACAAAAACTATTCCCCAACTTACCAGCCCCGGAATTATACCCATAGCCGGATTAATTATAGTAATATTTCCTAAAATAAAAGTTGTTGACGTATTTAACCAGGTATGGAGCAAGATTGTTACAAGAACACTTTTTGTATTATTATAAAACCAGGTTATTATAAAAGTTTGTGCAATAATTGACATTGTAAACCCAGCCAATGAAAAAATAGTAGGAATTATTCCAATACCAGAATATAAAAATATTACATAAGGATAGTGCCATACTGCCCAAATAATACCTAAAATCCAGCTAGCTTTTTCAGCATCATAAATTTTTTCAAGTGCTGGAAGAACAAAACCTCTCCAACCAGGTTCTTCAAGACCACTGGTTAATAATTCATAAATAAAATATACTATCACTAAATTAAAAGGAATATTGCTATTAAAAAAATTATTTAAAGGAATACCAATTAACATTCCAATTAGTACTACAATTATATTAATAAAAATGGGTAATAATAATACATATAAATACCATTTTATTTCAATTTTCCAATTAGTTATTCTTTGCCAGAATTCTTTTATATTTAATTTTTTATAATATATTGTAATAATTGCTGCTGCAAGTGGCCCATAAACTCCCAATCTAAATAATAAAAATGCCAATACTTCTTTAAGATCTTCAAATTCAAAATTAATTATTTCAATAAAAGATAAATCTTTATATCCTAACGAAATAGCACTTATCCATAAGATCCAGGTAAATCCATAAGCTAATAAAGTATAAAAAATAATATTGTTTTTTATTTTTATTTGTCTATCCATATTTTCTCCTTTCTTTATTTTCTTTTCTTAAATGATTTATAAGTTAATAAAATTAAACCTATTATATTAGCTATAGAAAAAAACATTGTAGCAGTTGTCCCCCATTTAAGAATAAACTCATTAACCAATAGGCCGAGAGTGCCAATAAATATAAGCAAAAATATATAAATTCCCATATTTTTATTCATTAAAAATAATCTCCTTCCAAATAATTATTCATTATACTTTATAATTCTGCTTTCAGTTGATTTTTTCCTTTATAATTAGCTAATAAATAAAAAAAACCAGAGCAAATTTGATATTTGCTCTGGTTTTATTCTAATTTTATTATTGATATATTTTATTTTTTCGCCAAAGATCCCATAGGATCCCAGGGATCTAAAACAACTGCTTCTTTTTTATAATCAGTTAATAATTCATCCGATAGATATTTTTTATTGATCACTACTTCGTAATTATATTCTTCAAACCATTTGTCACTCATTACAAAAAAGCCATCTTCTCCTACATCTTTTCCCCAACTATTTTGTACTTTCCACTTGTCAATATCATCATTTTCATAAAGATTTACTCCAGTAAAGACCATAGCATGAGTTAAAACACTTTCGCGATATTCCAGTCTTTCTCCTTTATCTAGAGAAAACTCAGTATCCAAAACCTTTTCAAAATTATAAAGATCAGTATCCATTATCCCCAGATCTCTATCAGACATTTGTCCAACATCACAACCAAACCAGACTGGTTCGCCATCCTTTAATTGTTTTACTGAAAGTTCTTTTAATTTGTCTATTTTAAGATTTAAATAATGTATTTTTTGACCATCAATTACATTTCCTAAAAACTCTACTGTATATGTTTGGTGGAAAGGTTTATCTTTTGTAGGTGCGTTGATAATACTTACATAATCTTTCATTTTAAAATCAGAATATTTCTCATAAAATTCTTGAGGTGTCAAATTTTCATCTCGATAAAAATTATCATCTTTATCTCTGTATTCAAAATCAAATTCTGTTGGCGGTTCTCCCAAAAAATAACATAGAATAGAATATATTTCATTTATCATATCTTCTTTTTTATTATGAAGTTCATTTAAACTGACACCATTATTATTTAACTTTCTCAAAATTTTAGCATTATCTCTTAATTTTAAATTTAATATTTTATTTAAAGTTCTTGAGTTACTGCTTGAATGACTTTCAGGCATTGCATATTTGGGCAAAATACCATATTTCTGAATTATACCTGTAAACATATCCCACTGACCACCATCATTAGTTGGATTTTGTAAAAGCCACATTACTTTTCTACTATCTAATTTCATATCTCTGGTTTCTAAAATGTTTTCAAGAAAATAATTAGCCTTTTCTAGCTTATCCCAGAACATACTATATGCCTGTGATAATTCAAAATCATGATCTTTAATATTTAATTTATCAGAGATGCTATAACGAATATTATTTAATGCTGCAAATATCCAGCATCTCCCACTTTTTTGTTGATTGGTTACTTTTCCTACTTCAATTTCTTCAGAAAAATCGTAATGCATGTTTTGAATTGATTCATAATTCTTTGCTACATCTTTAAGACCATTGTTTATAACTGCATCAGCTATGACCTCTTTTGTTTTATCTTTATTAAAATTTTCAGAATATCTTTTTATTTTTTCTCTGGTTATTTCTTTTTTTGTCATTTTACTTCCCCCTATTTGTTTTTTAACTTTGCATTTTAACCCATTTAGTTATCGCTTTTTCAATCATTTCATCCCAATTAGAAAATTCTGTAGTTTTATCAATAAAATCATTTAGCTCTTTTTCAGGAATATTATCAAAATCTTCCCCATTTCTAATTTTAAAGTTACTTTCTCTAAACATCTGGTTTATATTATCAAAATTTGTATATTCAATCATAAAATCATCAGTAAATAAATCTTTGAATCTAATTTCACTATTACCCTGTAATTTATCTATTCTATTAATAACCTTTTCAAAATTTTCACTTTCATTATCCATATAAATTCCTCCCAAAATTATGTATTCAAATAAGTCTTAATATATATTTCTTGAATTTATTTCATATCCCTCTTTCTAAAATTAAATCACTTAAAAAAGGAGGTTTTAGTTATGGAAGAAGGTATTATTTTACTTCTAATTTTATTTTTAATTTTCAATGTTGGCATTGGAGAAATATCATTCCCGAATATAAGTAAAGAAAATATTGAAATTGAAGAAGAAAAAATCACTGGAAATGCAAATATAAATGTAAAATCAAATACCGGTGATATTCATATTCTCTTTGAGGAAAGATTATTGGGAAACCCTAATATTTCTCTTCAAACAAATACAGGAAATATCGTCTTTTATAATGACCGAAATACAATAAGAAAATTTAATATAAATGTTAATGCAGTTAAAATAAAATATAATAAAAAAGATTCTGCTAATATATTTGATTAAATATTTAATTATTTAATGGATTTTCAAAAGAACATGGTAAATCAACACAGCATTTTCCACAAACATCAGTTAACTCCATTTCTGGATGTTTACTGTCATTTTCTAAGAGTAAATCATAACAACTATATCTATCAAATTCAGATTCTGATAAAGCATCTGTTACACATCTATCTACACATATATTACAATTATAACCTGCTTTAGTTAAACATCTTTCTTCAGTAATTTTTTCAGATGGATCTAAATCTACATTTGTTACAACCGTTCCAATTCTTCCAGCACTACCTTTATTAGTAATTAACATATTATTTACACCAAATGTACCCAACCCTGCAATATAAGCAACATGTCGATGTGACCAATCACTCATTAACTTTTCTTTGTCAAAATTGCTTGTTGCAGGGATAGTTGCAACTTCAATATTTTCTTTAGCTAGTTCATTTTTCAAATGTTGATTTATATCAGAAATTAATTGATTTGTTTCTACATAAGCCTTTGCCCATTTGCTTGAACTGTATTTTCCCTCAATATTTGAATTGGCAACTTCTTCAGAAAAAGGAATAAAATAAGCAACAACTGATTTAGCATCAGCTAAAATATCTTCAGGCATTTCATGAGAAGAGCTTACAACTTCTTTTAATTTTTTAAATTGTGGATCTTTGGCGTCAGCAAAATTTACTATAGCTTCCTTCCATTCTGTTTTAATATCCTCATTTTTTTGGTATTCTTTTATATAGTCGTTTATAATCTTAGTGATTTCTTCATTCATTATTTGAACTCCTTTCTGCATTTTATAGCAGGGTTTAATGTATAATAACAAATATTTTTCTAAATCTCAATCATGATTATATTAATGTCTGCCCTGATGAGAATTACAACTTAAATCAAAACCACATTTTTTCAACTGTTCTATTATTTTGTCAGGTTTCTCATACCACTGTCCCCATTTTCGAGAAATATGTTCTGTCCAGCTATAATTTTCATAAGTAAATTCATCATTTTTATCTTTTTTAATTGGAATTTTAGCATTAAGATTTTTATAATAATCCTGGGCCAAATATCCTTCATCCATTTTTTTCATTGCTTTGTCAATCTTTTCATTATCTAATTCTGGATACTCATCTTCAAATAAAACAAAATCCATTGGATAACGAGGGCGTGTTTCTTTGTCTTTTTCTGGATAACCCATTACTAATTGAACAACTGGAAATACTTTTTCTGGTAAATCATATTCCTCAATTATTTTATCAGCATAATAGGGAGCCATGCCTAAAAAACAGCTGCCCAATCCTTCACTTTCTCCTGCTATAACCATATTTTCAGCCATTAAAGAAGCATCCTGAATTCCAAATAATAAAAGTGATAAATCATTTGTAACAAGATCCCAGTTTCTTTTTTCCATTACCTTTTCTAATTTATGAATATCAACGCAAATTGTAAATAGCAGTGGAGCATCAAAAGGAATATTTCCTTTTTTAGTTAATAGAACACTATACATTTGAGATACAAATGGAGCCTGCTGACCGGCTCTTACTATTTTTTTTATTTTTTTATCAGAAGGGACCTTTTCTTTATAATTTCTAATAGTTTTGTGATTTAACATAGTTTCTATAACTTCATTTTTTTCTTCTTCCATAATTTTATACCACCTTTTATTAGGATAATACCCTTTCATCTATTCTTCTAACAAGACTGTATGTATAGGGAGTAAAAAAATTATTCCAAAAATTACTGCCTGAAATATTGAAAGATTCATAGTCAACACCACATAGGTTATAATTATTTTCAAAAAGCCAATTTTGTATACTATTTAATAAAGTCACTCCAATTTTTAAATTTCGATACTCTTTTTTTACATATGCTCCTGTAATATTCATCATTTTTTTGTTTTTGGTTATTATTCTTTCTCCTTCTGGCTCTATTTTCATAAAACCTACAATTTGATTTTCATAAGAAGCAGCCCATATATGACGATTATTACCTTTTAACCAGTTATTTAAATATTCTTCTGGATCCTGTTTTCCTACAGGCATAAATAAGGGGGATTTACTAAAATAGTTATGCAATTTATCCTGAATTTCAGCTAATTTTGATATATTACTTCTTTTCATCTTAGTTATTATAATATCTTTGTTTATATTTTCTAAAATATTTACCTTACGGATTGCATCAATACATCTTAAACCAAAGCCAAGCCAAAAAAATATATCAATAACATTTTTTTGATGAGCATAAATAGTTAAAGCATGGTGAGTATAACCTTCATTAACCCACTTATTTGCAGCATTTTTATACAATAATTGATAGATCTTTTTTTTATTTCTCTCTTTTACTCCATGACCAAAATCAGGGCAATAAATCCCTTTACAATCCCCCCAGAATTCTTCTATTTTATAACCTGCTAAAAATCCAATTAACTCATTATTCTCAATTGCAACAACTCCTGAACCATTTTTTATTAGGTCTATTAAATATTTTTCTATCTCTTTTTTTAAATTATCTTCAAAAGGAAGATATGCTATTGATTTTATTTCTTCTTTATAAGAATTAATTACAATTTTACTTAATTGTTGTAAGTATTTTTCTTTTATATTAGTAGTTTCTATATTCATTTTAGATACTTAAATCCTATAATTTACTAAGAATTAAGTATCTATCACCTCCTTTTAGTTTTAGATTGTATTATTCTACTTTTTGAGAACATAAGAAAAACAATATACCGGGTATTAATATTAGTAACCAGGTACCATAGGGAGCTAAAAGATAATTAAGAAAATTAGAACTAATAGGCCAATAAATTAATAGTATAGGAAAAACCAAAAGTGATAAGAGGATATTAATAATTGCCCCCAATCTTTCCCGACGCCAGGCAATAGCTAAACCAATAACTGCCACTACTTCAAGTAATGGAGGTATATTTTCTATTGGTGGATAATCTTCTACAGCATAAGGGTCAGTTACACCTGTAGTAATCCAATTCCAAAAATAACCACCAATAATAAATAACACAATAATAATAAGCACCAAACTCCAAACTCTGGCAATTTTTCTAACTCTGGAAACAATATTAGGATCTAACATATAATTCATCTCTTTTCTTATAAATTACTCAAACTCACTTTTTGTTAAACCAAATAGAATTTCATCATAATAATTACCCTTAGTATATACCATTTGTCGCCTTCTACCTTCCTGACTACAACCAAGCTTTTTTAACATATTGGCAGAAGCAGTATTTCCATTTAAAACACTTCCATAAAATTTATTTAATCTTCTTTCATTAAAAGCATAATCCAGCAATATATTCATTGCCGCTGTTCCGTATCCTTTTCCCCGATGATCTCTATCTATCTGCATTCCAATGCTAAAAGTACCATTTCTTTCATCTATTGAGTTTATATTTGCTCCTCCAATATTAACTCCATCAAGATTTTCAATAGTAAACATAATTCTGCCTGTGCTTTTTGAAAAATTTTTATACTCTTCTGAAAATTCTTTTGCTTCTTCAACTGTAGGTGGTAATTCTACCTGATAACTCAAAAGTCTTCTACCCTGAGAATCAAAACGATTATAATAATGTTCTTTCCAGTCTTCCTCTTTTATTGCTCGTAATCTAACCAGATTATTTTGCCAAAAATAATTATCATAGTTAATCTCTTTCACCAAAATTCACCCCTTTCATATTTTCTTTTATTTTTTTATTGCTATTAATAAAATGAATTTTATTTTTAAGCCAGAAAGGAATATACCAGATATGAAATACAGTAATAGCTAAAAATTCAATTGTTACTAGATACCAGGGCCATGGACCAAAAAAATCAAAAAGCGTTTTACTGGTACCCATCGGTTTTCCACATAAAAAAAGATAATTAGAATCTAAAATTATATTAATTACACCAACTATTAACACTATAAGATTGGTAATCCCAAAAGTTTTCCAGACAGATTTATAATTCACCCTGTAATTTTCAACAAATAGCATATAAACTACAGCAAACACTACTGAAGCGTGAGCAATAAGAAATTGCCAGAAACGATAATGAGTATAATTAACATCCAGGGAAGGAGTAATAATAGCTATAAACGCTCCTATTAACCCCCAAAAATAAGTGAGTTCAAATAAGTAAAAATTTTTATTTATTAACATAATAATAGCTAAAATTATAGAAATACCACAGAGATGAAAAGGGAGAGAAGTTGTCAGTGTCCATTTGCCCACATATATTCTCCAGACATGTAAGGAACCTTCTGAAATAATCAGAGAATATATAAGTAATCTTTCATAAAATATTTTGTTTTTTTTCATTTTATCTCTAAATATATAGATTAAGAAAATAATAATGATCACACTAAAAATAAATAATATATGATCAGTAGAAAAAAGAATAAAAGGTTTACCATTTTCTACTGGTCGAAAAAATTCTCTCATATATCATCTCTCCCTTACAGTATTCTTGGTTTTAACTTTTATATCTTTTCTCCCATTCTTCTCTCATAATTATATTCTTATTATTCTCCAAATGATCAGTAGCTAATATTCCCTCCAGATGATCTATTTCATGTTGAAATAATTCAGCAAAATCATCTTTAAAAGTTTCAGTAATGTTTTCTCCTTTTGTATTCTGATATCTAACTTTTATTTTTTTATGTCTGGATATTTTTACAAAAAAAGCAATATCAAAACTAAAACAGCTGTCCCAAACCATAAATTTTTCTTTGCTTTTCCAGGTTATTTTTGGATTTATCATTACAATTTCCCTTTCAGGTAAATTAGCATAGATGACTTTTTTAAGATAACCTATTTGAGGGGCAGCTAGAGCTCTACCAGTATTTTTTTCTTCCTGTAATGAAAGTAATGTATCTTTCAAATCATTAATAATAATTTCTGTATTTTCTCCAAAATCTTTAATATTAGTTGACTTTTCTCTTAACATCGGATTCCCTAATTTTAAAACATTTTTGAAAGCCATTTATACCCTCCTTAATTTTTTAAGTTTGTTCAACCTCTTTTACACATTCGTTTTTAATTTTTCCAACTAAAAATTGAAGTGCTTCAATGACATGAGGTCTTATATCTCCTCCTACCAGTACATACATTATATCATCACCAACTTCAAGATGTCCCTTGTTAAGCCAGGATTTTACATAAAAAATCCCTTCCATTTTTTCAGTTTCTGCAACTACTTCCTCAACTTTTTGGGGATCATAATCAAATTCCATTCCTTTTACCAGAGAACCATC